>Ga0315291_10000822_pt1 | contig 41485 bp, 32 predicted proteins | sample YL17G12_20_MG_FD_203070 | JGI IMG/M metagenome (GOLD analysis project Ga0315291, IMG submission 203070) | Sediment microbial communities from Yellowstone Lake, YNP, Wyoming, USA - YL17G12_20 | ecosystem: Environmental > Aquatic > Freshwater > Lake > Sediment | place: USA: Wyoming | collected...
GGGCCGCTGGCCGGCCCAGACTCTTCGGCCGCGGGTTGATGTTCCGACGGTGCCGGGGCCATCCGCAGCTCGCCCTCCTCCTCGAACACCAGGATGGCGATGCGGCTGTTGTCGCCGCGGCGCAGGGCGACCTTGCGGTTGGGGAGGAACTCCACCTGGCTGACGACCCGGTACGCGGGCGGTGACACCTCCGGTAGCTCAATCTCCTCGATCGACTCGATCGTGAGCGTCCGCAGCGAGTTCAGAATGTTCTCGAAGCGGGCGCGGCTCTCCGGATCGGCCAGCCGCGAGACCATGCGCCGATAGCCCGCGTAGTCGCCGGCCAACGAGGTCTCCATGAAACGCCGCAGGAACCCGACCACCTGGGGGTACTGCTCCTCAAGTCCCGGGGCAAAGGCGTATTCCGGCTTCGGCGTGAGGGGTTCGACCTGATCCTGGGCCTGGGTGGTCGGCGCACGCCGGGCGGGCGGATTGCCGCGCTCGCAACCGGCCGCCGCGCACACCAGCGCGGCCACGAGCCAGGCCATGACGTGTCGTTGCCGAGTTCGTCGCATCGCGGGGCACTCCCTGGTGCTACGTTCTGGGCACATGCTACCGCGGGCGCCGTCGGTTGGCTATCGCCCGCTCACGGGCGGCCGTTCCGTGCTGGCTCGATGAATGCGCCTCAGCAGAACGGGTCGTACCGGTCCAGTCGCGTCCGCAGGAATTGCGGAGCTGCGCGCCGAGCCGACCCCCATTCCGGTATTGTGTTGCGCGACGGCCGGTTTCGGCAAGGTGAATTCAGACCGCGGATCGCCGCGTGGTGAGCTTGAGGACAATCGCGGCGGCCACCACGATGCCCAGCGTGGCCAGCGCGGCCGTCCAGAAGGGGGCGTCCGCGTCGCGGGATGCTTTGGCAGTCGTCGTTCTCACGAGCTGCACGATCCGCTCCGGCTGAATCTGGGCCTGGATGGCATAATGCCGCAGGCCCTGCTCTTCCGCGTGCTGGTCCGATGAAGTGGAGATCTGGTAGCGGGTGACGACGCCGCGCAACTGCGCTGCCTCCTCGGCCACGCGCTGCCGCTGTGTCGCAGACAGAGCCTTCAACGTGGTGCGCAGGTCGCGGAGTTCTTGGACGTTCACTGTCTTCCGCGGCTTCTTCACCAGCTCGTCGAAGTAGCGCGAGAGCCGCTCGGGCAGGGCGCGCTCGACCAGGGCCAGGACGGCTTCGTCTAGTTGCTGCGTGACTGTAGCGTCTGCCGCGGGTTGTGATGCGAGCTCGCTCTCGCACTGCGGCGCCGCGTCGCCGCTAATCACCAGCGCGCCGTTTTTCAGCCGGACGTAGGGCGCGATGCCGCGGAGTTCCGCGCCCAGGTCGGGAAGGTTCAGATCGCCGAGGTCGATGGCGATCGCCGCGCCGGCCGCGTCAGGGACCGCCGCCGCGACCGGCGGCGCTGGCGGCGGCGGCGCGGCGGGCCTTGCCGGTCGAGCAGGCGCCTGCTGGTCGCTGTGAGATTTCGGGGACTGCCAGCGGACAAACACCAGCCCACCCGCCATGAACAGGGCGCAGACCGTCACCAAGCGCAACTTGCGGCTGGGACTGGGAACAGCCACGAGCAGCAAGAAACCCACGGTGGCTGCGATCACCAGCCACGGCAGTAACTGAGTGCCAAGCACGAAAGCCATGGCAGACTCCCGCTAGACCACGATGGTATTGTTCGCCTCTTCCCGCGGCCACAGCAGCAGGAGCCCGCCCACGGCCAGCGACAAGGCCGTGAGCAGCACCGGGCCCCACAGATTCGAGCGGTCCAGCTTGTTCAGGTCGCCGGTGGTGAAGAGAATCTGTAGCGGCTTGCTGGCCCACAGGATGCCGACGAGGGCGCTCCACAGCACCAGGGCACAGCCGACGCACCCGCGGAAGAAGTGCCTCACGCCCTCCCGCCGCCGCGCGATCACGAACAGCAGGCTACCCAGGGTGAGCGGAATAAGCGCCAAGCCCGGCGGAAGTCCGTGCTCAATCACTCGGTTGGCATCCGCATCCACCTGGAAGTCCCCGCGCGCGATCGCCTCGCGCGCATACTCCCGGACCGCGCCCTGCCCGAGGGCAAACACCAGCCCGGCGAGCAGCAGGAGCTTACCGAGAAACGACAGGCCCGCACTAGCGGTACGCCCTACGAACGAGGGTTGACTCGCTTGCACGACGACGGGGGCTTGCGGCGGGAACGGTGTGGCCGTCACGACCGGCGCGGCGCCCGCCGCTGCATCCCCTGGGGTATCGGTTTCCAACCGGGCAATCCCTGTGAGACCGGTTTGTAACCGGTCTGCCACCGGCCACATGCTCGCCGCCGCTTGCGTCAGGAGCGAGATGGCGGCGCAGAGACCCGCTGCGGTCCACATGTACTCGCCCGCACCCACGATGTGCGCGGTCACCAGGCCGACGATTGCTGGCCAGAACGCGGCCCGCCCGTCGACCTTGCCGCGCCGTCCGGCCTCGATCCGCTGGTTCCAGTTGCAGATCAGCATCGCGAGCACCGGCGCCAGAATGATGTACGCCAGGTGCTCGTGGTCAGTCCACTGGACGCGCACCAGCACACTCTCCGATTGGACGGCTCGGTCGACTTCTTCCGACGCCACGCCAAACGCCGGCAGCATGAACAAGCCGCCGATGCTCGCATACGCCAGGCGATCCAGGAGCGTGTTGCGTGTCGGCGACCGCTGCAGGAACCGCAGATGTGCGAGGAGCGGCCCAAGGGTGCCGCCGATGAGGAACAGCCCCATCGCGACGACGCGCGACTCGGCCGGTCCTCTCGCCACCGTCAACAGGCCGAGGGCCACAGCGATGGCCGCCGTCACTGCCAGTAGGATGAAGACTTGCGCACGCCGATGTACTCGTGGAGCGGCGGTCGCGGGTGACGCCGCCGGTCGCTGCCCGCGGGGGGGGCCGAACCTGCGCTCGATCCGCGCCGCCTTCTTCTCCAGCTTGCGGGTGAGGTAGTCCAGTTTCTGCTGTAGCCGCGGCGGCAAGGCGCCCCGCGCGGCCGCGAGGTCGGGAAGCGCCAGACCGCGCACGTCGAGCGGCGGCACCGGCACCGGCCGCGGCGCGGTAACCGTCGCGTCCGCGTCGCTCGCCTCGACGGAGCGCGGCACCTGCGTGAGCGCGCTGTGGTCAAAAGCTCCCACGCTGCGGCTGATGTCGGCGGACTCCATCACCGCCGCCAACATCTCGTCCACGTCCTGATAGCGGTCGTTGGGGTCCTTGGCGAGCGCCTTGGCGATGACGGCGGTGAATGGCTGCGGGATACCGCTCAGGTCCGGGTTGTCGCGCAGGTGGCGCATCAGGATTTCGGCCGTGCTGGCCCCGCTGTACGGCAACCGTCCGGTCAGCATCTCGAAGAGGATCACGCCGAGGGCGTAGATGTCGATCGCTTTGGTGTAGTTCCCCGACCCGATCTCCGGGGCCATGTAGTGTACGGTCCCGACGCTGACGGTCTGCCCGCTGTGCCGGGACACGGAGATGTGCTTGCTGAGCCCGTAGTCGCCGATTTTGACGTAGCCGTCGTCGTAGAAAATGTTGGCCGGCTTCAGGTCGCGGTGCACGATGCCGCGCTCGTGCAGGTAGCTCAGTCCTTTGGCGATGCCGGTCAGGAAAAACGCCGCCTTCTGCACGCCCAGCCCGCCCGGCGCCGCGAGCATCAGCTCGCGCAGCGAGGGCCCGCCGACGTATTCCATGATGACGAAGGGATCGCCCGCGGCGTTGCGCTTGACGTCGTAGATCGTGATCAGGTACGGGCTCTTGAGGTTCATCACGTGGCTGATGCCGCGCAGCTCGATCTCCGGGTTTTCGCGCAGGAACTTCAGGGCCACCTGCTTGCCCGAGTCGGTCAGCGCGTAGTAGACCTCGCCGAAGCCCCCGCGCCCGACGGCGCGCTGCACGGTGAGGCCCTCGAGCGGCCGGTCACCATGTTTGAACGTGTAGGCCACGTTACGTCCTCCGTGTCGCCCAGCCGTCCGCGGCCGGGGCGCTTCGCACAATCACGTCTCGTACGGCTTGACCGTCACGCGTACGTCGCCCAGCTCCAGCGTCTGGCCCGCGCGCACGGCTCGCAGAACGGCGCTCTGCCAGTGCAGTCCGGCCGTCTGCCGGGCATGCAACCCGCCGCCACGCTCGAACAGCACGGCCTGCCCGTGCCCCTCGTGCATCCGCAAGTGGCAGCTCGCGGTCGGGCCGATCAGGCAGGTCTCCCGAAACAGAACCACATCGCTCACGTCCTGCGCCAGCCGGCAGCGGTGCGACAGCCGCAGCACCGCCGACTCGCTCTTCACGCTCGGCTTGCAGAACACCATCTTCACGCTGGCGCCGAGCACGATCCGGTCACCGTCCCTCAGTAGCGTATGCTCGACCCGGCGGCCGTTCACTTCTGCTGGCCCATACGCGGTCAGAAAATAGTCCTCGCCCCGCCGGATGATATCCGCGTGGTGCGACTGGAGGTCGCCCGGGATGGGCACGTCCACGGCACTCGAGCCGCCCCGGCCGATGCGCACCAGTTCGCGGCGCACCAGCAGCCCGCTGCCGCCGCCGTCCACTAGGACCAACAGCGGCCGTTCGAGCCGGATCGCGTCGGGGGTCCCCGGCGGCTCCTGAACGGTCGCCGCGGCCACATCGCACAGCACGGCCGGATGAGTCACGGAAGCGAAAAGCCCCAACGGCGAGGCGAGCAGGGCTTCGCGACCGTCCGTGATGTTGGCCACGGCCGAGAGCGCGGTTTTCACCCAATCCGCATGGCTCCGGGCGGCCTTCAGCCGCAGCAACGTCTCACGCAGCCCGGCATACTCGTCCGCGGAAAACTGGCTGACCGCACGCCGGCACAACTCGACCAGGCGCTCCGACTCGACGAGCGTCGGCACGATCGGCACGAGCGCCGCGAGAGGCGTCCGCGCCGCGGCCAGGCAGTCGATCCGGCCCTGATCTACCCAGCCGTCGATCGCCTCGCGGCAGGCGGTCGCCAGCCGCGTCGCAAAGTCGTCGGTCGCCCGCGTGCGCCCGTGTCGCTGGCAGGCCTCCTGCCAGAAGCGGGCCGCGGCGAGCACGTCGGCGCCGTCGAGGGCTTCGGCGCCCTGGTGCAAGAGCTGGCTGGCCCGTTGAACACGGGCGTCCAGCTCGGCGGCCAACTCCTCGCGACGCTCAGGGTCATCCACGCGCCCCAGGTCGAGACGACCGGTCTCCAGCCGCCCGGCCTGCAAGTGCTCCGCCGCCCGGTCGCAGGCTTCCTGGCGGTCAGCGGCCTCACCCGCCCGCTCCCGCATCTCTTCCACGATCTGCTGTCGCAGGGTCTGCACATCGGGGTTGGCTCGTCCGGCGGCAACCAGCCGGTCGAGGTCGGCCAGCGCGTCGGTCCACCGCCCGGCCTGCCGGTGCAGGCGGGCCCGCGCGACCAGCGGCTTGACCAGCTCGTCGAGCAGCCGCTCCCCACGCGGGTGCTGGCGGAGCTCCGGCTGGGTCACGGCGGCGTACGCGTCATCGATTCGCCCCTGCCGGAGGGCCTTCTCCACCGCATTCAGTCGCACAAAAAGCCAGCGAGCAAACATGCGCCATCCTCGCGCTGTCGCGCCTATAATCCGCGACGCGATTCTACCACGCTCGGCCCGCGGAGCGGGCGCCCGGCATGGCCGGCACCCGGCCCCGCTCCCCCTAGCGGTATTCGGCCCCGGCCCCCTGATATTCGCCGACTCGCATTTGCGGCCCGTTCGCGTACAATAGCGTCTTGGATCTCCTAACAGAACCCGCCACGCGAGTGGCGGGCCGAGGCGGCCCCGCCCTTGCGGGCGGGGTGCTGATCTTGGACCAGACGAGATATAGGGCTTTTGGGACCGGCGTATGTCAGGACATTCACATTGGGCGCGGATCAAACGCGCCAAAGGCGTGACGGACGCCCGCCGCGGTCGGGCTTGGAGCAAATTGGCCCGCGGGATCATCATTGCCGCCCGGCAAGGGGGCGGCGACCCGGACAGCAATCTCTCGCTGCGCTATGCCATCGACGCCGCGCGCGACGCCAACATGCCCAAGGACACCATCGAGCGGGCGATCAAGAAGGGCACCGGCGAGCTGGCCGGCACGACCTACGAGGAGCTGCTGTTCGAGGCCTACGGCCCCGGCGGCGTGGCCATCCTGTGCGCCGTACTGACCGACAACCGCAACCGCACGGCCCCCGAGATCAAGCGCATCTTCGAGAACCACAACGGCCGGATCGGCGGGGCCAACAGCGTTGCCCGGCTGTTCAAGAAGCGCGGCGTCTTCCTGGTTGCGGCGGACAAGGCCGACGAGGACACGCTTACGAACCTCGCGCTCGAGACCGGCGCCGACGATGTCCGCTCGCTGGGCGACGCATTTGAGTTGACGTGCGATCCGGGGGTGTTCGGCCGGGTGCGCGAGGCGCTCGAGACGGCCGGCATCAAGCCGGAGAGCGCCGAAATCACGATGGTGGCCACGACGACCGTGAACCTGCAAGGGGCCGAGGCCGAGCGCATGATGCGGCTGATCGACGCGCTCGAGGAGCACGACGACGTCCAGGAGGTGCACAGCAACTTCGATATCTCCGGCGAGGACGCGGCCCGCTTTTCCAAGGAGTGACAGGGCTCAGAACGCGAAGCGCCAGCGAGCCCGGCTCCGATCTGCCGGACGCTCGCTAGCTGATTGTGCACGGGAGGCCACTGCATGATGCGACGCGGACGAGAAGCGGCGTGCGTCCTGCTGGCGGCCAGCACGCTACTGCTCACAGGCTGTATCGCGGGCACGATTGCCAAGCAGGCGCTCAAAGAGGTCCGTGGGGCGCACGGGGACGTGCTCCCGATCAGCGACTTCAGCGACCTGGCGCTCAGCAAATACCGCAGCATTGAGTTCACGCCGGCCACCACGTCCGCCGGCAACCGGTTGTGTCCGCCCGGGCTGTTGCGGGCCTATGACCGGTCGGCGAACCAGCTTGCCGCCAAGCTCAAACCGGGGTTCCCGGAGGCCGGCGGCGCGCCGACCTTGACGATCGACAGCGACATCCTTTATTTCCAGGGCAAGGGGGCGCTCAGCGGCGCGTTCATGCTGACGCGCGTCAAGATGCACGCCGGCGCGCAGCCCGTGGCCGAGGCGATGGTGCGCGCCGAAAGCGAGTCCTTCCGCGCCGGCGGGGAGGATGATCTGGCCAATGCCTCCGTGGCTGCCTTGGGCAAGTACCTGAAAAGACACGGGCCGCCGAGAGCAGCCGAGAAGGAGCCAGAGTGAGCCACCCGCCGCGGCTGACCGGCGGCCCGGACACGCGGCTGGCAACACGGTGGCTGATCGCTCTGACGCTGCTCGGCGCGGGGATCCGCCTGCTGTTTGTGTTCCTCGCCGGCGACCTCGAACCCCAGGCCGACGAAAGTCACTACCTCTACCTGGCCGCGGTCTGGAAGCACTTCGGCGTTTATAGCGATTGCGCGTACTACCTCTGGCCGCCCGGTTATCCGGTGTTCCTGGGACTGTGCCTGCGGCTCTTCGGTGCCGGTGGGATCTTCGCCGCCAAGCTCGTCCAGGTCCTGCTGTCGGGCGTCGTCGGTCTCGTGACGATGTTGCTGGCCGGTCGGCTGTTCAGCCGACGCGCGGCGTGGATCGCGGGGGTGCTCTGGTGCGTCTACCTGCCGCTGATCGGCTTCACGCACACCCTCTGGCCGGAGACGATGTATCTTGCCGCGTTCATGCCGGCGCTCTACCTGCTTGTCGTCTGGTGGCAGCACGGCGAGCGAACCAGTGCCTCAAACCGTTGCCTGATTGCAGCGGGCATGCTGATCGGCCTGTCGCTGCTAATCAAGGAAGTCGGGCTGTGGTGGGCGGCGGGGCTTGCCGTGCTCGTCCTGGCGCGTGATCTCCGGCACTCCGTCGCCGCGGCCGCGTCGCGCGCCATTCTGTTCGCGCTGTCGGTCAGCGTGCTCGTCCTGCCGTGGACGCTGCGTAACCACGAGGTCTACGGGCGGTGGACGCCGGTCGGCGCTACGCTGGGTCAGAACCTGTACTGGGGGCTCAATGGCAGCTACCTGAATTTCGACTATACCCCCGCCCAGCTCAACCAGCTCGCCAAGATCAATCCGCGGGTGTATCGGTGGCTGCTCGCCACGCCGCCGCCGAATTGGCAGCGCTCGGACAGCCCCAACGTGATCGACCGGTCGGCCGAGGACGTGCAGCGCGGGCTGCGCTACGCCGGCGATCATCCCGGCTTCGCGCTGCGGACGCGGATCAAGAAGCTGGCCGACTGGGTCACCCCTCTGTCGTTCTTCGTCCGCCACTACGCGCTCGGCCGCTACCACGACGTGCTGGCGAGCCCGGCGGTCCGACGCCCACTGCTGGCGGCGGCCCTCGTGCTACCGATGGTGGTCCTGGCGAGCGCCATCCCCGGCTTTTGGCGATCGATGCGCTCCTCGCGCGCCGCGACAGTGCTGGCGTTCACACTGATCTACTTCGTTCCGACGACGGCCCTGATCAACGGCATGTCCCGCTATCGCATTGCGCTGGAGCCGCTGTTGATCGTGCTGGCCGCCGGCTTTCTCGCCGGTGCCACGTGGCGCGGGTGGCGAAGGCCGGCGATGGTTCTCTCTGCCGTCGGTTGGACCGCCCTCGGCTTCTTGTGGTGGGTCAACGCGCCCGAAGTCCTGGCCCTCGTCCGGAGTGCATGGTGAGTCACCTGCGAACATATGCGCCGCACGCCGTGCTGCTCGCCGTCATCGGGCTTCAGTGCGCCATCGCCGGACTGTGGCACCAGTCGAGCGATGCCCTACGCCACACCCTCGAATCCGGCACGCCCCGCCAGAAGGTCTACGCTCTCTTCGTGCTCACGAACTGCGACACGCCGCGGGAGCTCGACCGCGAGTCCGTCCGGCGACTCGTGAAATCCGACACCGCGCTCGTCCGCGAGTGGACGATGACCGCAAACTTCACCCGCCTGTCGCCCCCGTTGGCGCAGGAGGCCCATATCATGTCCTTGCGCGGCTCGCCGGAGGCCGTCCGCTGCCAGTTCTTCCTTAACTACCGGCCCGTCGTGGGCGCGCCGCTGGCCCTCGGGGACCTGCGCCGTTTTCTTGACGCGTCGCAGGACGGTTCCTAGCATTCCACCAGATGCCTGGAAAGTCGGTCCTTGCTGCGGTTCTGGCGGTGGTTGGCATTGCGGCAGTGATTGTCGCGGCCGTCATGGTGCCGCGCCTGGGCCGCGCCGCGGGTCCCGGCCGCTACAACGTCTTGCTAATCACGCTGGACACCACCCGCGCCGATCACCTGGGTTGCTACGGATACACCAGGAAAACCAGCCCCAATCTCGATGCTCTCGCCGCGGACGGCGTGCGTTTCGACCTGGCCATCGCGACTTCCGCCGTCACCCCCATGTCGCACGCGTCGATCCTGACCGGGCTGAACCCCGACCGGCATGGAGTTCGCGTCTTCTACGGCCCGACCGGGCACTTCCTCACGCAGGCCCACCCAACGCTCGCCACGATCCTGAAGTCGCACGGCTGGCAGACCGGCGGCTTCGTGAGCGCGTATCCGGCTTCCGAGCGCTTCGGATTGAACTGGGGGTTTGACACGTTCGCCAGCGAGGTCGCGCCGGCGGTCATGGCGCAGGACGAAGCCCTGCCGCTGCCGAAAGACGGCTTTTGGGTCGCGGAGCGGACGGCGTCCGCGCAGCGCCGCGCAGACGCCACCGTCGATCAGACTTTGCAGTGGCTGAAGACGTGCCAGCGCCCGTTCTGCCTGTGGGTCCACCTCTTTGATCCCCATGATGTCTCACTGGTTCCGCCCGAGGAGGTCATGGACCGCTTCGGCGCGTCGCCGTACGCGCGCGACCCGTACCTGGCCGCTTACGATCCCGAGATATTCTTCATGGACGCGCAGATCGGGCGGCTGCTGGACTATCTGAAGAGCGCGGGGGAATACAACCGGACGATCATCGTCGCGGTCGCGGATCACGGGCAGGGACTCGGCGACCACAACTGGTTTCCGCACCGGCTGCTGTACCAGGAGCAGATTCGCCTTCCGCTGCTCGTGCGGCTGCCGGGGGGCCCGCGCGGCAAGGTGGTGCCCAGCCTGGTCCGCAGCATCGACATCGTGCCGACGGTGCTCGACCTGCTGGGGTTTGAGCCGCCCGAGCCGGCCCAGGGGCTCAGCCTCCGTGGCCTGATCGACGGCCGGCCCGAGCCGCCGCGCACCGGCTATGCCGAGGCGCTCAACACGCTCGATCTGCACACGCCGGACCCGCTGCCGCAGCAGCACCGCGACCTGCTGTTCTGCATCGTGGAGCCGCCCTGGAAGCTCATCTACCACTTCAACACGCCCGACAACAGCGAGCTGTACAACCTGGCCAGCGATCCGCAGGAGCGGCACAACGTCGCCGCCCAATACCGCGACGAAGTGACCCGCTTGGCCGCGGTGCTCAACGAGTCAGGCGCAATGGAAGTGGAGATCGTCGAGCCCAACAGCCCGCTCGATCAGGAGGCGATCGAGAAGCTCCGCTCGCTCGGCTACCTCGGCAAGTAGGCGGGCTTTTCCCCCTCCCTCACAGTAGCGTCGGCCCCCCGTGGCCGACGTAGACGAGCGCAAAGCTTCCGACCTTCGGCGTCGGTCCCGGCGCGCCGGGCGGGCCGACGCTACTGCCGCAGCAGCCGCTCAAACTCCTCTTCGCTCAGTACCCGCACCCCCAGCTCGCGGGCCTTGTCCAGCTTACTCCCCGGCGATTCCCCCGCCACGACATAGTCGGTCTTCTTGCTGACGCTGCCGGTCGCCTTGCCGCCGCGCTCCTTGATGAGGGTTTCGATCTCGTTCCGCGAGTAGCGAGCCAGCGTGCCGGTCACGACGATCGTCTTGCCCGCCAGCGCTCCGGCCGCCCGCGCTCGCGTCCGCGGCTGGGTCATATTGACGCCCACCGCCTTGAGCTCGGCGATGGTTTGGCGGCCCGTCGGGCTGTCCAACCATTCGCGCAGCGAGGCGGACACCTCCGGGCCGATGCCCTCGACTTCCTGCAAGGCGGCTTCATCGGCGGCCAGCAGCGCGTCCATGCTCCCGAAGTGCGCCGCCAGCAGCTCGGCCGTGTTGACGCCGACGTGCCGGATGCCCAGGGCGGCGACGGCGCGGGCGAGTGGCTGCTGTTTGCTCCGCTCGATGCCCGCCAGCAGATTGTCGGCGCTTTTGTCGCCCATCCGTTCGAGCTGCACCAACTCGGCCCGCCGCTCGTGCAGGCGATACAGGTCGGCGTAGGTCCGGACCAGCCCGGCTTTGACCAGCGCTTCGACCAGCTTGATGCCGGCACCCTCGATGTCCATCTGATCGCGGGCGCAGAAGAAGCGCAGCCGCTCGACGAGCTGCGCCGGGCACGCGGGATTGATGCAGCGCAGGTACACGCCGCCTTCGTCCTGCAGGACGTCGCCCGCGCATTCGGGACAACGCGCCGGCGGGCGCACGGGCCTGGCGTTGCGGGGCCGCCGGCTGGCATCCACCGCCACGACCTGCGGGATGATCTCGCCGGCCTTCTCCACCGTCACCGTATCCCCGACGTGCAGGTCCAGCCGCCGGACCTGGTCGAAATTGTGCAACGTGGCCCGCTTCACGGTCGTGCCCGCAAGCTGCACCGGCTCCAGATTCGCGACCGGCGTGATCGTGCCCAGCTTGCCGACCTGAAAGTCGACCGAGAGCAGCCGGCTGAGGGCTTGCTCGGCGGCGTACTTGTAGGCGATGCACCAGCGCGGCGACTTGCTCGTGGCCCCCAGCCGCTCGCGCTGGTCGAAGCGCTCCACCTTCACGACCAGCCCGTCAGTGTCGTATTCCAGCGTGTGCCGCCGCGCGTCCCACTCGGCCACAAAGGCGACGACTTCCTCCACATCCCGGCAACGGCGGGCATGCGGAATAATCGGAATCCCCCAGGTCTTCAGCCGCGCGTACAGCTCGCTATGGGTGGCCACGTCGGCCGGCAGCGGCTCAATCACGCCAAAGTTGTGACACGCAAACGCCAGCCCGCGCTGCGCCACGATGCGGGCGTCAAGCTGCTTGAGCGTGCCGGCGGTCGCGTTGCGCGGGTTGGCGAAGGGCTCTTCGCCGGCCGCGACCCGCTGGCGGTTGTACCGCTCGAAATCCTTCCGCGGCCAATAGACCTCGCCGCGGGGTTCGAGCACGCGCGGCCAGCCAGTGCCGCTCAACCGCAGCGGCACGCTCCGCAGGGTCCGGAGGTTCTGGGTGATGTCGTCGCCCGTCTCGCCGTCGCCGCGCGTCGCCCCCTGGACGAACACGCCGTCCTCGTAGTGCAGCGCGACCGCGACGCCGTCAATCTTCGGATCAACCACGTATTCGTAAGGCTCCCCGCGCAGCCCCTTCCGCACGCGCTGGTCGAACTCGCGCACCTCTTCGGGCGAATACGTGTTGTCGATCGACAGCATCGGGACGGCGTGGCGGACGTGGGCAAAGCCCTCCAGCGGCCGTTCACCCACGCGCTGCGTCGGTGAGTCCGGCGTAATCAGCTCCGGGTGCCGGGCCTCCAGCTCCCGCAGCTCCGTCACCAGCGCGTCGTACTGCTGGTCGCTGATCTCGGGCGCATTCTGGACAAAGTAGAGTTGGTCATGCCGCCGGATCTCGCGCCGCAGCGCTTCGACCCGCCCGGCGACGGCCACCGGGGCCGACTTACTCTTGCCCATCGCTCGCCGCCCGCACGGCCGGCGCCGGCCGGGTCGCCACCTCGAATTGCAGCCCGTTCAGCTTCAGCAGGCCCGCGGCCGTTCGCTCCGTCGGGACATTCACCATCGCCCGCCCGGCCAGGAACACGTCCACCGATTGACCCGGCCCCAGCGTGAGCGTGAAGCTCACGCTGTCGTCCGCTTGGCGCCGGGCCGTGCCGTCGTCCGTCGCATATTCGACCAGCACGAAGTCCCGCAGGATTTGCCCGCGCTCGTCACGGGCATACAGCCGCAAACCCACCGTGGCGTCCGGCAGGCGTGCGTCGGGCTCTTCCCGTGCCTCGTATTCGCAGTGGTACCGCACCGCCAGGTCGAGGTCCATTTGCCGGTCAGTGTCGTTGGCAAACGCGTGGCCCAGGCGAAACAGGCCTTCGGCTGTGCCGCTGCGGCTCACCGTGGCGCTGGCCTCACCCTGCCCGCTCGGCTTCGCGCGGGCGTCGGCCGACGCCTCGCCGTCCAACCCCGGGTCGCGGCGGCTGCTCTCCAGCGCGATCGAGAAGGGCTCGTCCTGCGGCAGCCGCAGCGTCACCGGCTCCGTCTTGCGCAGCGAGTGCGCCTTCGGGCGGACTGACAGCTCGGCACCGAACTGCGCCGTGCTGCACCCGCTGAGCAGGAATGTACACACCGTCCCTGCGGCGATGAGCCGCCCGCTGTTGCCCCGCGACCTGTTCTGTATCATCGGCCTGTCTCCCGGACCAAAGCCGAAGCATTGGAACGCATGCGGCGCGGGTTTTCAATCACCCGGCTCTACCCCGACCATTCCTGCAACCCGAAGCGCAGGGCCCACGCGGCTTGCAGCAGTATCAGGAAGATGAACAGCACGTGCCGGGCCGCGGGGCGCCATTCGCGCAGGCACCAGGCCGCCAGCACCACGAACGCCGGCACCGAGACCGCCATGTAGCGCCCGATCGGCTCGATGCCGAACTTCGCCCCGCCGCAGGCCAGGTACGAGTGCAGAAAGATCAGCGGCCCCAGCGCCAGCAGCGGCCGGAAGCTGCGCGGCACGCGGCCCAGTCCCGCCAGGCTGATAAACAGGATGAACAGGGCGAGCGGCACGTTCCACGTGAACGGGTTGGCCAGGTTCACCAGGCCCATCGGCGGCGGGATCAAAACCACGTCGCGGAAGTACTTGAACTGCTCCCAGATCGGCGTCAGGGTCAGAAACCCCAGCCAGGTAGCGCGTTCCTTGTCCGGCACCCAGCCGGCCTTGAAGTTCGCAAAGTAAACCAGCGGCGATCCAAACCGGTACGTCAGGTACCCGGCGTAGAGCAGGATTCCGGCGGCCCCGACCAGGACCAAGGCCACGAGCTTCAGGAGGCGCCGCCGGCGCGGTTGCGGGCGGCCGAACCAATAGGCCAGCCCGAGCACGGCGACAATCGCGAACGCCGTCGGACGCGTCGCGGTGACCAACCCGCTTGCGATGGCCGCGGGCAGGAAGGCCCGGTTGTCGATCAGCCACAACGCCGCCACCATGGCGAGGAGCGTCACGCTCTCGGCGTACCCGTAGCTGTAGTACACCGCCGACGGCCAACACAGCATGACCGCCACGGCCAGCAGGGCGGTGGGCTCGTCGATCCGCCGGCGAATCCACAAGTACAGGAGGACCGCTGCCGCCAGGGCGCAGGCGTGTGCCACCAGAATCATGGCCCGCTGGGTGGTGAGCAGCCCGGTCAAAGGCCGACACAACAGGGGGTACAGCGGAAAGAACGCGATGTTCTGCTCCAGCAGCCCGCGGTCGGTGGTGCCGGGCGGCGGCGTCTGGTACTGATAGCCGCCGTCGATGATCGAGCGGTAGTGGACGCCATCGAACCGGCAGAGCGGCGCCAGGCCCGTCAATAGATCGACGAACGAACCGTACTCGGCGCCCCGCTGCTGAACGGCTTGTTCCAGCAGCCGGCGAAGATGCTTCTCAAACGGCGGGTCCAGCTCGTGCTTAATGCGGAACAGCAGCGTCGCCCCACAATACGTCCCTGTCCACGTGACCAGCCGGGTGCCGGCGAAGATCAGGATGACCAGCAGCAGGCCGCGGGCGAGGCGGCCCGGGGCGGGCACAGATGCGCCGCCCGGCGCCCGGTCTTCGAAAAGCAGTGGCAGCTTCTTCATGCCGTCGCGCTCAGCCTCGGGGCTCCGCGGTCAGCGCCGCCAGCAGGCCGAAATGCCCACAGTCCGGCCCTTCGCGGCGATAGGAGTAAAACACGTCGTTGCGGCACAGCGTGCACACCCCGGCGACCTCGATGCGCTCCTCTGGGACGCCGGCGGCCACGAGCTGCATCCGATTCGCCTGCCAGAGGTCGAAGTATAGCCGGCCGGCGCGGGTCGAAAAGCACTGCGCGCGGCCGGGGAGCTCCGTCGCCGCCTCGTACACGTCGCGCTGCACTTCATAGCAGCACGGTCCGGCGCCGGGCCCGACGCCGGCCCGCAGGTCCGCGGTGCCGGAACCGCAGCGCGCGGCCATTAGCTCGACCAGCCGTTCGGCCATGCGCGCCATCGTGCACCGCCAGCTCGCATGCACCAGCCCGAGCACACGCCGCACCGGATCCGCGACCAGCACCAGCGGGCAATCCGCCGAGAAGGTCATCAGCGGCCGGCCCGGCAGCGCGGTGATCACCCCGTCGCAGCCGGGCAGGGGCCCGCCGGGTCGCGAATCGTCCACGACCGCCAAATGGCTCTCGTGCACCTGCTGGCAATAGCACAGCCGCCGCGCCTCCAGGCCCCAGTCGGCGACCATTGTCCGGCGGTTTGCGGCCCGCTGGGCCGCGCCGCAGCCGTCGCGCGGGGCGACGTTCATCGGCCGCGTGGAAAACGCGTGCACCAGCCCGGCTACGTGCCGAAGATGCTCGAACTGTGCGTAGCGGCGACCCGCGATCTCGACGAAATGTATCACTTCAAGCCGGGTTGCAGAAGGACCTTGATGTTCTCGGGCCGGGCCGCCGCTTCCAGCGCCTCGACGCCGCGGTAAAGCGGATACACCGCACTGACTAGCTCGTCCACTTCAACCCGGTGTTCGCTGAGCAGTTGCAGCGCCGCCGCAAACGGGCCGCAGCGGTTGCCCACCACGCGGACTTCGTTCACGACCAGCGGAGCCAGATCGAGGGCGGCCGGCTCCACATAGGTGCTCTTAAGGACGATCGTCCCCTGCGGCCGGCACAGTTGCAGCGCCAGACGCAGCCCATCGGGGCAGCCGGTGCAGTCCACGACCACGTCGTGCTCGCCCGCTGGAACGACCTCATCGACGTAGCTGGTCCGCACGCCACGCCGCGCACAGAAATCCAGCGTCCGCGGATTGCGGCCGAGCACTTCGAGCCGGCAGTCCTGCACCGCCAGCACCTGCACGACCAGGAGCCCGAGGCGGCCCGAACCGAGCACCGCGACCCGTGCACCCGGCTCAAGCGGCGCGGCGTCGAGCACGTGCACCGCGGCGGCCAGCTGCTCGACGAACACCGCCTGCTGGTCTGTGACGGTGTCTGGCACTACGTGGCAGTTGCGGGCGGGTACGGTGAGGTATTCGGCGAACGCCCCGTCGCGGCCCGCAATGCCGAGCACGGTGCGCCGCCGGCAATGGTTGGTCAGCCCACGCCGGCAGAGATCACACTCCAAGCAGACACAATTGATCTCAGCGACCACGCGCCGGCCGATCCAATGCGGGTCGCCAGCGGTCACCGTACCGACGAACTCGTGGCCGGGCACGCCGGCGAACTGCATGTAGCCGCGGGCGATCTCCAGGTCGGTGGCGCAGATCCCCGCCAGGTGCACGCGGATCATGACTTCGCCCGCGCGTGGCCGTGGATCCGGGTAATCGCGTTCAAACCGGATTGGCCGGGACGGTTCAGCCGAGCTGACCAGGGCTTGCACGCACACTCCTTGTGCACACCGCCATTGGACGCCGGTAAGCGGGTGACCCGACCGCTACTCTTCCGCCTTCTGCAGCGTTCCCAAGCCGGTGATATGTTGGGTGACCACCGGGTCACCCGAGTAGGTCACCGACCCGACACCCGTGATCGTCACATCGAGCGTATCGACCGCCTGCACCGTGGCGCTGCCGGCGCCGCTGACGTCGACCGTAACCGCGCTGGCCACCAGGTCCGCCGCGTCGGCGCTGCCCACCCCGGTGAGAGTGAGGGTCAGGCCCGCGGTCTGGCCGCTGAGGGTCAGCGTGCCCGCCCCGGTCACGGCGGCCTGCAAGCCGTCATTGTCGACGCCGCTGACCACGATCTCACCGGCACCGGCGAGCATAAGAGCAGTCAGGTTAGGGACCGTGGCCCGGATGACGAGCGGCTGTGTGGGAAGGATGGTGCGTGTCGGGCGCACGACCAGCTTGCCGTCGGTGACCTTGGTCTGGATCAGCGGCAGGATGTTGTCGTCGCCGGTGAGCTCGAGCGGCTGCAGGTCCCCGATCGTGACCTGGACGCGTCCAGCCCCGAGGAACTCGACCTGGGTGAAGTCACCGACGTCGCGGATCGCGGTGGCGGCCGTCGCGCTACCGGCCACGCGGCCCAACGGCCACAAGCCGCACCCCAGCAACCAGCCGCAGAGAAGGACGGTCGCGGCGGCAAGGAAACTCGCTCTGTTGCACATGGTGAAGCTCCCGGTATCGGCCGTCAGTCGGACTGGACGATCACCAGCCACCTATGACCCGATTCTGCCCGAATTCCCGCCCCAGTCAAGCACGGCCACGCCGCGGTAGACACACGGATCCGACGCGAGTACACGCTGGCTGCTGCGTTTGACCCGCCCCGGCGTCTCGGGGCCGAGTGCGGCAAATGGGCGGTCCCATGCACCCCGGCCGATGCACGCGACCCTGACTTCCGAATCGTCGACATGAAGGGTCAGTGGCACGCGGTACCCGCCCGCCTGCGGTGTCCACATACGGAAGTGGCGCGGCTGTATGAACTTAGGCGCAACGCTGGAATCTGCCGCGACGAGCATGGCCGCTCGCCACCGAATGTGTGAGAGCCGTCGCCGCGTTGTTATCGGAGCTTGCCCGGACCGCGCGCCACGGCGTGGCGCGAGTTGAGCGTGCCGAAAAAAACCGCGCCGCAGCCGGAAAGAATCGTTGACCTGCCGGGCCGAACCTGCTAGGTTGCGTAATAGAGGAGCTTGATCACTTCGGTGTCTGAGAGTTGAGAGGAGAGATGATGGGAAAACTGTCTGTGGTGGTTATGTTGGCGCTGGGAGCGGCTTGCGCCTGCGCGGACTGGTCGGACAACTTCGACGCGTACACGCTGGGCAGCATCTACAACCAGGGCGGCTGGACCGGCTGGGCGGGTGTGCCCTCCGCAGCCGGGACGGTGACGGACGTGATCTCGCGCAGTCCGACGCAGTCCCAGGAGATCGCGGACGCGCACGATTCGGTGCACATGTACTCCGGGTACACCGCCGGCGTGTGGTTGTACAACGCGTACATTTGGATCCCTGACGACTTCGTGAGCGGCGGCAGCGGCACGGACTGGGGCACGTATTTCATCCTGTTGAACACGTACACGAACGGCGGATCGAACACGCGCTGGTCGGTGCAGTTCGCCTTTGATTCGCAGGACGGCCTCATCCATGGGGACTGCGGCTCATCCAACGAAGTGACCTTGCCGTTCGTCACCGGGCAGTGGTCCAACATTGCCGTGCGCATCGACCTGGGCTACGACTGGACTCAGGTCTACTACAACGGCACATTGCTCGATGCTCCGGCCCTGCCCAACCATCCTATTCTGGGCGGCGGGTATCAGTGGACCAAGGGCGTGTTCGGGACCGACACCAACGGTCTGCTGAACATCGCGGCGGTCGACCTGTACGCCAACAGTTCGTCCTCGGTATACTATGATGACATGTATTTGGTGCCCGAGCCCGTGAGCGGTTTGCTCCTTGTGTTGCTGACGGTGCTGCGGCGGCGCTAGGCTGTCGGCCGTAGGGCCGTAGAAGGTCTTTCGTAGAGGAAGAGGAGGTAGGCGGCCGTGACTGGCAACAGCCAGTCACGGCCGGCGTTTTATTGATTCTTCGCGGACTTGCGGGGCGGGGAGGGCGATCCGCCGCGGCGGACCGCCGAGCCGGGTTAACGCTTGGCGTGTTCGGCGCAGCAGTCCCGGCGCGCCGGGATCGCTCTCCCGCGACGGCTTCGTCCCACCCGGCGCCCCGCAAATCGCTGAACAGTCTTTCGCCGGGACGCGCCAGTCGAGCCTGCGAATCGGCCTGCTCATTCAGGCCCACCCCTCCGCCGCCAGCGCATCGTGCAACTCGTCGGGATGATGCCGGCAGTGGTATTCGATGCGGCTCGATTCGGCGTGGGATTTGCTGTAGGGCCAGCCGGCGGCCATGCGGTTCCGTTCGTGCAGCTCGTGCAGGAGCACATACGGGCGCTCGTCCTCCTGGATGTCGTCGTCGATCCAGACTTCGTTCTCCGGCACGAATTCGTACACGTAGTCGTGCCCGCCGGCGGTGAAGTCGATGTCGAAGACGCTGCGCACGAGCCGTCCGTTCACGATCCAGACCTGCGCCCCGTTTTCCAGGGTCTTCCACAGCCGCTCGTGCACCTGGTGACTGTCGGGGAGCTGCTTGCCGCGTCCGGTCAGCTTGCGCACGTCGCCGGCCCGCCGGCGTTCGTCGCGTTCCGCCCGGTCGGCCGCGACGAGGGCCTTTTCGTAGGGCATGCCTTTGGCCATGAGCCGATGCTCGACGAGCAGGTGATCGATGAAGAAGTGCGCCTCGTCGTTATGGGCCTCGCGATCGATCCACAACTCGTCTTCGGGGATGTACGGGTAGCGGTAATGTTGGCCGAAGTTGGTGAACTCCTCATCGACGTGCCCGCGGATGTACATGCCGTCGACGATCCAGACGTGCAGCTTGCCGCGCGAGTCGATTTCTTCGACGTACGGAGGCTTCGGCGGCTTGGGCACCACCCGGCTCCTCTCAAACGACACAGCCCGCAGAGAATCGAGCGCGAACCTTACGGCGCAGCGCCGCCGTCGGCAACCGGCGGATCAGCGTAGGGCAGGTCGAGTCGGCCCCGGCGGACGAGACCTGCCGCCGGGGCTCCTCGCCTTTCGCGCCCGGATCCATTCCGTCGGCGGCGGTTGTGGCCAACGCCGCCCCGCGAGCCCTCAAGGTCGAGGAATGACGAGCCCTGTGCAAATGCGTTCCGCCAGGCGGTCGGGGATGTCCGTGTGCCTCGGCACGGTCTGCACGGCCCCATTGACAGGGTTCATCCACAGCGAATGCCGCGCGCCCTCGCGCTTGAGCACACAGCCGTATCGGCGAAGATGGCGCAGCAACGCCGTGCGCTTCAACGGACAACCACCTTCTCGCAGATCGCTTCGGGCGGTATGCCGGCGAGGCCCTGTTCCCGGCGGTCTTCAAGAATCAGCTTGATCGCTTCCGCCAAGCTCTCACGGCACTCTTCGAGCGTCCGCCCCTGTCCGTTGGCGCCCGGAACCTCGGGACAGTACCCGATGTACCAGTCGCCGTCTTTCTCGAACACGCCTGTAAACTCACTGGCCATGCACGTCTCCTGCCAGAACGATTGTACCATGCCGGCGCGGCGGAAAGGAGCTACACCGACGCCGGCTACACCCGGTCGCCCGGTTCAGTCATCGCGCGCGGGGCGAGCACCTCGCTGAGCCTCTTTTCGTCACGGACCCCCCGCGCGTCCCGGCACCCTGGCCACTCGACCGGGCAAACCGAGTTCGGTACCTTGCAGTGCATGCGCCGCAGGTGCTCCCGATCCATGATGTTGGCCGCCTGCCTGCTGCTGGTTAGCTGTGGCGTCGGCGAGCTCGACAACTATGCCCCGCTGACCATCTTCGACAATTTCCGTGTGCTCGAGGAAGGCCGGGCCTACCGCTCCGCCCAGCTCGACGGCGAGACGTTCGCCCTGGTGTTCGACCGTTACGGCATCCGGACGGTGATCAACCTTCGTGGCGAACATCCAGACGAAGCCTGGTATCAGAACGAACGGGCCGCCGCTGACACCGCCGGCGTCAAGCTGGTCGACATCGCCATGAGCGCTAACGAGCTGCCGTCGCGCGACACGCTCTTACGCCTGTACGACACGTTTCAAACCGCGGAATACCCGATTCTCATCCACTGCCAGGCGGGGGCCGATCGGACCGGCGCCGCGTCCGCCATCTGGCGGCTCGTCGTCCGCGGCGATCCGCGCGACGAAGCAATAGAGGAACTAGCCCCCCTCTACGGCCACTTTGAGGCAGTCCACCCGGCAATGGACGAGCTGGTGCGGATCTTCGAGCCGGATCGGGAGTGGATCCAGAACGAGTACCCCGGCCCTGCTGTGCTCTGACTGGGTATTACGCGCGCAACCCGTTGCCACTGCGTGCACGGGGCTCTCAGCACGCCGCCCAGCCGCAGCCCGGGTTCGAGCACTTGCGGCAACCTTCCTGGAGCATCAGGGCACTACCGCACTCGGGGCACTTTACCTCGTAGTGCGCGGCCGCGTCGTGCCCGTGCCGTACCGAGCCCAGCACACGCGATAGATCGGAAGCGGAAAGCGCACGGCGTTCGGACGCGCTGGTTGCTTCCAGCGTGCCGACGGACTCGCCGGCCACGACTGCCGGGACGACCGTGGCCGGCTCCTCCAGCTCGAGGATTGCGATGGCGGCATCGGCGTGGTGGCTGTGCCCATTCCCATTCTTCTTGCCGCTGCCGGCGTGAACCGCTTTCGGCGGCTGCGACTTCCGCGTACGCGCCGCCGCACGCCCAGCGCGAAGCTCGACCGGCCGTTCGAGTGCTGCGGCCGCGTCCTCGCAGACGCTTTTCTGCTGGCCGCCGTTGCCGTGCCCGCCGTCGTCGCCGCCATTTCCGCCGTCGCCTGGCAGGGCCGGCCGGTCGATCGGCGTCGTCTCCGGGTGATGCGGCGGGGGGTTAGGGTTGTCCAGCTCGGCCAGGTCGATCTCGCCCAGCAGTAGGTTTCGCAGCCCGAACCGCTCCTTGGCGCGCGTGTACTTCTTGAGCGCGCAGGCCAGCCCGTCGCCGAGCGACGTGATGCGCCCGGTCCGCGTCGGAATCTGGAGCGACGAACCGATGCCCTCAAGCTGCTTGATCACGTGGCGCAGGCTGCCGCCGGAGCGCAGCCACAGGGAGACCATGCGGCAGATGGCTTCCAGATCGCTGTTGGCGACGTCGCCGCCCTTGCCGAGCTGCGCGAACACCTCCAGTTCCCGGTTGGCCCGCGGATCGACCGTGATCTTCACGTGCATGTTGCCGAAGGGCGTCATCTGCCGGATCCGCAAGCCGCTGACGATCTCCGGCAGGTCCATCGGTTCGACCCACGGCGGCAGGTCGATCGGCGCAGCAGCGGGGCGATGGACGGCCGGCGTGGGTTCGGTCGCCGGCGGCACGTCCGCCTTCGCGACCGGCCGCTCGCACGCCGCGCGCGCTTCTGGAACGGCCTCGCCAGCCGGATCTGTCCCTTGCTGGGCACTGCCTTCCAGCGGGTCGCCGACGGCCAGAGAATCGTCGTCCGACTTCAGGGCCATGGGCTGGCCCGCACGGCACCCATCGCGGTAGACCGTGACGCCTTTGCAGCGCAGCTCATAAGCAAGCTGATAAATCTTCTCCACGTCATCGCGCGCGGCCTCGTGCGGAAAGTTGATCGTCTTGCTGATCGACGAATCGCAGTGCCGCTGAAACGCGGCCTGCATTTGCATGTGCCACTGCGGGCTGATGTCGTGCGCGCAAACGAAAACGCGCTTGACGTCCTCGGGCACGTCCGGGATGTGCGCGAGCGTGCCCTCCCGGGCCACCTGCTCGATCAGCGCAGCGCTGTAGAAGCCCCGCCGCACGGCGACCTCGCGGAACGTGCTGTTGACCTCCCCCAGCGACTTCGCCCCGCGGATTTGCCCGTGGAGCACGTTGCGCACGAATGCCAGCGAGAACATCGGCTCGATGCCGCCCGAGCAATTGGCCATGATGCTGATCGTGCCGGTCGGCGCGACAGTCGTCACCGCCGCATTGCGCATCATGCGGTTCCAGCGCGTGTGCCAGATGCTGCCCTTCCAGTTCGGGAAGCAGCCGCGCTGCCGGGCCAGCTCCTCGCTGCACGCGTGGGCCTGGTCGTTGACGAACTTCATCAGCCGCTCGCCCCACGCGATGCCTTCGTCGCTGTTGTAGGGCACGCCCAACTTGAACAACGCGTCCGCAAAGCCCATCACCCCCAGGCCGATCTTGCGGTTGTCGTGGCACATCCGCTCGATCTCCGGGAGCGGATAGATGTTCGCGTCAATCACGTTGTCCAGGAACCGCACCGCGGCGTGGATCGCTTCACGCATGCCGTCCCAATCGACGTCGGCGGCCGGCGTGCACGCGCTACGCACAAACAGCCCCAGGTTCACGCTCCCGAGGTTGCAGGCTTCATAGGGCAGCAGCGGCTGCTCGCCGCAGGGGTTCGTCGCTTCGATCCGCCCCAGGTCCGGCGTAGGGTTATGGTCGTTGACGCGGTCCATGAAAACGACCCCCGGCTCGCCGGTCTCCCAGGCGTTGTTGACGATAATGCTCCAAATGTCGCGCTTGGTGTACACCCGCCCGCGAAGCTCCTGGGGAATCTGGCCGGTCAGCCGCGGCGTCTGGTAGTACGTGGCGCGGCTGCCGGGCGCGACCGGCTCGACGCAGGTCACTTCGCGGAGATCGCGGATCGTGTACTTCCAGATCTCGATGTCGCGGGCGATGACGTAGGCCCGGCCCGTGCGCGGATTGCGCACGATGTGGGGCGAGTCCGGATCGGCCAGGAACTCATCCATCCACGAGTCGGTCACCTTCACCGAGATGTTGTAGTTCGTGAACTGGTTGAGATCCTGCTTAGCGTGCAGGAACTTCAGGATGTCGGGATGATGGATGTACATCATCCCCATGTTCGCGCCGCGGCGGAACGCGCCCTGCTGAATCGCGTTAGTTGCTTCGCTGAACGCCCGCCAAAAGCTGATCGGGCCGCTGGTTGTCCCGCCGCTCGAGCGGATGAAGTCGCCGGTGGGCCGCAGCTCGTCGAAGGCGAAACCGGTCCCGCCGCCGGCCTTCTGAATCAGGGCCGTGTGCTTGATGCTGTTGAAGATTTCGACGATCGAGTCACGCACCGGCAGCACAAAGCACGCCGACAGCATGCCCATCTCCCGCCCCGCGTTCATCAGCGTGGGCGAGTTCGGCATGAACGCCCCGGACGCGATCAACTGGTAGAACCGCCCTTCCCAGGACCGTCGGTCGGCCTCCGTGCCGCCGTACACGGGCTCAATATCGGCGATCGTACGGGCGACGCGGCGAAAGAGTTCGCCGGGCGTCTCGATGCACTGGCCGGCCTCATCCTTCTTGAGGTAGCGGGCCTCCAGCACCCGCCGCGCATTCTCCGTCAGAACCGGCTCATCCTTGAAAAGCGAGTTAGCGCGGACTGCCCCTGCCATCCAAGAACTCCTGTTTCCGGGATGTAACACGTATTAGTTATCAGACCGACGATAGACGACATGCCGGCGGCGAAGCCACCGACGGCGAATCGGCACCCCTGGTTGGGTCATGTGCCCATATCTAGGGGGCAACCATTACTATAACCCAAGATGTTGGGCTCGTCAAAGGCAATTGCGCTGGGATTTTGATTTCTCGTAAACGGCTGGCACACAACAAGTTGTGTGCGCCGACGCCCTATGCAACTAGATAATGGGCTCCAGAAACTCTGTGACGCGTTTCCCGCAGTGCGCTTGTGGGCCTTCTACGCCGAATCGAGCGCGAACTGGGCCAACAGCGCGGCACCGAGCGGCAGCGCATCGTCGTCGACGTTGAAGCGTGGATGGTGATGCGGGAAGGCGCAACCCTTCGCTTCGTTCCGGGCACCCAGGAATAGGAACGCGGCCGGCACCCGCTGCGCATAACACGCGAAGTCCTCGCCGCCCCCTTGGATGGGCAGCGCGAGCAACTGCTCTTCCTGGAAGCCGACGGCCCGCGCCGCTTGCAGCGCGCGCTCGACGGTCTCCTGGTCGTTGACCAGCGGCGGGTGGCCGGTGAGAAGGTCGATGTCCACCGACGCGTTGTGCGCCGCGGCGACGCCCGTGGCCAATTCCCGGACGCGTCGTTCGACCGTACAGCGCACCGTTTCGTTGAGCGCGCGGATTGTGCCGCGCAGCTCCGCACATGGGGGAAGAACGTTATCCGCGCTGCCGGCATGGAACTGGGTCACAGACAAGACGGCGTGGTCGGTCATCGCGATCGATCGGCTGGCAACGGTTTGCAGGGCTGTAACGAGTTCCGCGCCGACGACGATGGGGTCAACGCACTGCTGGGGCATGGCCGCGTGCCCGCCCCGGCCGGTAACCGTGATCCGGAAGTCAGTCACGCCGGACATGAACGGCCCGATCCGTGTACCGAGCGTGCCGGTGGGCATCTCGGACCAAATGTGCAGGGCGAAGATGCGGGTGACGCCATCCAGCACGCCAGCTTCGATGAGTGGCGCGGCCCCGCCGGGGCGGCATTCCTCGTGAGCTTGGAAGATGAGCCGGACTGAGTTCTTCAGCGTGTGCCGGCGCTCCATCAGCAGTTCGGCGGCCCCGAGCAACATGGCCATGTGGGCGTCGTGGCCGCAGGCGTGCATGACGCCGGGGTTTTGGGAGGCGTAGTCCAGACCGGTCTCTTCGTTGACCGGCAGCGCGTCCATGTCGGCGCGGAGCGCAATGGCCGGCGGACGGCCGACGTTCAGCGTCGCGATCACAGCGCACGTGCCCCCGACATGCTCCTGCGGCTCGTAGCCCATGGTGCGCAGCTCGCCAGTGATGAACCGGGCCGTCTGCTCCTCCTGGCCGCCGAGCTCCGGATGCGCATGGAAATGCCGGCGCCAGGTGGTGAGGCGTTCGCGAAGATGCCGGGCGGCGTCGCAGAGCGGGCTATTCATGCAAGAGACCTAGAATCGCACCGGATGATAGGCCGGGCCCGGCACACGGCACAAGGTGGACGTTCGGCGTAGTGGCGGCCAGAATACGGGCGGCAAGCGGGGTGTGGATCCTTGCCCGAGAGGATCAGCATGGTTGCCGCACAGGCCGCGCGGCGGCCGCGGATTCGGCTCATCAATCCGAATTCGCCGCTGTCGAACATCACGATGCCCGAGGTCATCCAGAAGATGACCTTTACCCGCAAGGCGCTGTTCGCGCCGACCGGGCTGATGATCTGTGCCGCCGTCGTGCCGCCGCACTGGAACGTCGAGCTGGTCGATGAGTGTACGCTCGACCGGCCACATCAGCCGCGGGCCGACGTCGACCTGGTCGGCATCTCCGCCATGACGACCCAGGCCCGGCGGGCGTACGAGATCGCGGACGAGTACCGCCGGCTCGGCGTGCCTGTCGTAATGGGCGGGATTCACCCGAGTGCGCTGCCTGAAGAGGCGCTCCAACATTGCGACGCCGTCTGCCAGGGCGACGCGGAATCGACACTACCGCACTTGATCGCAGATTTTGAGCAGAAGCCGCCAGCCGTCAGCCATCAGCCCTCAGCCGGCAGCAGTGCTGGCTTGCGGGGGGTCTACGACTGGGCGGCGTTTCCGACGACGCCGATCGCCACGCCGCGGAAGGACATCGTCAATCCGGGCGACTACCTGGTCGCGAACCCGATCCAGACCACCCGCGGCTGCCCGCACAACTGCAACTTCTGCACGACGCCGGCGGTGTTCGGGCGGAAGTTCCGGCAACGGGCGGTCGCCGACATCGTCGAGGAGATCCGGGCGGCGAAAGAGCGGCACCGGGCGTGGTGCTACATCTTCGCGGACGACAACTTCGGCGGAAACCAGGCGTGGGCGCTGGAACTCTGCGAGGCGCTGAAGCCGCTGAAGGTGTCGTGGGCCACGCAGTGCGACATCCTCATCAGCAAGAACGACCGCCTGCTGCGGGCCATGCGCGAAAGCGGCTGCGTCGGGCTGATCCTCGGGCTCGAGAGCCCCAAGCCGGACACGCTGGTCGAAGCCGGCAAGAAGTTCGTGCAGAGCGACACGTACGCGTGGCGGATTCGCAAAATCCACAGCTTCGGCATCAGCCTGTGGGGGGCGTTCATCTTCGGCTTCGACCACGATACCTGGCAGGACTGCATGCAGGCGTGCCGGTTCGCGCAGCGCATGAAGCTGGCCATGAGCTGCTACCCGATCCTCACGCCGTATCCCGGCACCGAGTTCTTCCGCCAGTTTGCCCGCGAGGGCCGGCTCCGCACGCTGGACTGGGAGCGCTACAACGGGGCCTCGGTCGTGTTCGAGCCGCGGCAGATGACGGCCAAACAGCTCCGGCACGCACAGATGGCCGCGTTCGCCGAATTCTTTTCGCCGCGCTCGGCGCTGCGCCGCCTGGGCGTGCTGCCGCTCAAGGGCCGCTCCTGGGTCGCAAACCTCGCGATCTGGAAGGGGATTCGCTACTACTACGCGCAGAAGGGCCGCCAGGTGCCGGCGTTTCGTGACTTCCTGCATCCGGGCGCGCGGGCGTGGAACTACGCCGACGAAGCCTGGGCCGGCGAGCAAGTCGACCAGGCCCGGGTGGCTGACTTGGCGGGCCCCGCTTTCGAGCACCTGGCGACGACGGCCCGGAACGTCAGCGACCCGCTCGTGCAGGCGGCGCTGGCGCTGGGATCGGGCGGCGCGTGATTGAGGAGCAGACGCATGACGTCCCACCGCAAGGAACTTTGGTTCAACACCCCAACCCGGCGGGCGTTCATCAATATCACGCCGCAGGTCGAAGACGCGGTCCGCGAGAGCGGCGTTCGCGAGGGACTGGTGCTCGTGAATGCCATGCACATCACCGCCAGTGTCTTCATTAACGACGATGAACCGGGGCTGCATCACGACTACGAGGCTTGGCTGGAAGGGCTGGCCCCCCATGAACCGACCGGCCGTTATCTACACAACCGCACCGGCGAGGACAACGCCGACGCGCACCTCAAGCGGCAGGTCATGGGCCGCGAGGTGGTTGTCGCGCTCACGGGCGGAAAGCTCGATTTCGGACCCTGGGAGCAGATTTTCTACGCGGAATTCGATGGCCGCCGCCAGAAACGCGTGCTGGTCAAGGTTATCGGCGTCTAGACCGGATTCAGTTTCCCTGTAGCGGCCGGGCTCTGTCCCGGCCGTAGAATTCTCCGGGCGCCCACGGCCGAGACGGAGCTCGGCCGCTACACCCAAACCCAAACGGGTCTAATGGTACGGTGGCACGCGAGGGGCCCGCGCGGGAGCCTGCGGTGGTCGCGGCTCGTTCCCTTCGGGTTGGGCGACGGGCGGCACGGCTGCTTTGACCCCGGGTGTGCACGGGGCTGCGGGAACGACTGGATTTTGTTGACTGGACAGCTCGCGCCGCCTAGAGTTAGGTATGAGCGAGCGACGAGAAGGGCCACACTCTGCAAACACGATTTACCTCATGTCTTTGCGGCATGCACGTCGCGTGTTGAGTGCATCTACGCCCGGCGCGCAGCTTACCGCTTGGAGCACACGAGCCTCGACGCAACGGTGACCGACAGGATCGGACGTAACGGCTTGACCTTGTGGTATTGACCCGGCGTGTGGCGTGTCAGCCAGACCGCGCTGCTGAGTACCCGGCGGCCCGTGTCCTAGAGACATCTGACGCATGATGCGGGCGCCCCAGCCGCGGAGGTTCGTGGCCAGCAATCTGCCCGCACCGCACGGCGGATAACGTTTTCGAGTGCGGCGTGGGACTGCGGAAGCAAACGACTCCCATGGCGCTGGCGGCGCGCCGGTCTGTAGTCCGGATATGCGGATCGTGCCTGACGGCAGCATTGTCAATGGTGCGGCGGCGCCGTCTATGTACTGTGCGCGTTGGCGTTGATTCGTGACTGGCAGAGCAGTGACGACGGAGCGCAGCGGCCGCAGAGGACAGACGCGTCCGGTAACCAGGTACAAGTATGCGCGTTGCGCAAAGACCAGTGTGCGCGGCCACGTGTAGAAAGCCGTTGACGTGCGGTAGTATGGTGGAATATACTATCCAGTGGACGAGCGTGTAAAGGAAAGAAGGATCATATCCGTTTTTCCGAGACGTTGGCAGTACCACAGGAGATTTTACGGGCGTGCTTGGACACGCTCGACGGCGGACACGTCAGGTCCGCCGCAATCTGGCCCTTGACTGGGCACGTAGGGAGGCTGTGGGTCGGTCCCGCACCCTACCTGGCCGTGTGGTAGAAGGAGTAGAGGGTCTAGGAAAAGGAGAAAGGTATGAGGAAACTGGCTGTCTTGGTAATGGTGGCACTGGTGGTGCCCGCCATGGCCGGCACGCTGACGGCAGACCCCGGCCGTCCGATCTTTGCCGGTAGTCATGGCGCGATGAACCGCGGGACCGTCGTGTACGACAACACGGTCAATGGCCCGCTTTTCGGGTTTTCGCAGAACCCGAACGCGTTGATCGCGGATGATCTGACCCTGGACTTCACCGGGGCACCGGGCAACATCCTGGAAGACCTGGCGTTCGTCGTCTACAACGGCAGCTCTTCGACTGCGCTCATGGACTCCGTGGACGTCGACATCAGCGTCTTCAACTTCGATGTCCCCAGCGGCACGTACGTGTATGCCGCTACGCTGACGTTCACGGGCCTGACGCCGGGGCTTGCCCCGGGGTACTTCACGACGTACTCTGCGACCGGTCTCAGCACGAACGGCATTGCCCTCGCGGATGACATCCTGCTCGGCATCCAGATGTACAACACCCAGCCGGGTGTCAAGCCGGGCACGATCGGCTATGATCCGCCGGTGGTCGGTGCGAGCGCTGACATTTTCTTTCTGGACAACACCGTGGCCACGCCGCCCGGCACCTCGAATGGCTGGTACTGGTTCGGCGGGCCGCCGTACGTCGCGAACTTCTACTGGGGCGTGGGCGTTGTTCCCGAGCCGACCTCGCTGCTGCTGCTGGCCCTGGGTGGCCTGACGCTGGCGCGTCGTCGGTAGTTACTTGCTGGGTGACGCTGAACTTCCTCCACCCCGGCGGATCTCTCACCCCGCCGGGGTTCTCTTTTGCGCGCGGCTGGGGCGCGTGCAGCGGCGGTACACCCCCGATGGGCCGCCCCCGTGAGCAGGATCAGCCGGGAAGCAATTGATCGTACAAGGCCGCACGGGCCGCCAACGTCGGCAGCTTCTCGCCGGCATAGCGCTGCACATCGAGCGGAAACAGGGGCGCGCCCTCTGGCGACGTGATTCGGCCGCCCGACGCCGTCACAAGCACCCAAGCCGCCGCGATGTCCCAGAGGCGCGCGTTATCGGAGAGTGTCGCGTCAAGCTGGCCGCTGGCCACCCACGCAAGCTGAAGCGCCGTGGAACCGAGGCTGCGGCAGACGAACCGCTCGAGCCACTGGTAGGCGATCGCGGCCGTGGGGCCCGTCGGGCTCGAGGGGATGCCGACCACCGGCTTAGGATTCAGACCGGTGGGTCGCGCCGCCCTGGAATGCGCCGGCGCCTGGGGCTGGCCATCGAGCAGGAGGCCGTCCGCGCCCCCACCGGCGGAATAGAGCACGTCGTGGAGCGGGTCGTAAACCGCACCGCACAGCGGCAGCCCGCCGCGCATGGCCGCCACGGAGCAGGCCCAGAGCGGGATCCCGCGGAGGAAGTTGCGCGTGCCGTCGATGGGGTCGATCACCCAGCAGACGCGCTCGTTCGTGACGCGCGGCCAGCTTCGCGGTCCGTCGGGGAGCCCCAGCACCTCCTCGGCCAGAAAGGCGTCGGCGGGGCGCTGCGCGAGGATCGACGCGACAATGGCCGCCTGCGCGGCGTCGTCGGCCTCGGAGACCTCGCTGTGATCGCCTTTCAGCCGCGCGCTGGACACCCGGCCGAAGCAGCTTCGCGCGACCTGGCCGCCGGCGCGCGCGGCTTGCTCCGCGACGAGCCGCAAGGCGGCCGGCAGCTCGCGGTCGCTGGGATCCGGCCTGGCACAGGGCATCAGAGCTTCTTTTTTCCGGGTTTTCGGCCGTCCTCGACATTGGCAATCTCGTCGGCCTTGCGCTGCAACTGCTCGGCCTGCGTCGCGACGTGCTTGAAGAAGCGGCCCATCAGGCCGGGCTTGCGGGCGCCAGGACGGGGGCCTTCCCGCTCGCGGCGGGCCTTCTCCTCCTCGATTTGCTTGCGGATCAGCAGCGACTCGCCGATGCCGAACACGGTGGTCGCGAACCAGTAGAGGTTCAGGCCCGCGGGCATGTTGTAGAACATCAGGGGCAGGATGACCGCCATCAAGTAAGCCATGATCTGTTGCTGCCGAAGCTGGTCCTCGGGGGCCATCCCGCCCTTGCGCTTGGCGTGGTCCGCCGGCTGCTTCCGGGCGGCATCGAGCTTGGCCTTAAGGGCCGGCTTGGGCATGTACTTCTGCTGAAACCACATGCCGACGCCCATGAGGATCGGCATCAGGTTGAAGGCGGCGACCCTGGTGAAGATCCCGCCGATGAGCGGGAGCTGGCCGAGAATGGGGACCGTGACCGGCGGGTCGAACTTGAGCAGGGCATCGGGGGCCGACAAGTCGACGATCCACCAGCCGTCAAAGGGGGCCAGCCGCAGGCTCACATCCGTGCTGAGCGCTGTCCACAGCGCGACCAGGATCGGCATCTGTATAAAAAGCGGCAGGAAGGAGACGAAGTTGGCCGCCGGATTGACGCCCTCCTCGCCGAAAAGCTTCATCGTCTCCTGGTTCAGCTTGACCTTGTCGTTGGCATAGCGCTCCTTCAGGGCCTCGATCTTGGGCTGGACCTTGGCCATCCCCTCCTGCATGCGGAACATCGACTTCTGCTGCCAGACGCTGAGCGGATGCAGCAGGCTCCGGATGATGATCACCAGAATGATGATGGCAACGCCGTAGTTCCGCACCACGAAATGAATCTTGTGCAGGAGCCACACCATCAGCTCTTCCAGCCACAAGAAAGTGCAGAAGCAGCTCTTGTCGGCGGATCGCGCGAGCTGGTAGTAGAGCTTGCTCTTGTCGGCATAGGCGGGATTGGCCCGGCCGACATCCGCGGCATCTTTCGGGCCGGCATAGACTTCAAACGGGTAATGCACGCTGCCGCCAGGCCCCAGGATGGCGGGCTTGAGCGCGAAGCGCGCCAGCAGGTCGCCGCGGGCCAGCAGATCGCCGGGCTCAGTCATGAGCTGCGGCGCGGCCACCAGGCCGGTGACGCCGACCACGTAATCCTGGTGTGGGCCGGATTGCGGCAGCGGCCGCGTGTAGACCGCGAAGTACTTGTTGGTCAACGCGGTCCACAGCAACGGGCCTTTGTCAGGCAGCAGAAGCCGGACCGGCTCGCCCTTGAGCGTCGCGCTCTTCAGCGTATCGTAGGTCTGTGCCTTGTTGAGCTCGACCGCGCTGCCTGTGAACTGCGCGGTCAGCAGGCGGCGCATGTCCGTCTGTAGGCTTTCCTGGCGGATCCCCAGCGGCCCGTCCTGCTCGACGCGCACGGTCAGCGCACCCGCGCTCACGTTCTCGATCGCCAGCTCCAGCTCGAACACCGGCACTTCCGGCCGCGGCAGCATGTAGGTCTTGGTCAGACGCAGCAGCTCGCCGCCCGCCGCGGCGGGCTGGCCCGCGCCCAATGTCGTCGTGAAGACCACCTTGTGCGGAGAGCTTTCGGCGACGATCCAGGGCAGGTCGGACAGCGCCCACCCCTGGTTGTAAGGCTCGATCCAAATGCGGTGCGTCGCAAACGAGTCGTGCTCGCGCTCGCCGTCGTTCACCGGCAGGATCAGGCGGTACGGCTTGTCCTCATGAGGCGCGGTGCGGTAGACGAACTGCCCCTTCTTGTTTTTGGCGTAGAACTCGAGCGTGGCGAGCGCGGCCCCGCGCGGGTCGAGCTCCATCCGCAGGGCGTCGCCCGCCTGGCCGCCGAACTCAAGCAGCTCGAGCCGATCGCCGGCGGTCAGGGCGTACGCTTGTTCGGGGGCCGCGGCGGTGGCGGTCGCGGGGGCCGTGCCCGGCGCCGCGGCGACGGGGCCGGTCGCGGGCGCGACCGCAGGCTGCGTCTCCGTCACCGCAACCGGCGGGCGCGGCGGTGGCGGCAGCACCCGGGCCACAATGAACTGATACGCGACCAGCACGGCCAGCGCGGCGAACATGGCGACAACAATTCGGCGGGAGTCTTCCATGGCTAGTGCGTAATCCGTGCACCCCGGGCGCCGCGCCGCGGTGCGTATTCATCGTCGATCGTGACGGCACGGCCCGTCCGGGCGGAGCGGCGAATCGCGTCCAGCACCCGCATCAGCCGGAGCGTCTCGCACGGCTGGATCGCCGGTTCCGCCTTGCGCTCGATCACGGCGCGCATGTTCACGTACAAGGTGCTCCAATCCTCGCGGGCGTTCCTGATGCGGCGCACTTTTTCCCGCCGCCGCCCGTCCCGCAAGTATAAATAGCTTTGCTTTTCCTCATAGCGGAAGCCCGCGTCGCTGCCGTTGATGACCCATTCGACCTGCACCGGCACGTGGGCATTCTGCGAGTATTCGACCTGGGCAACGATGCCATCGGTCGTGCGCAGGATCGCCAGAAACTGGTCGTCGGCATCGCGGGTCCAGCGGCGACCGCGGAGGTCGCCGAAAACGGTCTCGACCGGGCTGTCCAGCAGTTGCAGCAACTGGTCCAGGTAGTGCGCGCCGAAGTCCAGCAGCGTGCCGCCGCCATACGCCGCCTCAGTCCGCCAGCCCGGCCGATAGCTCTTGACCCCAAACGTCCGCATGATGTCGGACCAGCACCAGCGGATCAGCCGCAGGTCCTGGAGTTGGCCGAGCACCCCCGAGCGCACAGCTTTCCTGACCGTCAGGAAGTCGGAATCGCCGCGGCGGTTCTGGAACGCCATGAGCGTGCGGCCGGCGCGCCGGGCGGCGGCGAACATCCGCCGGGCTTCGGGTTCGGTCCGGGCCAGGGGCTTTTCACACAGCACGTGCTTGCCCGCGGCCAGCGCGCGGGCCACCGGCCGCTCGTGGGCGTGCGTCGGCGTCGCGACCACGACCAGGTCGAGCCGGTCATCGGCCAGAAACTGCTCCAGGTCGGCGTACGCCGGGCAGCCGTAGTCCCGTTCGGCCACGTGTCGTTGCGCCGGGGTGATATCGCACACGCTATGCAGGGTGAAGCCGGGGAGTTGCCGGGCGCGCTCCGCGTGCCAGATGCCCATCGACCCGAGACCGACAATGCCGACGCGAACGGTCATAGCCTTCTGGTCCAAAAGATCCGGTTCGGCGCCCTTGGCCCGCCAGTGCCGCCGGGGCAGCCCAGCCACGGATTTCGGGCATTGTAGGCGGCCGCCGCCGATGTGCAACGCGAGGGGTGCGTGACGCCATCGGTGGGGCTGTAGCGTCGCCCCCCCGTGGGCGACGTCGAAGAGCGGAGACCATCCGTATTCTACGTCGGCCACGGCGGGCCGAGGCCAAGCGGGACTTCTTACGGCAGTTCTTCATTCGCCGGGCGGGCGCCGCTGGCCTGGAACTGGTCGGCCTGCGGGCGCAAGTGACGGTCAGAACGCAGGCAGGGCTGTCGGTGCCGGCCGCGGGTTCGAGACATGCACCCGCCGGTCAACCTGCCAGGCGCAGGATCATGTGGTGGCACCGGAAACTGCGAGGATACGCCTTGCCGGGGGGAACGCGGCGCGCGTGCTCGGAGGTTCGATGGTCGCGGTCAGCGAAATCGGGGTGCGGTTTCAGCTCGCAGGGCGTTTTCGCCGCGACAGTTCTGAAAACTCGCTCGATATCGCCTTCGACGAGATAGCCGAGCATTCCGCCCTCGCGGGAGAATGGCCCATATCGGCAGGTGAGGAAGTTCTCCTGGATTTCCCTGACGTACGGATCGACTGCAGTATCCGTCCTCAATACCTTGGCTTCCAGCGGCCAGGTAATCCGCTCGTTGTCCCACAAAACGAACGCGATGTCCGGCAGAGGAGGTTGGGCCGGCGGCCTTCTGGCCGTCTCGAACTCGTGGGCGCCGTGCTGCACGTAGAACGGTGAATCGTCCGGCATCACCTTGTGAATCCGCGGCTCGAGGTACTGCGTAACACTTCTCTCCAGGTCGCGGTCAGCCTGCTTGCAGTCTACGTCCGAGAGCACCTCTTGCCGCAACAAATCCCAGGCTTCCCAGACAAACCCCAGCAGGCGCGTTACCGCATCCGGATGCCAAGACTTGGCCAGAGCAACGAACTCGCCGGTGTCCGGCCAGTGTGCCTCTCCGATCGTCCGTCGGTCAGACAATGCGATTCCCCGTCGCCACAGTCGGTCGCGAGGCCGAGCCCTCATGCCACGACATGATGTCGGCAGCCACTTCGTCGGCATCGCGCATGGCCGCCGAACGGGTCCAATAGCGGAGCCGGTCGGGTTTGATAAGATAGACCGTCGGCACGTTTGCGCCGCGGCACGTGACCGTGTCGTAAACACGGGCAACGCGTTGATAGAAAATCCCGCCATCGCGACCTTGCGGCGTCGCGAGGAACTTCTCGTTCAGCTCTTGCAGCCGCGACCGGAGATCGCCGTGAGGGATTTGTTCCAGGTGAAACTCGTCGCTCCCAGGCCAGCCAAGGTGCATCGCCACCAGGCGGATGGGGAGGAGGGGTTCGCTCGTTTCTTGGAAGACTGTCGCGCACACTTTCTTGTCCGGGCCGAATCCGGCCTTGATGACTCCTGCGAAAGACCGCGCGTAGGCTTTCAGGTCTGCCTCCCCGCCGCGTTTTGTTCTTTGACGGCCCGGAGAGGACTCGTCCCCCTTGAAATCGGCGAATGTGAACCGGATCAGGTCTTCGATCAGGGCCCATTCAGCCGGTTTGAAAGAGAACAGGCGCCGGATGCGTTCATCGACCTCGTCAAAAGACGATAGACCGGCGAGCAGATCGGGGCTCGGCTCGGGCAATGGCACGCTCAGTAGTTCGTTCACAAGTGGCTCGGGGCGATAGGTGGCCAAGCGATAACTGGTCAGGAATAGGTAGTAAACGGCAAGGACGCTGTTGTAGGAGAGGCAAGCTGCTTCAAGCTGCTGATACGCGTCACCACGGGCATGAATGCTGACGTAGCACTGCGAGCACAGGATGCCATCGGTTGGGTCGGTTGATCCATTTAAGGCCGCCAGAAATCTGCGCTGGTCGACTTGCCAACTCTGCTTGACGATCAGTTGAGGTGATAGGAATGCACGGAATCTCCGCGTCCTCGGCCGTTCGAATCGATCGTCTTGGTTGACCGGCAGATCGCGCGGCTTCACATGGAGAAACGTGCCTGCCGGAAAGGAATCCTCCTCAAGAACAAACATGCGTAGGGAGGAACGATGCTTGATCGCGCGGTTTCCCCGGATGAAGCCTTCGCAAGACAACACATCGCGACGATTCTCAACTTTGGCGAGGCTATCCCTGTGGTTCAGCCGCCGAATCAACTCGAGGTCGCGCCGTCCGCCCCACATCAGGGCCGTCCACACGTGGCGGTCATGGGCTGCCTCGTCGGGACGGATAAAGTGGATATCGTGCGGTTCGATCGTGACGCGGTAGTCGTCCTCTGTGGAAAGGACCGGTTTGGGAGACATGTACAGGAGGGGCTCCCCATCGCATTCCGCCGCCCGCATGCTCACAATACATGCTGGCGAGACCGCCCCTTTGAAGAGTCCGAAACGCAACGCGGACAGATTCACAACCTCATCGACTTTGAACGTCGAGAACAGCTTGGCTCGGAACGCGCGGGCTGGGCCGACGTCTTGGAAGAGCAGTCCGGCTGGTTGGAGCATCGCCACGCGCCCACCCGGTTTCGCCAGACACGCGGCCTTCGGCAGGAACAGCGGGCCAACGCTTCCGTACGCCGTTGTCCAGTCATGCCTCGACTTCCACCGCTTGGCGGCGGACGTCTCGGTGCCTCTGCCCCACGGCGCGTTGCCAACAACAAGATCATACTGCTTCGCGTCCTCATGTGTGCGAAAGCCAGGCTTGTCTTCGCTGAAGAAATCCGCCTCAATCAGTCGCTCGCCCCGCAGCCGGGGAAACTGAATCTGCGTCCAGTAGTGCCGGGGGTCGATCTGGTCACACATTGCCAGGTACATGCTGAAAGACGCTACTCGCACAGCGTGGGGGTCCTTGTCAACCCCGAACAGATTACGGCTGAGCAGTTGTTTGAGGATGGGCGCCTTTGGCTGCTCACCCGAGTGGGCGTTTTTCCAGCGGTAAATCAGGCGTTGATACGCTTTGACCAGAAAGATGCCCGAGCCGCAGGCCGGGTCGAGCACCTTGACGTCCCACTCGTCGCTGTCCCAAGGCAGCACGCGGTCGAGCATGAAGTCCACGATGTGGGCCGGCGTGTAGTGCGCCCCCGTTCCACGGCCGGTCTTGCCCACGAACTCTTCGTAGATGCTACTGATAAACTCGAGCGGGATTGTGTCGAAGCGGTACTCGCGCCAAAGGGAGAGCTGGCCGTCTTTCATGCGCATGTTGCCGCTGACGAATTGGGCCAGCGTAGCGAGGTGCTTTGGCTTGACCCGCTCGATTTCGGTCTGCCATTCGACCTCATGCTGCTGCGGGGTCGCCCCTTTGCCTGGAAACAGATCGCCGTTGAATCTCTCGTTGAGTTCGCGGAATAGGTTGTAGGTGTCCTTGTAATTCCCGAGGATGCCCGCCAGGTCCTTGTACGACTCGGAGAGCACGCCCCGTTCCCACAGGCGATTCAATTCCCCGTCATCCAGTGCGGGCTTGCCGGCACTGTCGGTGCGGTCGCGCAGAAACTGGATGAAGATCAGCCGTGCCAGCAAGTCGTGAGCGGTGTCCTCGTCGAGATTCTGGCCGATCAGTTGCTCGCGGACCTCCCGCAGGTTTTCCAGCAGAAGCTGGTCGGCGCAGTGGTCCCGGCGGAACCGTTCCTCGTGTCGCCGATAGAATTCGCCCGACACCAAGTCCAGCCAGTTCAACGACCGGGCCGCCTGCTCCGCGAGCGAGGCCCCCGGCTGCAGATCGACTCTCGCGTCGGATATCTCGGCTCCAAACAGATCGTCGCGTCGCGGCGGCTCGCAGCACGACCAAGCCCGAATCGCGTGCGGCTCCAACGTGATCAGGAGCGGCGACCGGCAGAAGCTCCAGGCCAGCCGGTGGGTCTCCTGCAGCGTCGCTGGGCTCACGGGCCGGCTGAACTCGCAGACGATGGCAAGGGGGGCTTCGGTGGCCTTGGCAATCGGGTCGGCGGCCAGGATGCCGACGCGGACGCCCTCGTCACCTTCCAGTCGGCGCAGCGTCCCACCCAGCTTCTGGTCGGCCAAGCGGGCGTAGACCTTCGGCCCGGAACCGGGCGGGTGCAGGACCTGGTCTTGGGTTGGCCACCCGAGCTCTCGATGGGCACGATCCAGCAGCATCAGCCACCATCCTCATTTGCCAGGCGGGCGGTGTTGACCTAGCACCGTGCATTCCACCGCATTATGTGGCATCCTACCCGGCGTTTCCGGCTCGGCAAGCCGGGTGCGAAGGCATGGCACCGCGCACGTTTTCAGTTTCCGGACGGGCGCGGTCTGCGCAACACGTGTGACATCGCCGCTGTGCGGCGTCGCCGTGCCGGTCAGCGGTCCGCGCGTGCGGGATGGTAACGCGCGGGCGGGTGATCAAAAAGGGCCATGCCACCCGGCCGTCAGGCATGGAGGCCTGACGTTACAGACGGCCGATCCCGGCGCGCCGGGAGGGTCGGCCGCTACATTGCGGCCGCGCGGGGCGCGGGCCGCTACTCGCCGCCGCCGGGTGTGGCCGGGCCTTTGATTTCCACTTCGCGGACGCAGTCGATGACCGTGCCGTCTACCCACTTGATCGCCGCCACGACCTTTTCGCCGAACTTCGGCGGGGCCGGCGGGCCGCCACACACTTCGTTAGCCACCTGTCTCAGGCGACAGGTACTCGCGAATTCGGTCCACTTCGACGATCCACAACTTGCCCGTCGGTGCTTCGCTCTGCAACCCGCGAAGCAGGGTGTGGATACAGGCTTCCAGGAGAACGAGACTCGGCCGGCCGGGTGGACGGAGGACCACGATGCCCGCGTACGCGTCCGGGGAGTAGCGCAGTGGACTGGCAAAATCCAAATCGAGCGAGACCAGGCAACGGGCTTCCGCGGCGCAGTGCCCGATCAACTTATCATCCGGCGCGCCGGCGAGTTGTTCGTCGCGCGTCGAGGCTACATCGTGCCCCGCCGCCGCGAGCAATTGGCGCCCGCGCTCGCCCAGATTCTCGTCGAGCTTGATGCGCATCCACTACCCCGCGAGGTTGAGATACCGCTCGCGCGACATTTCGGCGCCGTACGCGATGCACGCGTACACGTCAGCCTCGGTCAGCCCCGGGTAGTTGTCCAAGACCTCACGCATGCTTGTGCCGCTGGCAAGCAGGTCCAGGACCAACGAAACCCAGATGCGCGTGCCGCGGATGCACGGCTTCCCGAAGCATACCTGAGGGTCGATCGAGATGCGGGCCAGCAGCTCTTCACGCGTCATGGCAATGACCTCGCACACCATTATACCCAGCCGGCGGCTCGGCGGGAGCCTCGCCCTCCCACGGCCGGTCCCGGCGCGCCGGGAGGGTCGGCCGCTACGTTCCGGCCGCGCGGGGCGCTACCGTGGGCCACGGAAGGCCGACGCTGCATCACATGTGGCACCGGCGTCTCGCCGGTGGCCTGCGGCCGACGGGGACGTCGGCCGCTACTCGCCACCGCCGGGTGTGGCCGGGCCTTTGATTTCCACTTCGCGGACGCAGTCGATGACCGTGCCGTCTACCCACTTGATCGCCGCTACGACCTTCTCGCCGAACTTCGGCGGGGCCGGCGGGCCGCCGCACATTTGGTAGACTTCCTGCTTGATCTCCTGGATCGTGCGGATGGGGAGCTTCGAGCCGGATTCCTTGATCGCCGTGATGAGGTCCTGGCGGCGCGGGTTGATCGCTATGCCGCGTTCGGTGACGACCACGTCGATCAGCTCGCCGGGGCCGCAGAGCGTCGTCACCTTGTCCACGATGACCGGGATGCGGTCGCGGACCGATGGGATCGGCAGGATCACGCACGGGCTGGCCAGGCAATTCTGCCAGCCACCGATGCCGTGCAAGAGCCGGCCGTCGGAGTGCGTGACGACGTTCGCGTTGAAGTCCACGTCGACCTCGGTCGCGCCCAGCACGGCGGTGTCGACGAACGTGGCGAAGTGGCCCTTGCCGTGCCAGTTGTAGCTCGTGAACGGGCTGGTCATGACGTGCCGCGGGTTGTCGCGCATCGAGCGGACGCCGTGCAGGTCGAAGGTCTGGCCGTCGAGGATGTAGTCGGTCAGGCCCTCTTCGAGCATTTCGACCAGGTATTTCGTGCTGCCGCCGCGGATGTAACGGGCCTTGATCTTCCGCTCGCGCATGTAGTCGCGCAGGTAGATGGCGAAGCCGAGCGCGGTGCCGCCGGCCCCGGCCTGGAAGCTGAAGCCGTCGCGCATAATGCCGACGTCGCGGACGAACTGGGCGGCCATCTCGGCGATCATGAGGCGGTCGGGGCTCTTGGTCAGCTCGGTCGTGCCGGAGACGATCTTGCTCGGGTCGCCGATCTGGTCGAGCACGACGACCTGGTCCACGCTATTGCCCTGAATCTGCCACGGCACGCACGGGAACGGGATGAGGTTGTCCGTCACCATGATGACGTGGTCGGCGTATATCGCATCGACCAGGCCGAAGCCGAGGCCGCCGCACGCGGACGGGCCGTTGACGCCGTTGGCGTCGCCGAAGGGGTCGCAGGTCGGGGCGGCGAGGACGGCGATGTCAATATGGACCTCGCCATCCTGGACCGCCTGCCAGCGTCCGCCGTGCGAGCGCAGCACGCCGAGGCCGCGCATCTTGCCCGAGGAGCAGAAGTCGCCGAGCGGGCCGTTCATGCTGCCCTCGATATGGTGGATGACGCCCGACTCGAGCAGCGGGATCAGCGGGGCGTGGCAGGGGAAGCAGGCGGAGGGGAACCAGACGAGGTCTTTGACGCCCAGCTCGGCGGCGGCCTGACAGAGGGGCACGCCGATCTTGTCGCCGTTGCGGAAATGGTGGTGCGAGCTGATGCACATGCCGTCGCGGATACCGGCCTTCTTGAGCGCGACTTTGAGGGCCTCGACGGCGGTGCCAACCGGTGTGCCACTGCTCTTTGAGCAGTGTGGACCAGAGGCCACTGCTGGCACAGTAGTGGCACGCGGAGCGGTCGTCATATACGCGACCACCTTGTTCCCGTCGCGGGGATAATCATTCGTGGACCGCACCGGCGGCGCGGCCTTGCAGCCGGCCGGCGTGTGCTTGCCAACGCCCTGAAACGGGACCTGCTTCTGCCCATTGACGATCGTCGGGACCATACGGCCCGCGGCGTTCTTGACCAGTTCGACAAACGATTTCGACATTGCCGTGAATCCTCAATGGCCCTCAGTTTTCGGCTAGCAGCCATCCGCCAGTTTTCAGCGCGCGAATGGACGGCCGCGTGGCTCCCATTCTCGCGAAAACGCCCTGGGATGCAAAGGGGCGCCCATCCAGTCAGTCTCTGCATGTGGTGGGTGGGCTCGAGCCACGTAGACCGCCTGACACAACCCCCCGTCCCTCTTAGAGCCGTTTCGGTTTGGGTGTAGCGGCCGAGCTCCGTCTCGGCCGTGGGCGCCCGGAGAATTCTACGGCCGGGACAGAGCCCGGCCGCTACTTCCCCGCTGGTGCGAGAATCCTTTCTCGCACCTGTCCCGGCCGGAATCCTTTCCGGCAATCCACGGCCGGGACAGAGCCCGGCCGCTATCCATGAAAGGCTCTCTCCTGTCAAGCGGACCGTTCCGTCTCGCGGAGCCCTTTTCTTCGGGCGTTTTCAGGCCCGCCGGGCAGACTCACTGCGCACCGCTCACCCCGCCGGCCCAACCCGGAG
>Ga0315291_10000823_pt1 | contig 41484 bp, 43 predicted proteins | sample YL17G12_20_MG_FD_203070 | JGI IMG/M metagenome (GOLD analysis project Ga0315291, IMG submission 203070) | Sediment microbial communities from Yellowstone Lake, YNP, Wyoming, USA - YL17G12_20 | ecosystem: Environmental > Aquatic > Freshwater > Lake > Sediment | place: USA: Wyoming | collected...
AAGTATGAAACTAATCTGTATAAGTCGTTATTCATGCCCCGCGGCTGGCTTGTAGGCGCAGATCAGGATGCCGGCGAGGGTCACAGCGCCGCCGAGGAGCACCATTGGCCCAGGCGACTCGGCCAGCACGATGTAGGCCAGGATGGAGGCCCCTACGGGTTCGCCTAGTAGGCTGATCGAGACCACGGGCGCCGATATCCACCTCAGCGCCCAGTTGTAGACGGTATGACCGAAGATCATGGGGACGAGGGCGATGGCGAAGAAGAGGAGCATCTCGCCGCCCGGGTATCCGACTAACGGCACCCCCATGGCCAGGCTGCCTGCTGCAAGCACCACAGCCGAGGTCGCGTAGACCGGCGTCACGTAGCTGACGAGGTCGAGGCTCTGCCGCAGCCGCCTACCGGCGAGGATGTAGATGCCGAGGGCCACGGCGCCCACTAGCGAAAGCAGGTCACCGACGAGGTTCTCCTGCCCGACGCCGAGGTCGCCTAGGGCGATCACGGTCGCCCCGGCGAAGGCGACGACTATCCCGACCGCCACCCGCCTACCCACCCTCTCACCCAGAAGGAAGTGGCTCACTAGGGCGACGAAGATGAGGTCGACGTGGACGAAGATCACGCTGCTCGCCACCGATGTGAAGCTGAGGCTCGTTATCCAGCTCGCGAAGTGGACTGCGAGGACGACGCCGACGCCTGTGAGGGTCAGCTTCTCCTTCGTCGACATCGCCGCAAGCCGCTGCGGCCTGCCACCTGTCGTGAAGAATGGGAGGAGCATAAGCGTCGACAGGGCCATCCGCCACGTCGCTATCGCCATCGGCGGCGCCGCGCTCATCCTGATGAGGATCGACGCCGTTGAGACGGCTACGATGCTCACCAGCAGCGCCAGATTCGGCGGGAAGAATGGCCTCTCGGTCAAGCCGATCCCAGATAATTTGGTCTCTACGCGTATAAAACCCGCAGCGCCCAGGGCGGCGAAAAGTTAAACCTTCCGCAGCTAAACCAAGAAGTGAAAAAGTTTGCCCGCCCCCGTCATCGTGGTCGACTACGACCCCGCCTGGCCGAGCCTATACGAGGCTGAGAGGAAGCGGATACTGGGGGCCGCCGGGGACAAGATACTCTCCATCGAGCACGTCGGCAGCACCTCCGTGCCCGGCCTCGGTGCGAAGCCGATCATAGACATCATCGCCGGCGTCGACTCCAAACGCGTCGCGGACGAGTGCGTCGAGCTCCTGAAGCTAGTCGGCTACACGGATGTAACGCCTGAGGACAGCCCTGAGTGGTTCTACTGCCTCGGCAGGGGGCCGCACAGCGTCGGCTACCACCTACACCTAGTCCTCGAGGGGAGCCCGTTTCACCTGAAGCACATCGTCTTCCGCGACTACCTCAGGAGCCACCCCGAGACCGCCGCCGAGTACTACGAGCTGAAGAAACGCCTCTCCATCCAGTACAGGGAGAACAGGGTCGCCTACACCGAATCCAAAACAGGCTTCATAGACGTTGTCGTGGAGAGGGCGGGGAAAGCTTAATCGCCCACAAACCCCATTAATAGCTTGGTGTGGGTAGTGGGTAAAATTGAGGAGTTACCCATAGACGAGCGGGGGAGGCTCCAGCTGACCAAGGAGATCAGGGAGAAGCTCGGTATAAAACCTAAGGGCAGGGTCAGGGCCCGAGTCGAGGACCGCGAGTTGATAATCACGGCCCCGCTATCTAGAGAGGAGTTCATCGCCTACATGGGGGGCTTCATCAGGGGAGGCAAGCCGCCGATGGATCCCCTCAAGCTCAAGGAGATATGGGAGAAGTCGCGCGAATGACTACCACCTACGTGGACAGCAACATCTGGATCTACTTCTTCGACTCCGAGACCCCCGAACACGGGGTTGTCCTCGATAAGACGAGGAGAATACTCCAAACCGATGAACTGGTCATCAACATAGTCGCAGTGATTGAGGTTGCCCACTACTTGTCTAAACGCCTCGACGGGGTCGAACTGAGGACGAGGATGAACGCGATGCTCGACCTGATCGGGATGGAGGTGACAGGGTTCGATGAGGCGCTGCTCCGCGAATCCATCGAGATCCTCTCCGAGTACGCGGCCTCGAGCAACCTCGGCGGGCGCGACGCGGTTATACTCGCCACGATGAAGACCTACGGCGTAGACAGATTGGTGACCCAGGATAAAACGTTGAAGGATGTGGCTACTAGTTTGGGATTCGACGTCGTCGATCCCGTTAAAGACTAGGATTTGGTGAGTCGATGGAGGAGGTCGACGTCGACCTCGAGGGCAGCTACGGGCATCTCCAGCTCCCAGCCTTGGAGCACCTCGGGCCTCATCTCGCCGCCCCAGGCCAACGTCTCCCCGCCCACCTTGGCGAGGAACCGCCTGCCATCTATGAAGCAGTCGGGTCCGCTGGCCTCGACCTCGGCCTTCACCTCCAGGTTTCCGAGGAGGCTGTCCATCACGCCCCTGATCTCGGAGAGGTTCGCCCTGGCATGGCACGTGGCTACGGCGAGGCGCCTCGCGGTCCGCGCGCCGGTCTCGGTCTCGGGGTCGAGGAGGATGACGTCGTCGACCTCGTAGAGGTTCTGGGGGTACGGGTAGTGCTTGTTTAAACTCAGGACCTCCACCAGGCTCGGGATCAGCCTGTTCCTGAGCGTCGTGTAGCCCTCCATCTTCGGGTTCTCGACCTCCGCAACGGGCTCCTCGGGCAGCCCCATCCTGGCGAAGAGCTTCTCCCCGTTCGTCATCATGAAGGTGACGACCTCGAGGAAGCCGAAGCCGACCACGAAGCTGCGGAGCGTCCTGCTGAAGACCTCCAGCGGGTCCTCGCCCGCGGCGGTGCTGATCGGCGGTATCACGGGCTCCATCTTGTCGTAACCGTAGGCGATAGCGACGTCCTCGACTAGGTCGATCGGGTGCATCACGTCGGTCCTATAGCCGGGGATCGATACCTCGAGTGCCTCGCCGGGTTTGACGTCGTAGCCCATCTTCTTGAGGTAGGCGGCGGTCTCCCTCGGCCTCAGCTCGAGCCCCAGGGTCCTGTTCACGTAGCCGTTGTCCAGCTTCATGGTCCTTGGGGAGAGGTCTGGCGTCACGGCGACGTGGTCGCGGTACCTGTTCTCCACCGAGTAGACCTCTGCGCCCCTGTCGGCGAAGGTGGTCGTGATCACGTTGAGGACCTCGGTGATGGCCTTCAGGTCCGTGCCCGTGATGTCGATGAAGATGCTGTTCGTTGCCTCGTCTATGCGCGTGTACTCGCCGTTGATTATCGGCGGCATCGACAGGACCATCCCCTTGGCGTCGAGGATCATCGGGTACTCCTCGGCTCCCTCGAGGATCCAGGCGTACTCCTGCCCCTTCGGCATCTCCGTGAGTATCTCCTTCAGGCTCTTCTCGAACCTCTCCCCGAGGGGTCTGAACTTGAAGTCAGGTGGTTTCGTCGTGTAGGTGACCGGGAACTTTATCGGCTTGAGGTTGTGGAGCCCTATGGCGACCTTCCTCCGCTTCCTGCCATGGGTGACGTGGAGCTTCTCCTGCATCTGGATGATGCTCCTGATGAGGGGGTCGTCGAACTCGACCCTCTTCACCACGGCCGTGACGAAGTATGGCCTCACCTTCTCCACCTTACTGTCGACGTTAACCACGTAGTCGGAGGGCTTCACCCTGTATCTTCGTGGGCCTGGCTTCTCGCCCGTGAAGCTGGAGTAGGCCCTGACTAGGCCCTCGAGGCTGAGCAGGTCCGGCCTGTTTGGGAAGACCTCGAGGTTGAAGCCCTCCTCGGTGGCTCCCTCCCAGCCGCTCCCCATCATGGGGAGCCTCTCCTGCAGCTCCTCAAGCGTGACCTTTCTGCCCAGTAGCTCCCCAAAGTCTTCAAGGTTGATTGTGATTACGGGCATCCATGTCACCTCGTCCAGAGCCTCGCCTTCCTGAGGAGGCCGATGTCGTTGCTGTAGAGCTCCTTTATGGTGTCGACCTTGTAGCTCTGCATGACGAGCCTGTCGAAGCCTGGGCCCCATGCGAGGACGGGGACATCCACGCCGATGAGGGGCTTCACGACCTCCGGGCGGAAGACGCCTGCGCCGAAGAGCTCCATCCATGCACCGCGCTCCTCTATCCAGACCTCGGCCTCCGTGCTCATCTCGGTATAGGGGAAGTAGCCTGGGCGGAACCTGAACTTCTTCAGCCCGAGCCCCTCGAGGTACGCCTTCAGGTATCCGAGCATGTCGCGGAAGGTGACGCCTTCGCCGATGACGATGCCGTCCGTCTGGTAGAACTCCGTTAGGTGGTTCCAGTCTATGGTCTCGTTGCGGAAGACGCGGCCGACGCTGAAGAACTTCCCGGGCAGGTCCTCCGGCTTGAGCTTCGCTATCTGGTTGACGCTGAGGCTCGTCGTGTGGGTGCGCAGGCAGTTGCGTGCCGCCAACTCCGGGCTCCATCTGTACTGCCAGCCGATGCTGCCGGTCGTCCAGCCGTTCTCGTGGGTGTGCCTCACCCTGTCGACGAGCTCAGGGTCAGGCAGCCTGCCGAAGCGGGGCGTCTTCATGTAGAAGGTGTCGGCGAGGTCCCGTGCCGGGTGGTCCTGCGGCTGGTAGAGGGCGTCGAAGTTCCAGAAGCTGAGCTCCAGGTAGTTTCCCTTCATCTCCTTGAAGCCGAGCTCGACCCAGAACCTGCGGATATAGTCGATGACCTGGCTGATGAAGTGGCGCTTCCCAGGCTCGAGGCTCGGGACGGGGAGGCCGACATCGTACCTCTGGAATGTGGCGCCGCGCCATGAGCCGTTCTGGAGCATCTCGGGGGTCAGCTGGGTGACGACGGGTTTGTCAGCCATCGCCTCGACGTACGGGACGACCTCCCTGCCGAAGTCTGTGAGCTCGACCCACCTCTCCGTCGTCGCCTTCTCCTCGACGAGCCCCCTCTTCACCAGCACGTAGATCCTGTCCGAGGCGGGGCCGTCTAGCTGGTCCTCGTCGAGTGGGGATTTGCTTAGGTCGAAGAGGATGCGCTCGTCCAGCGTCTCGCCAGACGCGGCCTCCACCCCCTTCGGCGTCAGCGTCACCCGTCCGCCCTTGATGGTTGCCCAGCCGTTGTTCCGGACCCATACGAGGGCGATGCTGAGCGTCGGGAGGCTCCCCCTGATCTTGGATATCTCGGACTCGCCTGAGGCGACGAGTTTGACGAGCCTCTTCTCCGGGAGCCCCTCCTCCGCGTAGGCGGCGCCCTCTTCTGTGAGCTTAAAGAACCGTGAGACCTCCTCCGTGAAGGAGACGACGCCCTTCGTCTCCGCCCATGCCGACGCCTTCTCGACGGCGTCCCTGCTCAGCCCGGTCTCGGCGCTGAGCATCGAGGTTGTCGCAGATGCCTTGTCCCTGAGGGCGAGGAGTATCTTACGCTCGTTCTCCTGCAGCCCTTCGGCCACCTCATCCGGTCTCATCGGTCCCACTAACCTACCATAGAGGCGGGCGTCTTCGTTTAAAAAGTTCACATGTATTCGGTGATTTTACGCTGCGTGAGGGTCCGTCTGAGGAGGGGGCCGGCTTCTATCCATCGCTTCAGGGGGATGCTCAGGCGTCCCATGACCCTGCCCAGGGCTTCTTCTATCGTGTCGTATCTGGATGGCTGCTGCCTCATGGCGTTCCGGACGTTCTCGCGGACCTGCCAGACGCCGACAGGCAGAATATAGTCAGGATAGGCCTCGCGGAAGATGAAGACCTTCGCCTGCCTCCTCTCCTTCGTCAGATGCTCGAGGACGGCGAGGCGGCCAGAGTAGTAGCAGCCCCCCATCGAGGCGTAGGCTGAGCGGCCGTTGTATCCCTCCCAGTCCGTGACGATGCTGACGTGTGTCTCTGACGGGTTCCAGAGGGTTCTCGGGTACCATGCCTCGTAAGCCTCGTAGCTCCAGGCGTCCGGGACGAGGAGGACCTCGAACCTGTTTCCGAGGTAGTCCGACTCGTAGACCTCGTACTGGTTGACTAGGGGGTATCCCTTGATCCTCTGCGCCATGTCCTTGCTCAGGAGGTCGTCTACGGCGGTGATGCTCCACCTAGTCGGGACGAGGCGCCTGTTCTTCTCGACGCCGAAGCTCCCCATGCTGAAGGCGCGCATGATGCTCCCCACCGGCACGCCCGACCTGTAGAGGGTCTTCGCGGCGAGCGCCGCCTTGAGGTCGGAGTCGTAGTGCGCCTTCTCCATGTGCCGGTCCCACCTGATGTAGCCGATGTCTATCCTCTCCAGCGGAGCTGTTGGACCCATCGGCTGGACGTCTCCGTCGACTAGAAGTCTCCCCACCGGGGGCTTGGTCAGCTTCAGCTCGGTCTCCACGTAGTGCTCCGCGAGGCTCAGCTCCCGTGTCGCGTCGAGGATGCGCCCTGCCTTTGTTGGTTTCCTCACGTTGACCGGGCTCATGCCCCTTATGAGCTGGCTTCTGAACTCGATGATCTCGTCCATGCTCCTTCCGAACCAGCGTTCCGTGTCGTCGAGGATGCTCGTGTCACCATAAAAGGTAGGCGTCATGGGCCCGATCTGAACGTAGGGGTAGCCGAATCGGCCGACGAAGACGCTCGGGGGAGAGGAGCCGTCGACGTTCACCCCCTTCACGGTGCGGAACAGCTTCGTCGTGCTCACCACCCTGGCGATGACGGGGCACCTCGTCTTGCCGCAGAGCATCTTCGACCCCTTACAGACGCTGCAGAGGCTGTACGAGGAAGCCTGGAGCTTAAGGGACTCCGGCGTGTAGTCGAGCCCGCCGCCTATCTCGGGGTCGGCTGAAATCAGCTCCCGGACCCACGTGTTCTGGGGCTTGAACCTCTTCGCTATCCGCTTCCCCAACTCATCCACGTCTTCGGTGCGGTTGCCTAAATGGGTTACGAGCGTTCAGCTTAAGGGGGAGGTGGGTGAATATGGCTTCGGTTGCATTGAGCATCACGGTTCAGGAGGTCAGCATCCCGCACGAGAGCCTCAGACTCAGGGGCAGGGTCTACAGGCCTATGGCCGACGGCGCCTATCCCGCCGCCGCCATCTGCCATGGCTACATCGGAGACACCAAGAACATGGACATCGCCGAGGATCTGGCCATGAACGGCGTCGTCGCCCTCGTCTTCTACTACCAAGGCGCCTGGGGAAGCGGGGGTACCTTCAGCCTAGCGGGGCTGGCGCCCAGCGCCAGGGACGCCGTAGACTGGCTCAGGCAACAGCACTACGTCGACCCCGGCAAGGTCGGCCTCGTGGGCCACAGCCTGGGCGCCGTCCCAGTCGCCCAGAGATTGAGCGCAGATGACAGGCTCAGGGCGGGCGTCTTCATAGCCCCCGCCGCCGACCTGACGCCCTTGGCGACGGGGGATTCCGCCGAGATCTTCATCCTCAACTACATCGTCCAGGCCGAGGGGAAGCTCGTCGGCCTCACCGAGGAGCAGCTGAGGGCTGACCTAGGCGCCCTCCTGAGGGAGCAGAACCCCGTTGACATCATCCGTTCAGTCAGGGCGCCTGTGATGATCGTCGTCGGCTCGGGCGACGAAGTCATCCCACCGGACTCGTGCAGGAGGCTCTACGACGCCGCGAACGAGCCGAAGAAGTTCGTGCTAATGAAAGGCGCGGACCACGACTTCACGGCGCACAGGGCGCCCCTCACGGCTGAAATCCTCGGCTGGCTCCGCGAATACCTCTAGGGGCAACCTTTTATCCCCGCCCCGTTCCTCTTACTGGCTATTAACCTGGCAATCGGAGTCGCAGGAGATGGTGTCTGTCTCGACTGACAACCTGAGGGATTTCCTGGGCAGGCTCCCGTCTCTACTCGTCGGCCTCTTCCTCTTCGCCGTCGGCGTCGTGGCCAACCTGAACTCAGGTCTCGGAATGTCCCCGTGGGGCGTCCTGAATGTCGGCGTCTCCAACATAACGCCCCTGACCCTCGGCCAGGCGTCCCAGGTCATCGGCCTCGTCGTCATAGCCATAGGCTGGGCGCTCGGCTTCGCCCCCGGCTTCGGCACCCTGATGAACATGTACTTCATCGGCCTCTTCATAGACCTCATCATCGCGTGGGAGCTCATCCCGACTCCCACGGACCCCATGTTCCAGTACCTGCTCCTCATCCTCAGCGTCGCCGTCCTCGGTGTAGGCTCACTGTTCTACATGGGCGTCCAGCTCGGAGCGGGGCCGAGGGACGGCCTGATGCTCGGCCTAGTCAGGAAGCTAGACAGGCAGGTCGCCTACGTCCGCGCCGGCATAGAGGGGATGGTCCTCATCCTGGGCTACCTCCTCGGTGGCCCCGTCGGCGTCGGCACCGTCATAACCGCCCTGACCACAGGCTACTCTGTCCAGTTCTTCTTCAGGCTAGGAAGGTTCGACTCGAAGTCGAAGCAGCTCAACCTCTACGAGCTCTACCAGTGCCTGAGCGGGAGGAGCGATCTGCCCTGACCCGGATGTCTGAGGCGCCCCTATCAAGGTTGATAAGTCTAAGTGGAGGTGGTTAGGCTATGGGAAGGTTTAAGGCGATGGTGGCACTCGGCCTCATCTCAGCCGTGGCCGTGGCGGCGATCTGCTGGGGCTTCGAGTACGACTGGCCCGACAACGTCCACGTCGACTACGGTCTCCCCCTGGCATGGGGCGTCCACACCCTGAACACCATCGCTGGGCCAGTCGACAGGTGGAGGGTCGACGTCGCCGCCCTCTCCCTCGACCTCGTGGTCTGGCTCGGCCTCATCCTATGCGCCTCGGCGCTCCTTGAGCTGACAGGGCGCAGGGGCTAGTCTTACCGCGGACTCGCTGCCATGTACACGAGCACTTTTTAAAGGAGATGGAGGCAGGCAGGAGCGTAGTCTACAACTACGCCATGAAGAGACCTAGGATATGCTATCCCAGTCTCCACAAACGCCCGCTTCGCTAGTAGCAAAAATTGCTTCACGACACTTGTTAGCAACTTAATTTTAAACTTCACAGCCGGAGAGCTGGGTACTGTTAACCGAGTCGGTGACAAACAACAACCTGATCCTATTCAATAACTGCTTTGGCTGGATCAAAGCGCGCGCGACACGCGATACCTCGATTTTAAGCCTTTATGCTATTACTCCTTCCTGCCGCAGTTGTGTAATTTCTTTCATATTATAACCTAATACATCGTGTAAAATTTCATCATTGTGTTGCCCCAACATTGGGGCAGGCTTTGATGTTACAGGAGTCTTTGAAAACTTGATTGGGAAATTCGGCTGTTTTACTACGCCTGCCTTTGGATGATCTAACTCGATTATCATATTCCTGGCAATGACTTGTGGATCATTTACGACGTCGTTTAGCTGGTAAATTGGTGCTACAGGTACATCAGCCTCGACCAATTTTTCGACGACGTACTGTACCTTCTTATCGCTGATCCATTGTTGGAGATCTTCATTAGAATTAAGGACTTGTCCTGTGACTTTATTGAGACGATCAACTTGTCCCGCTTCGGCTGCGACGTATAGATACCCGTCGCTGGCTTTAAAGTTGCCAAATAAAATTCCACTTGTCGGTCTATCCCTCCAGATTTCCCAAGCCAACTTCCCGCTTGCAAGATAATTCGATATTGGAACGCCGGTTTGAGTGATCATGCAGTCAAGCTGGGAGACGTCTATCAGTTGCCCCTCGGCAGTACGCGATCTATGCATCAGAGCGGCGAGAATGCTAATGGCCGCCCACAACGCAGGATCTAAATCCCCATGATATTCGGCTGGTCGGATGGGTGGCCCATTCGGGTCAATGAGATCGCCTGTAAGACGCATCCACCCCGACATGGCTGAAGCAATGGGTGCGAAACTAGGACGTTTATTATAGGGGCCATCCATGCCAAATCCGCTGAGGGCAGCGTAAATGATGTCAGGTTTCACTTTTTTGAGATCATCGTATCCAAGGCCGAGTTTTTCCATCGTGCCCCTTTTAAAATTCTCCACTACAACGTCAGATTGTTTGAGAAGTTTTAAGAAAATCGTCTTTCCTTTTTCACTCTTTAGATTAATAGTCATTGATTTCTTGCATCTGTTTAAATACATGAAGGGTGAACTCTCGCCATTCAAAAGTGGAGGATACAGGCGCGCCATTTCACCCCAAGGTGGCTCAATTTTGATCACCTCAGCCCCCATCGAGGCTAAAATCATTGTTGCGTAGGGGCCAAAATATACGTGGCTGAGGTCTAAAATTCTATTTCCTTTTAGCAGCTCACTCATATTGAAATCACCTTGATGCCTGAAAACTTAGTTTATGGGGGTTCAAATTAAAATATCTCCTTACCATCCATGTCTAGAAGTCTTTCCCAGTTGTTGATAGTCTTCTCTTGAATAGTATTGGATTCCTCAGTAGATAAATGCCTAAACCTACCCTGTATCTTGAGAGCTTCAGTCACTGGTTTGAGCTCTTTGGGTTTATAGGTTAGCCTGAAACGCCTGCCTTCTAAAATTTCGTATAATGGCCACAGTCCCGATTCTACTGAAAGTCTAGCTACCTTGATCGAGTCTTTTGGCTCGAAACCCCAACCTGTGGGACAAGGTGAGTTGATTTGCATGTACCTAAAACCCTTAATCTCCTTGCCGTACTGGATCTTTTCAATGAGATCTTCGGGGTAAGCTACTGAAGCAGTGGCAACATAAGGTACTCTATGTATAGCAAGGATTAAAGGCACGTTTTTCTTTTCCTCCGCCTTGCCCCTGGATGTGTCACTAATCGGTGTCGTAGCAGTTCGTGCAAATAATGGAGTGGCGCTGCTTCTCTGCCCACCAGTATTCATGTATGCTTCGTTGTCGTATGTGAACCAGAATATGTTTTCGTTCCTTTCTGCCGCTGCTGAGAGCCCTTGAAAACCAATATCTACGGTTCCTCCGTCTCCTATGAGCCCTGCGATAACTACATCCTCTCGACCCATTAATTTATAGCCCCTTGCTAGACCTGTCATGAAGGCAGCTGCGCCCTCGAATGCGGGGGCATAGAAGCTTGGAACCCTGATATTCATGAAACCTGGAGCACAAGAGGCGATCTCCACACGAACTGAATTTCTGCCAAGAGCTTTATAGACTAATCTCCCAGCAAGCGACCCTCCACAACCTTGGCAGGCAGGGTTTCCTGGCCACATGGCCTCTTCCTTAGGAATATCTCTAATGCTCATTTTTTTTCTCATTATCTCATCTCCATTTATATCCATGTCACAAAGGTTTCAACCTTTTTTTCATTCGCTGTTTTTAGGGTTCTCTCCGCTATTTGCTCGACATCTCTTAATCTAACCTCTTTTCCAGCCAAGCCTAGGTGATAGCCCAATACTAAGGGTTTTTCTTCCAGATCGTAAATTGCGCTTCTTATAGAATTATACACTATTCCACCCTCTCCTAGAGAGATGTTTCTATCTAGAACCCCAATCGTGCTGACCGTTTTTCCGATTCGTTCAAACTCCTCTTTAGGGAAGGGTCGGAACGATTTGAGCTTGACTAGGCCTATGGGTTTGCCTTCTCTGCGCAAATTGTCGATGGCTACCCGAGCTGTACTTGCTATGGTGCCCATGGCGACGATGACTACATCGGCGTCCTCGCAACGATATTCATCAACGAGCCCCCCATAACTTCTCCCGAAACGTCTGCCATACTCCTCGTCAACCTCCTTAATGACTTGTTTAGCTTTCATCATGGCTTCTTGGTGAGATCTCCATCTCCATTGCTGGTCGTGACCAGGACCCCAATTAACCATAGTCAAATGTGAAAAGCTTTCGTCAGCGGGATATGGTGTGAATGGTTCGTTTATACTCTTTCCTTTTAACCAATGCTTCTTATAATCTTCGATCTCGGCATCGAAATTTTCTGGGAGAACAGGGTACGTACTTTTATAAGGTGGGAGAAAATCGTCGACTTCCTTTTGTTCGGGTATCTCAACAGGTTCAGCCGTATAACTTAGAACGTATCCATCAAGGCCATATGATACAGGTAATCGAACCCTCTCGTCTTCCGCTATTTTATACGCCATTATGCCTGTGTCGAGGGCTTCTTGGTTGTTCTCACAGTAAAGTTGTATCCAACCTGTATCTCTTTGATCCATCATGTCGGTATGGTCTGGCCCCATGGTCCTTACCCCTCTGTTTGCTACTGCCATGACTACCGGAAGTCTGTACCTAGCTGTCCCGTGAAGCGCATGATGCATATAGATCAGACCTGGGCCAGAGGTAGCTGTAAACGCCCTAGCCCCGGCAATGGAACCTGCCATGCAGACTAGCTGAGCTGTGATCTCACCTTCTACATTCACAAACTCGGCCTTTATCTCTCCATTGGCTACAAATTCCGACAAGTATTGGACGATTGTCGTTTGTGGTGTTATTGGATACGCGGCAATCAGGTTTACCCTAGCTAGTTTTGCAGAGTAAGCGACTGCTTTATTTCCCACCATGACCTCAGACTTCAATTTCTATTCCTCCTCAAGCTCCATTTTTATGGCCTCTACGGGGCACTCTTCAGAACAAATACCGCAACCCTTACAATAGGAGTAATTCACATCTGCCTTTCCTTCAACCATGGTTATAGCTGTCTCCGGGCAGTAGATCCAGCAACGTTGACAATTAACGCAGATATTTTTATCGATCACGGGACGGAAGACGCGCCAATCGGCAACATTCCTAGAATATGAGATCAGAGGTTCTTGTGACTCTATTTTAATGTCTTTCTTTTTTGGCAAATTTTTAGCATCCATGAGCTCTGAGACACCGTCGTATGCCTTTCTCATGGCCATTATGTTAGATTTTAATATCCTTTCAGGGAACTCCTCTTTAATAGTCTCCTCGAGAGATTCCATCTTTACTAATCCTGTTACTTTAGCTAGTGCTCCAAGTATAGCCGTGTTTGTTATGGGTCTCCCAAGAGTTTCCAAAGCAATTTTTGTCGCATCTACTGTTGCAACTTTAAAATTCCCAGAAAGACCAGTTTCTTTATAAGAACCTGGGTGATTAATGAGCGCTATTCCCCCATCCTTTAATCCTTGTGCTACATCGACGGTTCTACTAAGAAGTGGATCAAGGACAACTATAATATCTGGTTCATGAACAAGATCACGTTCTCTAATACGCATACTGGCAATCCTGCAGAAGGCAACTACAGGAGCTCCTCGTCTTTCCGTGCCATACTGTGGGATCGCCTGTGTGTATTTACCGTCCATGTGTATGGCTGAAGCAAGAATCCGTACACCCGTTACAGCACCCTGTCCTCCTCTACCATGAAACCTTATCTCAATCAATACAATCTCAAAACTAAGTTTTTTAGGGTTTTTTAAAGCTTCTTATTAATTCCTTTTATGCAAAATTTTTTGGATATATAGTAGGCGCAGGTTAATCGCTCTTTTTTATTTTTTTTATAAATATCTGCTATGTACCAAGTTGAATATTCCTTTACTTGGTAATTCGCGCGCGCGACTCAGGGTCGATTGCCCCTGATAAAACCAGACCCGCGGCACATAACCAAAGTTTTATAAAAGGCTACCTTCAGTAGCAACTAAAGGATATCAGCCTTAGGGAGTGCGATCGAGGGGGGTATCCGTGCATTTCGAGATGCTCGAGTTCAACCCGGACAGGCCGGGTCTCCAGAAGTTCATGAGCGAGGCGGAGGAGACGGTCCTCCGCTGCCTCTGGGAGGGCCCGAGGGAGGGCTCAGACATCGACAGGATCAGCACCTACTTCGAGGGACAGGGATCCGTGGACCCACGGGAGGCGAGGAGAAGGGCCAAGGAGGCGACGGAGTCGCTCGTCGCGAGGGGGATGCTCAAGCTCAGTTTCGAGCTCAAGAGCAGCGGCAGGATCGTCTTCCACCCCACCATGAACGAGGAGGACCTGAGGAGGACGCTGGTGAGGGACATCGTCGAGAAGCTGCTCGCCATCTTCCCGGAGACGACGAAGGCGGCGATCAGGGAGATGAATCTGTCTTGACGCGGCCTCCTGGCATCATTCGAGCCTTAGACGCAGGTCTTGACAGCTCAGCCTTTTTAGGGAAGTCTTGAACACACTCATGAGGGCGTGTGTAACTCCTTTTTTACGGTTGCCTGCTGGGACCCAAGCCTTTTAGCCGGCTGTGAACGGGGGATAGTCAATGGTTTCAGGACGAATGCAGCGCTACCCGCGGGACTACACGGAGGAGGAGCTGAAGGAGCAGGCTGCCTCCATCGAGAAGGCGGTGACCCTCCCGGTCAACGTCGAGGTCGAGGCCGAGCACAGGGTCCTCGACCTGAGCGAGGTCGAGAAACTGCTCAGAGGCGCAAAAAATATAGTGCTGCAGGACTGCGGCTGCCGTACAGATAAGAGAAACTGCAACTCGCCCCTGGATACCTGCATCTCCCTTGACGTCGAAGACGACTACGTCGAGAGATACAGCCAGTACCATCCACGCTTCGTCACGGTAGAGGAGGCCCTCGACGCCCTCAGGAGGAGCCACGAGGCTGGCCTCGTCCACATGGCGTACGTTTTGAAGGGTTCGGATAAGGTGTCACCCATCTGCAGCTGCTGCCCGTGCTGCTGCCACACCCTCGGCGGCTTCACCAGGTTCGGTATATCAACCCAGGTGCTGACGTCTAGACTCGTGGCGGAGGACGACGACTCGAAGTGCATAGACTGCGGGAAGTGCGTCGAACGCTGCGTCTTCGGTGCCCGCGCCATGGTCGACGGCGAGAAAAGCTACGATGCGGCGAGGTGCTTCGGTTGCGGCCTCTGCGTCAGCACCTGCCCGACGCAGGCGATAGGGCTCAAGGAAAGGCCGTAGACCCAGTCTTCACGCCATGGCGCAGATCAATATTTAGTCCTTCGGGAGCATACCTGTTTAATACGGCTCAGCCGGTGTTTTGAAGCAGTTGGGTTGATCGACTTGGGTAAGGAGGAGATGATCTGGGACCTTTCCCAGCTCGTGGACGATACGAAGGCTGCATGGGTTGTTAAGAAGCTTGAGGGGATGGTCGAGGAGGCGCTCAGGCTGCGTGAGAGGTACTACGGAAAGATCGACGGCCTAGACTCAGGCGGGCTCCTCGAGCTCCTGCAGAGGAGCGACGAGCTGACCCTCGAGTACGAGGGAGTCACCCTATACTGCAGGCTGATCTACTCTGCCAACTCGACCGACGAGGTGGCGAAGCACCTTAACGACTCTTCGAGGACGGCGCTTATGAAGGTCGGTCAGGCCCTCGCGTTCGTCGACATCGAGGTCGGGAAGCTGCTGGCGGGTAACCCTTCGCTGATGGACGAGCCTGGGCTCGCCGAGTACAGGCACTACCTCGAGAGGCTCCTAATGAGGGTGCCGTACATGCTCTCAGAGGCCGAGGAGAGGCTCGTCATCGCCAAGGACAAGAACGGTATCAACGCCTGGTCCCAGCTTCAGGGCGACTGGCTCAGCACACGGATGTTCGAGATCGAGGTCGACGGCGTAAAGAAGAGGATGAGCTACGGCGAGATCATAGGCCTCTACGAGAGCCCCGACAGGGAGCTGAGGATGATGGCGAACAAGATCGTCTACGAGGGGCTCGGGAGGGACGAAATAGTCTGGGCGAGCGCGGTGAGGTCGGTCTGCGCCGACCACCTCCAGATGTGCGAGTTCAGGAAGTACCCTAGCCCGATGACCCAGAGCCTCGTCGACAACGACGTCGACCAGAAGACCTTAGACAGCCTGATGGGGACCATCGAGGGGAACGTGGGGCTTTACCGCCGGTACCTGAGGCTCAAGGCCCGCCTAATGGGGCTGAGGAAGCTCGCGAACTGGGACATCACTGCACCCTTGCCCAATATCCCGGCGAAGGATTACACCTGGGAGGAGTCGAGGAGGATCGTCACGGAGTCCTACATGGGCTTCGACGGGGAGGTCGGCGGCTGGATAGACGAGATGTACGAACGGAGGCACATAGACGCTGAGCCGAGGGTCGGCAAGAGGTCAGGCGCCTTCTGCTCGCGGTGGCTGTCCGGAAGGAGCGCGTACATCCTCCAGACCTTCAACGGGATGCGGACCGATGTCAACACGCAGGCCCACGAGCTGGGGCACGCGGTCCACGACTACCTAGGCAGCAGGCACCAACGTCCTAGTAACTTCGAGATCGGCATGTGCATAGCGGAGTGCGGGAGCAACCTCGGCGAGCTCCTCCTCACGGACAGGCTCCTCTCCACGGCAGGGTCGAGGGAGGAGAAGCAGGCGATCCTCGTCGGCGTCCTGGACGGCTTCGGCATGACGGCATTCCAGGTCTCGGCCAGGGTCTTCTTCGAGCAGAGCATGTACGACGCGATCAAGCAGGGTAGGTTCTTGGACGGCGAGACAGTGTCGAGGTTATGGGTCGCAGGCAGGGACAAGATATACGGCGACGCCGTGGAGTGGCTCCCGGAGATGAAGTGGGAGTGGACGATGAAGCCCCACTACTACATCCCCAACTTCAGGTTCTACAACTATCCCTACGTCTTCGCTAAGCTCTTCACCTTCGCCCTCTACAGGCTCTACAGGGAACAGGGGAGAACGTTCGTGCCCAAGCTGAAGGCGCTCCTCGCCGCGGGCTCCAGTAAGTCTCCGGCTCAGCTCGCGGCCGAGCTGGGCTTCGACATAACCACGGAGGAGTTCTGGGGGAAGGGGATGAGGCAGGCCGAGGAGTTCATAGACCAGCTGGAGGCCACCCTCTGAACCCCTTTTACACATAATTCTTTAAAAGCGTCTATTGAATCCTGTTGTCTTCAAATTTCTGAATTTACACCGCAATTAGCAGAGCGAGTCTAGTCATCCTCTATCATCTTATCCTCAGCTCTGTGTATGTAATCTTTTAAACAAATCCGAACGCCCTTCGGTCAAAATCTCTTTTACCTGGGCCTCTCCATTCATCAGGCGTGTCCGGCGCCGTCCGCTACAAGTGCCTCAACTGCGGCGAGTGCTGCAACAGGCTCCTCATCGACAGGCAGGGGGTGAGGAAGGGGCTTACGCTGCTGCCCGGGGAGACGGAGCTCTTCCGGGAGGACAGGATCAGGCCAGGCTACGGGATAGGCGTCGACCCGGGGGAAGCCGGCTTCGAGATGATCACCTACCAGATGAGTGAGAACGCCTGCCCCCACCGCCAACGGGGCGGCTGCTGCGCCTGGTCCTACAGGCCGGCGATCTGCAGGGCGTACCCCTTCATGCCCGTCATCACCCAGGGGAGGACGGTCCTCAGGGTCTACGACCTAGCCTGCACGGCCCTGAAGGGGTACATCAGGCGCTGTCCGAACGACGCCCTGAACTTCGACCCCGAGAGCGTGCGGGACGAGGTTGCCTACTGCGATGAGTTATCCAGGATAACCCAGAGGCTCTTGGATAACCCTGGCCGTGCCTGGTTCTACGACCTCAGGACCGAGGGATGGGTTCGGTTCGAGTCGATGCTAGAGCCGTGAGGGCTAGGTGAGCCTGCCGCAGTGGTAGGTCCAGTCGCCCGGGTAGACTGTTGGCTGGTACCTCGTGTCGAAGATCACCGACCTGTAGGGCGCGCGGAGCTCCTCGATGACCCTCCCAGCCGTGTCCTTCAGGACTCCGAGGCGCGTCCCCTCGTCAACGACCGCCCCCAGATCGCAGGTGTTGTAGAGGACGCCGCCGTGAGCCGTCTTGGGCCAGCTGCTCCCGTCCGAGACGAGCTGCTCGAGGCCCTGGCCGACCGGCTCCTCCTGGAGCATCCCGTGGCCTATGAGGATGTTCCTGGCTCCCTGGACGCATGTCGCCACAAGGTCGTCCCAGAGCCTTCCTCCCCCTCCGAGCTCAGGGCCGAGGCACGGGATGCTCTGCAGCCCCGCCTGTATGGAGAGGCTGCCCATCATGGAGGGGCGGGTGTTGACGCCGCCGAGGACCGGGACCCCCTGCCCGAAGAGCCGGTAGAGCCTCCTCACCTCCGCGCCGACGAGCCTCTCGGTCTCAGGTGTCCCCCTCGCGTGGATGTACCGAGCCATAAAAGCCCTGCCGCCCTCGTGGAGGTCGAGGACGATGTCTGAGCCGAGGATCACCTCCTCCCAGATGGCGGCGGCGATCCTCTCCATGAGCAGCCCCCTCGGGTCCCCAGGCCAGACCCTGTTCATGTTCAGGCTCTCGTAGCCGATCTCGGGCGGTGTCTCCCGCCCCGCCGTGTTGAAGGCCAGCGGGTTCGAGACGGGCACAGCGACGACGGCGCCCGAGAGGCTTCGAGGCTCCAGCGATTCCATCAGCCTGTTCGCGATCTCCATGCCGCTGTACTCGTCGCCGTGCTGGACGCCGAGGACGGCGACCCTAGGCCCCTCACCCGCCCCCACAGCGACCCTTACCTTCAACCCGATCGGCGTGCCGTCCGGGTACTCGGCAACTTTGACGTCGAGGACCGTGGACTCGCCGGATTCTACCCGCCTGCCGAACAAGGTGAGCATCATGGATGACCCTGTGATCGGGCGACGATAAAAAGGCTGCAACCCACTCGACGATCTTATAACACCCTGAGCAGAATCTCATCTAGTATGGCCGAGAGGGGCAAGGTCGCCGACCTCGTCAGGTGGCACCTTGAGAGGAGGCCGCTGATGAGGGCTGTGGACGTCTACAAGCTGCTCTATCAGGGCGTCTTCGGGGTCAGCCACCTCATGAAGCCCGAGGCGTTGACCTACCTTCAGGAGGAGGCGAAGGGCCTCAACCTCTCGGACCAGCTGAACGATCCCCTCTGCGAGGATGTCTCTATGGACGGCTCAGTCGTCAGGGTCAACCTCCGCCCCTACCTCAGGAGGGGGCTGAGCCTCGACGGGCTGTTCGACGCGATGAAGGAGACGAGGCTGAGGGAGGGGAAGCCCGCTGCCTTCCTCGTCCAGTGGAACTCGTTCGTCAACCTCGTCAGGGGGAAGGAGCTCCCGTTCAGCCTCCTCGAGGTCGAGAGGCTCGACAGGGAGCTTAACCGCGTCAACCCTCAGCCCAGGCACCACTCCATGGAGTATGGGGAAGCCTACAAACCAGCGTACAGGGTGGTGAGGCGGAGGACAGTCGAGAGGATCATCGGCGCCTAGTCGGCGCTCGTGTTAAAAACAACCTCCACCAAGTATATGGGAAACGTGTTGTCTGAGAAAGTTAAGACGGCGGCGTTGGGGTGGGTCGAGGCCAACAAGAGGAGACTGATCGAGGTCAGCGACGCCATCTGGGAGTACGCGGAGCTCGGGCTTATCGAGCACAGGTCGGCGAAGCTCCTCGGAGACGAGCTCGAGTCACATGGCTTCAGGGTCGAACGCGGAGTCGCGGGGATGCCCACTGCCTTCGTCGCCTCCTATGGAGAGGGGAAGCCGGTCATCGGCGTCATGGGGGAGTACGACGCCCTCCAGGGCGTCTCACAGAAAAGGGTCCCCAACAAGGAGCCACTCATCCAAGGCGGCCCCGGTCACGGCTGCGGCCACAACATCCACGGGACGACTGCCCTTGGCGGAGCCCTGGCCGTCAGGCACGCCATGGAAGAGCACAGCCTGAAGGGCACCATCAGGTTCTACGGCTGCCCAGCCGAGGAGAGCGGCAGCGGCAAGGTCTGGATGGTCCGTGACGGGGTGTTCGACGGTGTCGACGCCGTCCTCAGTCACCACCCGGGCGCGATGAACTATGGCTCTATCGGCAGCAGCCTTGCGAACAACAGTGTGAAGTTCCACTTCCACGGGACGACGAGCCACGCCGCCGGCAGCCCCGAGCAGGGTAGGAGCGCCCTCGACGCCGTGGAGCTGATGAACGTCGGAGTCAACTACCTCCGCGAGCACGTCGTCCAGGACGCCCGCATCCACTACATCATAGAGGAGGGTGGCGGCCAGCCCAACGTCGTCCCGGACTACGCTCGCAGCTGGTACCTCATCAGGGCGCCTGAGAGGGACCAGGTCGACCAGATATACGCCAGAGTCCTGAAGATAGCCGATGGAGCAGTCCTCATGACTGAGACGCGCCTTGAGGTCGAGTTCATAAAGGCGGTCTACAACAAGCTGCCGAGCAAGACGCTGAGTGGGCTCGTCTCGGAGAACATGAGGCTCGTGGGCGCCCCGGAGTACACTGCAGAGGAGCTCGAGTTCGCTAAAAAGATCGCTGAGCAGATAACCCCTGAGTCCAAGAGGGAGACCCTGCGGAAGTCGAAGCGCCCGGGCTGGGAGACACTCATGGACACGCTCCTCGACTGGAGCTTCCCGGACGCCTGGGACGAGGGCGAGGTGAGCCACGGCTCAACGGACGTCAGCGATGTCAGCTGGATGGCCCCGACGATGGAGTTCTCCACAACGACTTGGGTCCTCGGCACGCCCGGCCACCACTGGATGAACGTCGCCCAGGCGGGCACAGGCGTCGGCCATAAGAGCCTCATCTTCGCCTCGAAGGTCATCGCCGCCTCGGTATTGGACCTGCTTACGAAGCCGGCGCTCCTAGAGAAGGCTTGGGATGAGCACAGGGAGAGGACGAGGGGGAAGAAGTACGTCTCGCCTCTGCCGCCCGACGCGAAGCCGCCCCTCGACATGTGGGAGAAGTGAGGGGCCTCAATCTCTTGGAAAAAGGGGTGGAAGCTCGGGGTCGATAGGCTAGAGCCTGTAGGTCTCCCCCGGCTTCATTATGTTTACCTTCGTCCTGCCGGCGGCCTCGACCCTCTTCTTGAAGACCTTTGGATCGGTGTCCCAGATGTGCATCGGGATGGCGGCCTTCGGGTTTACGGCTATAGTCGCCTCCGCGGCCTCATCGTTGTCCATCGTGTAGGTGCCGCCGCTGGCTACGAGCATCAGGTCGATCCCCTTGAGGTCCTTCATCTCGGGGATGAAGTCGGTGTCGCCCGTGTGGTAGAGCGTCTTCCCCTCTGCCCTGACGATGTACCCGACGCCCAAGCCCCTCGGGTGGAACGGCACGCCGGGGCTCCTGAACCTCTTATAGTTGTACGCCTCGACGGCCTCTATCTCGACGTCGCCGATCTTCGTCTTGGCGCCTGGCTTCAGGCTCTTAACCTTCGCCCCTACCTTCTCGGCGCAGTCGGCTGGGGCGATGACGATGGTGGCGGGGTCCGCGGCGGCCTTGACCTTATCCGGCTTGCAGTGGTCGTTGTGCGAGTGGCTCACCAAGATCACGTCGGCCTTCTCGTCGTACTCTCCCTCGTAGGGGTCGAGGTAGATGACCTTGCCCCCGGCCTTGAGCTTCCAGCTCGCGTGGCCAAGCCATTTAAGCTCCAACTAAAAACACCCGTAAGATGCGTGTCCTAGAAGCCTTATCTAATTTACTTCTATCCCCCACGGGCACGCTTATCGGGGCCGGTGAGAGTAGCAGGCCGATATAACTCGACGGCGGAATTGCTGTTATGGTTGTTGCGTCGTCTCCGGCCTCGACTCGTGGGCCGTGAGGAAGAGGAGGCCTAAAGTGAAGCGTAGGGCTCCTGCGACGAGGAGTCCGGCGCTTATGCCGGCGTACCCCGCGGCGGCTATGTAAGGTTGGGCGATGGCGCCCGTGACTGAGGAGCCTATGAACGTCGAGACGCCGACGGCGGTCATGCTGGCGGCGAGGTAGGTAGCGCGGAGCCTCGGCGGCGCAAGGTCGATCACGTACGTGGATTGTCCACTGAACCAGGCCGCCAAAGCGACGCCGATGAAGGCCTCGACGGCGGTCATGCTGGCGGCGAGGTAGGTAGCGCGGAGCCTCGGCGGCGCAAGGTCGATCACGTACGTGGATTGTCCACTGAACCAGGCCGCCAAAGCGACGCCGATGAAGGCCTCGACGGCGACTATCTGGGTCCAGTCGGAGGCGAAGGCGTAGACGAGGCAGGATGATGCTAGGGCGGCCCGGCTGAAGACGATGACCGGCCGGCGCCCCACCCTGTCCATGAGCCTGCCGATGGCCCTCTGGCTGAGGGCGTTGCAGGCGAGGTTGGCTGCGGCGGCGAGGGCGACCTGCCAGACCGTCATCCCCAGCTTCCCGACGGTGATGAAGGAGGAGAACGGCATCGCGGTGGCGGAGCCGACGCCGAAGACGAAGCTCAGGAGGATGAAGCGCCTCAGCCTTCTATCGTCGAGGACCAGCCCGAGCTCCAGCTTGCCCCTGCTCCCGCTGGGCGGCTTCTCCTCCGTGAAGGCAACGAGAAGCGCCGAGAGGAGGTTCGCCGCCGAGGCGAGGGCTAGCAGGGCCGAGAATGACGCCTTGGACATCGGTCCGCCCTGGCTCAGGGTCAGCAGCAGCGCTGTGACCATCGCCGCGAACCCTCCGACTTGGGCGACGCTGTTTATCCTTCCGATGATGGCTCCACGCCTCGTCGGCGTAGTCGCCGAGGAGGCTCCCCCAGGCGGGGGTCGCTATGGACGTGAAGAGGCTGACGGCGATGACGAGGGAGAGGAGCCACGAGGGGGCGTCGACGATGACGAGGGCGGCGAGGGCCACTGCGTTTAGGAGCCGACCTGCCGCTATCACCCTCCGCTTCCCGAGGCTGTCTGCGACCCGGCCGAAGATTATCTGGGGGAGGTTGAGGCTTAGCTGCCTTGAGCCGTTTATCAGCCCGGCCTCGGCGACCGAGGCGCCTGCGGCGACGGCGATGGTCCCTATGAACCTGTCTATTATTGTGTCTGAGAAGGACTGGGCGGCGCCGGTCGCGGCTAGGGCTGCGGAGGTCCTCAGCGGTTTCTCGTCCCTCTCCATGGGTTCAGTCCTCGCCCTGCCGGTATTAGGGAGTGTCGATGGTCGAGCAATCTTTTAATCCTGACCGGCTTCTAACTATCTTCGCCGTGCGGGGGTTCCCGAGTGGCCAAAGGGGTCAGGCTTAGGACCTGATGGTTAGTCCTCCGTGGGTTCGAACCCCACCCCCCGCACCATTTAATAATGATGTGTTTCGAAGATTTTGTTTGTAGTTCATGAAATTGATACCTTTATTTGTTTATGCCCATGATCTTCCTGACTTCCTCTAAGAGTTCTCTGGCTGAATCCAATGCTGCTCTCGCCTCGGTCTCATCCAGGGTCAGGTCTAATCCGTATATAGCGTTGTGCCTGAAGCGCCTGTATGCATCGAGCGTGTTCGCGATCCTCTCCAGCTGTGGATAGCTTTCCTTGATGTATATCGGTATGCACTCGTGGCTCCTCTCCTTAACCCCGTCCCTGAAGAGGATCGCCCTAGCCGCGTGGAACATGGCTGTGTAACTGGAGACGATGACGACCCTGTAACGACGTATCTGCAGGTTCTCGGCGGCATCCTCTATGTTGGCCGTCGAGAGGTCCAGGGACCTGAGAGCATTCTCATGGTCAGGCTGAATCCTTTTCAGAAGACCCCTGCGAAAGCATTCGTCGAGCTTCATCTCAACCCGCCACCATGTAGTAGGACGTAATTCTCGATAACCCTCTTATAGAAGGTATCTTCCCTTTTCGCCATCTGGCGCCAATCCGATAATTTGAACGGGGACACGCTCACCTTTTTCCCCATCTCGTCCTCTAATCTCCTCGCCGCCTCGATGATTTCCCCTTTTTTATTCGGAGCCACGATCAGAAAATCCACGTCGCTCAATTCGTCGAAGCTGCCGTCCGCGTAGCTACCGAACAGGGCGATCGAGATGATGTTCCCGTCAACGTCTAAAAACTTCTCGGCAGGCCTCGACGAAAGCACCAAAGCGAGTCCGTACGCCCGCTTCAGTGATGGTACAGAGGCATGCTCCAGATTGAGCTTGTAGAGATGTGTTTGCCCCCTCTCCTCCTTGGTCAGCAGTCCCCACTCTTCAAATGACTTCAATGCGATGCTCACGCTACCGGGGCTGACATCTAGACTTCTGGCCATCTCCTTGACGTAGAATGATGTGTTCGGATGCGAGAGGAACTGGGCTAGTATCCTCCATTTGATATACGTGGTGAACAGTTCAATCAAATGAACCACGGTTCAATACATTGAACTCTCTGCTGGTTTAAGAAACTGCCGGTTATGCTCGCTCGAAAATTAGGACACGCGCCGGCGAGGGCAACGGATGAGATTTTGGATTAACTAGGATGATGGCTGGGCTAAAGACCTGATGGTTAGTCCTCCGTGGGTTCGAACCCCATCTCAAGCTCCAGACCGTTCAAGCCGCCTCGGGAAATGTGAAAAAAGGCGGGCGACGCACAATGAAACCACTACAACCACGATCCCCGTGGTTAGGAGGACGAGCGAAGCCGTCGTCGCCATCAGCACGGTGGGCAGGGCGAGTGCCTCGCCGATCGCCAACAGGGCTATGCTCCCCGCCCAGGGAATCGTCAGGAGCCCCACCTTTCTCGGAGGGAGGAGGGGTCGCCCTGAAAACTATGAAAAACGGTCGATCAGCCAGATGGATGGAGGAAAACGGTGCGATCCCCCATGAAATGAAGCAAAAACGCTACTTATTCATCACAGAAATGACGTTCATCTGCACGTGAAAGAATTCCCAGCCACACTACTCTCGCCGAAGCCGCCAGTAAGATGCGAGAGACTCGCACCGGCAACATGGAGATGAGGGACGAGGAGGAGAACGCATGAGTTACAGGATGGAATTTTTTCGCCGTATAACAAGCCACCTGTTATAACAAAAAATGAGTAGCCTCGCGGAGCCCCGCGAATATGGTCGTGTGGTCTTCTGAAAAGCCATGGGGCCAGCCTCTACAGCATGCATACGAGGCCGCCGAACTGTTCAAGCCTGACCATGTGAGGTGCGTCGGGTCCGATGATCCGTGTCTTGATACCCTTATTGGCGGCTACCTGGAGAAGCCTGTCGATCCTCTGCCTGTTCCGGGTCCTGAAAGGCTCTGTGACTAAGATGTACTCTGGTCCCTTGTTCTGGTAGACCGCGTCCTCTACCTCTCTCAAGGCGAAGAGAAGCGCCTCTATGCCCTCAGGGTCGTTCAGACGTTTCTCAAGGGCACCCATCACCTGCCTGATATCCCCCTCGTAAACCTCTGAGAGCTTCTCCCTGAAGCCATGCGACTTAACAAGGTCTCTCACCTGGTCGGCGTTCGTCGCAGGCTTCGGCAGGTGCTCGAAGGCTACCGAGTTCAGGCCGCCTTTCAACAGCCAGCCCTGATGTTCACCGATGTGATCCATGAGGCTCTTGTAGTCCTTCTCATCGGGCGCGGCTATCAGGACGCTCTTGACCCCTCGCCTGATGACCGGACGCAACACATCCACAACCGATTCGTAGAAGTTGTACTCGTCGTCTCCCAGCACCCGTTCACCCGGCTTGACCGATTCGCTGAATACGCTCCAGACGAAGGCCTGACCCCCCTCAAGCCCAATTAGTACCGCGAGGGGGTACCCCCGTCTTCCACCGCGCCTCGGCATGAGCATCACATTGTGGGATAGGTTTAAAGTCTTGATGGAGGCTCTTCCTCTCCCCCGCGTCACCGGGAATGTGTAAACGAGTCCGGCTCCGGCAGAAGTTTTAGAGTAATCTCTTCTCCGCCCCTGCGAGCTCATCATACGCCTTCTTCAGCCTATCGATACGCCTATGATGCCTCTCCTCCTGCGCCATGATCCTCTCCCGCCTATCCCTGATCATGCTCCTGACCGAGTCCGGCGCCGGTCCGCCGACGGAGCTCCGCCGCAAGAGGTTTTGGACGGGGTCGATCGCTGACCTGAGCTCCTCATCAGAGACCTCAAGCCTCCTGCCGACGACTTTCTCGGAGGACTCGGCGACCATCCCCGGGGTTATCTCCGCCGCCCTCCTCCCCCGCGCCAAGGACTCCGTGATGACATCCACGACGATGTCGTGAGCCTGACGGAAGGAGATGCCGTGGAGCCTGACGAGGGTGTCCGCGAGGTCCGTCGCCGTCGAGAAGCCCTCCCTCAGCCTCTCAAGCATCACATCCTTCATCGGCGTCATGGTCGAGACGACGCCGGCCATCACCCTCGTGCCGCCCACAGCGGTGTCCAGGCTGACCGGCTCTAAGAGGACGCGGTCAGACGTGTTCGAGTACGAGACCCCCTTCACCGACGCGACAGTGGAGACCAGGCTGCCAATCGCCTCGGCAGCGTAGCCTTTCACGGACTCCAAGATGAGCGGGTTCTTCTTCTGGGGCATTATGCTGCTCGTCCCCGCGTAGGACTCGTCAAGGTCGATCATCCCGTGCTCGTCGGAGGACCAGATCTGGATGTCCTCGGCGAGCCGGCTGAGGTTCGACATGTGGATCGCTATCGCTGAGCCAAGCTCCATGATGTAGTCGATGGCGGCGACGCAGTCCTGGGAGTTCTCGCAGAGGGCGTCGAAGCCGAGGAGCTCCGTCGTCCTGCGGCGGTTGACGGGCCAGCCAGTCCCTGCGAGGGCGGCAGCCCCCATGGGGTTGAGGTTCGTCCTCCCGTAGACGTCCTCGAGGCGCTCCACCGACCTCGCCGCGGCATCTACGTGGGCGACCAGGTAGTGGGCGAGGGTCACGGGCTGAGCCTGGCGGAGGTGGGTGTACCCAGGCATCACCGTCTCGACGTTCTCCTCAGCCTTCCGCAGCAGCAGCAGCCCCTGGAAGTCGATGATGGCGCCGATGAGCCTCTCCGTCTGGTCCCTGAAGTACATCCTACGCTGGGCGTGGCCGAGGTCGTTCCTGCTCCGGCCGATGTGCATCTTTCCCCCGACCTCCCCGATCCGCTTGATCAGCGCCGTCTCTGTGGACATGTATCCGACCAGTGAGGCGTCGACCTCCGCCATCTTCTCGACCTCCCTGATTCCTTCGAGGATCTTGGCGGCCTCGTCCCGCCCTATTATCCCCTCCTCGGCGAGCATCACCGTGTGGGCCCTGTGGATCAGGACCTGGCAGTAGTAGGAGGCCACGTCGAAGGATGTCGGGTTCCTCCTCCACAAGTTAAGCTCCGATATCTCAGACGCCTCGGCCTTGCTGGCGCGCCCGAACCTCTCCCAGTTCGTCCCCGCGGGTTCGCCCATAGAACATCAATGAACAGGGATGTGAGCCTGCCTATAAAACCGGCTCCACGCGTCAGAGTGGACTCCGAGAAGGCGGTGCGTACACGTTGTTGGTGGCCGGGTCACCATCTCCCCCTGTGTACCCTCTCCTCGTTATACCTGTTCGCCGCGGGCTTCCCCTCGGCCGGGTAGCCCAAGGATATTATGTTAAGAGGTATGATCTTCTCCGGGATGCCCAGCAGCTCCTTAACCCCCTTGACGAGGTCCTCGTGGGGGTGGACGCCGAGCCAGACCGCGCCGAGGCCCATGGCGTGCGCCGCGACGAGGATGTTCTGCGTCGCGGCCGAGCAGTCCTGGACCCAGAAGCCTGTCCCGCCATCAAGCTCCAGGTCGCCGCAGACGACTATGGCTAGGGCGCATTGGCCGAGCATCTTCGAGTATGGGTGGAACTTGGGGACCTCGAGGAGGGTAGCCCTTTCCCTGACGACTATGAAGTGCCAGGGCTGCTTATTGTGGCCCGATGGCGCCGCCATCGCCGCCTCGAGTAGCCGCTGAATCTGCTCGTCCGAGACAGGCTTCTCCGTGTACCTCCTCATGCTCCTCCTAGTCAGAATAGCCTCCAAAGCCTCCACGATCTCACATCAATGTAACTGCGAGCCTTCCCTCGTAAAAGTCCATCCCCCGGGGAGACTAGGTGGTGTCGATGAACCCGTTTTATATCGACGGTACCCAGATCTGGTGCTAGGGATGTGGACTTCGTGAAACCCGCTGATCGGCTCATCCTCGGCCACATGCCCTTCGTCGGCATCTCGTACCAGAGCGGGGAGATGGACGAGGAGTATCGGAAGAGGTTCTCGGACGCATCAGAAGTGGAGCGTGTTCTCGACGCCGCCATGAGGATGGGCGTGAGGAGGTTCGCCGCGGCCACCCCCGACTCCTCACCACTTGCCCCACTCCATCTCAAGGTCCTTCGTTACCTCGTCGATGACGGCCACAAGATCGAGCTCGTCCCATGCATCGGCCTCCCGTTGAGGATCGGGGGCTTGAGCGTCGACGACTACAGGAGGTGGGCCACTTACCTGGCCGTCGAGGAAGAGACCCATCCAGGGGTCAGGCGACGCATCCTCGAAGACCCGGTCCTGAACTTCCGGGAGGGATGGGTGAGGAGGCTGCTCGCCAGCAAGCCTTACGGCGACGAGGATTTCCTTGGCCTGACGATAGACTGGGCCCTCATCGAGAGCCGCCTCGAGCCCTTCCTCGACCTACCTATCGCCTACATGGAGCCCGGCTCAGAGACCGACTTCCTCGCCATAGCGGGGCGCCACGACCTCATCGGTGAACTCATCGACAGGATGGCCGAGAGAGGCTTCAGCAGGATCCTCCTCGGCGTCCACCACGCCGGCGTCACCATTCCCAGGCTAGACGAGGTGCTCGGCGGCTTCGACGGCTACGTCACGCCCCTCAACTCCATCGGGGTGATGATGTTCCCGACGAAGGGCTCTGCCGAGGACGCCGTGAGGCGCACCAAGAAGGGGGTCTACGCCATCAAGCCCCTCGCTGGAGGCCGCGTCGAGCCGAGGGAGGCATTCAACTACGTCTTCGGACTCGGAGTCGAAGGCTGCATGTTCGGGGCCGGCTCGGTGAAGGAGACGGAGGAGGACATCAGGGCAGCCGTCGAGGTTATTAATGGCCTCGGACACGAGGTGGGTGCCCGGCATGGATAATAAGCTCTTCCTGACGGGCCCTCCGGGCTCAGGGAAGTCGACGACCATGCTCAGGTTCATCGAACTGCTGAGGGGACGGGGATACACTGTGGGAGGCATCTCGACACCCGAGATCCGGAGAGGAGGGCAGCGGGTAGGCTTCCATGTACTCGACCTCTCCACGGGGGCGATGGCGGTCATGTCAGGGGTCGACATAGTCTCAATCGCCAGGGTCGGGAGATACGGCGTCGACGTCCCCGGCTTCGAGTCAGTAGCCCTCCCCGCCCTCGACCACGCTGAAGAAGGCTGCGCCGTCATGTGCATCGACGAGATAGGCCGGATGGAGCTACTCTCGGCAGCCTTTAGGCGGAGGGTGGAGGAGCTGATCCAGAGGCCCAAGCCGATGATCGCCGTCCTTCACAGAGGCTACGTAGATCAATACGGAGGACTTGGGAGGATATATCAGGTCACCCCCGAGAACAGGGAGAGGCTGCCCCAGCTCCTCGTCTTCGACATCGAAAGAGGCCTGGGATAGAAGCCCGGTTCGTCACCGATATATACCTCTGGGGTCGCGTGCGCGACTTAAATAATAATGATTATAATGTCATCTCGATATGAATTAATATGAATGGAGATAACGAAAATGGAAAAAAGGAAACACTTGACAACAAACCAAGGCGTGCCAATCACTGACAATCAAAATTCATTAACTGTAGGAGAACGTGGTCCAGTTCTGCTTCAGGATGTTCAGTTCATTGAGAAGATGGCACACTTTGACAGAGAACGCATCCCAGAAAGGGTTGTTCATGCGAAGGGAGTGGGAGCACATGGTTACTTCCAAGTGTACAAGAACATGGGTCCCTACACAATGGCGAAATTCCTACAAGATCCAGAGAAAAAAACTCCTGTCTTCATAAGATTTTCAACCGTAACTGGGGGAAGAGGCTCCGCAGATACAGTGCGGGATCCGCGTGGATTTGCTGTAAAGTTCTACACTGAAGAGGGCAACTACGACCTGGTTGGAAACAATCTGCCCGTGTTTTTCATCAGAGACGCCATCAAATTTCCGGACATGGTCCATGCGTTTAAGGGTGAGCCTGACAGCAATATGCCGTCATCTTCCTCCTCACACAACAACTTCTGGGATTTCATATCCTTAACCCCTGAATCCACCCACATGATCATATGGCTCTTCACAGATCGAGGGACACCAAAAAGTTACAGGATGACTGAGGGCTTCGGCGTCAACACATATGTCTGGGTGAACTCACAAGGAAAACGGCAGTATGTGAAATACCATTGGAAGCCAAAATTGGGAGTGCACAATCTTGACCGCCATGAAGCAACCCAGCTGGCTGGCGTCGACCCCGACTACCTCACACGCGATCTCTGGGACACCATAGCCAAAGGTGGAGAAGTTGAGTACGAACTCTGCGTCCAACTGATGGAAATCGAGGATGAGCTTAAACAGGATTTTGATCCACTTGATCCAACAAAAACCTGGCCCGAAGATAAATTCCCACTCATGTCAGTTGGGAAGATGGTACTAAATCGTAATCCCAAGAACTTTTTCGCTGAAGTTGAGCAGGCAGCTTTCTGTCCAGCAAGTATTGTTCCAGGAATCGAGTTTTCCGCCGACAAGTTGCTTCAGGGTAGAACGTTCTCATATGCGGATACCCAGCGTCATAGATTGGGACCAAACTACCTGCAAATTCCAGTAAACCGTCCTGTGGTGGAGGTCAACAACAGCCAGCGTGATGGGTCAATGCAATTGGGAGAATACAGTGGCCCTGTGAATTATGAACCAGCAAGCATTGCTGGGGGCTCACCCGTGGAGGCTCCATCAGAAACCCCTTCTATATATCGCGTTGAGGGAGAAGTTGCCAAGAAGAAGATCAGTAAAACCAACGACTTTCAACAAGCTGGAGAGAAATATTGTTCCTTAAGCAATATAGACCAAGAGCATCTAGTTGATAATCTCATCGCAGATCTTACACCCATAGATAAAAAGATTCAACAACGAGTGATAGCGAATCTGACTAAAGCTGACCAGGAGTTAGGTAAAGCCATAGCTGAAGGCCTAATACCCTAAAACTGATGAACTCTTGAGATACGTCAAGGTAATAAATATGCGCGCTCTAATCCTCTCTTCGTCAAAGATTTAATTCTCTTACATTCAATACGAGATTTTAAAATACAAGAATTCTCAAAAAAGGGGATAGGGTTACCAGTGTCCAGACACTGATAACCTCCGGGTTGTACCTGCCTCAGAACGAGACCCGGCTCAAGCGAAGCATCCAGAAGCCATCGGGCTCACCGCCGATCGGGGATGTCTATGTGGAGCCTAGAAACATTGCCCTGAGGAAGGCTGTCCTCGGCGCCATGGAGGCTGAGGGCGTGGACGTGCTCATCTATCCAACCTGGAGCAACCCGCCGAGGAAAGTTGGCGACCTCGAGAGCCCCCACGGTGACAACAGCCAGAAGATACCGCCCCACACGGGGCTCCCGGGGATGAGCGTCCCAATGGGGTCCACCTACGGTGGCCTCCCCGCCGGGCTCCAGATAGTAGGGAGACCCTTCGCCCAGCCCGAGATGATAAGGATCACCTACGCCTACGAGCAGGCGACACGCCACAGGCGCCCACCCGAGAAGTTCCCGGACCTCGAATAAGCTAGACCATCAGCACCTAAGATCGAGAAAATGACATAAACCGAGCTCACCCTGTCTCTATCAGACATGGTTCTAACAGGTTTCGAGAGGGAGGCTCTGGCGGAGGTCTCGAAGGAGAGGTGCTGGGAGCACGTCGAATGGTTCGCCGGCGTCGGGGAGAAGCTCTCCGGCACACCCGCCAACGAGAGGACCGTCGACTACGTCCTCGATAGGCTGAAGGGGTACGGCGTCAAAGCCTCGGCCCCGGCTTTCCAAGCTTGGCTCGACTTCCCAAACCTCTCGGAGGCCGAGTTGAGGGTGCTCTCGCCAGAGATACAGGTTGTTAAAGCGATGCCCCTCGCCCAGGCCGCCCCCACGCTCCCTGAGGGGGTGGAGGGGGAGCTGGTCTACGTCGGAGGGGGAGGGCTCCTCGACTACGAGGGGGTGGACGCGCGGGGCAAGGTCGTCCTCGCCGAGTTCAGCAGACCTCCGGCCCGCCCCTGGAAGAACTACGTCGCGGGCATCCTGAAGGGGGTCGTTGGCATATTAGTCATCGGTTACACCGGTCCTACGAGGGTCTACAACAGGGGCACCGTCAAGTCGGTCTGGGGGAACCCGACGCCTGACGACGTCGACGAGATAGGCAGGATTCCAGCCCTCCTGATCTCGGCGGAGGATGGACAGCGGCTGAAAGGGCTCCTGGGGAAGGAGGCCGTCCGTGTCCGCATGAAGGCGGGGAGCCGGAGGGGCTGGGCCGCGACCAGGCAACCAATGGCCACCATCAGCGGGAGGGAGCCGGGCTTCGTCCTCCTCGGCAGCCACCTGGACGCCTGGGGAGGGGCGGCGAGCTGCAACGCCGTCGGCTGCGCCTCTACCCTTGAGTCCGCGAGGGTGCTCAGCAGGCTCCGGTCAAGCCTCAGGAGGGGAGTCGAACTCCTTTGGCTCCAGGGCCACGAGACGGGCATCATGACAGGATCAACATGGTACGTCGACAACCACTGGGACAGGCTCCACACTGGCTGCGTCGCCTACCTCAACAACGATACCCCAAGCATGATCGGCACCACCGTCTATTCAGCCGAGGCAGACCCTGTACTCCAGCAGTTCGTGTGGTCCACCGTAGCGGAGCTAGCCGAGGAGGAGGGGGCGCCCATCAGGAAGCCTCCGACCAAGTATCTCCCAAACAAGACTGGGGACCAGTCCTTTTACGGCGTCGGCGTGCCCTCCGTCAGGGTTATCACCGTTCACCCGCCCGAGGAGAGAGTTCCCGCCGGGGGATGGTGGTACCACAGCGACCAAGACACTCTAGACAAGTGCGACCCCGACACCCTCCACATGGCCAACAAGGCCCAGATCCTGGTCATCCTCAGGCTCTGCACCCTCCCCGTGCTCCCCTACAAGGTCCAGGCCACCGCCGACTGGACCCTCGACACTTTGAAACAGCTCAGGGCGAGCGCGGGAGGAGCGCTGGACCTGACGGGGCTTGTGGGAAAGGCCGAGGTCTTCAAGGATGCTGCGTCCAGCCTCGACGGTGCCACCGCGCTGCTGTCTGAGAGGTGCCGGGACTCGAAGGAAGCGGAGAGGCTTGAGAAAGAAGTGAGGCTCACAAACGAGAGCCTACTTAGGATCTGCAGGGTCCTCAACCCCGTCAACTACACCCTCCACGGCAAGTACGGACAGGACCACTACGGCGCCGAGTACATCAAGCCGATCCCCCTCCTACAGCCCGTCTCAGAGCTTGTAGCCCTCGACCCAGACACGAGTGAGTACAAGGCGCTGAAGACAAAGCTAGTGAGGGCGAGGAATACCGTCTCGGATGCGCTGGAGGAAGTGACAAGGGTGGCCAGGTTTACCTCCGACAAATTGGGCTAGCCGAATAAGGTCCTAAAGGTCTTCCAACTGGAGCCTATCTACTTTCTGTTTTGCCAATTCCTGGGGCGGATCATGAGCCCACTACAGGTTATCCTTCTCCTTCGGCTCGAGATACATGCCGACATCCACGTTGACGCCCTGCCCCCACATCTCTTGGAGCCTCTGCTTGCCCCTGACGACGCCGAGGCTGTTCCAAATGATGAAGCCACCGTCAGCTGGGTGCCAAGCCTTCACCAACATGGCCTCCTCCAGGACGCCGTTGAACCTGTTCAGGCGGTAATTCTTATCCGGCGAGTAGGCGAAGATCCTGTGCCAGGCAATCCATAGAACTACGATCAAGGCGAGGATGAGGAGGAGGACCTCCTCGACGACCTCGATAGGCGCCAGGGGGTAGGTTTCAGTTATCACTTCGATTCATTCATGGTGTTACGTTTGATAAAAGGTTCTTGTTTGAGCCCGGAAGGTTCATCAAAAGGATAAAATTCTCCGAAATTTTGGATATTTTCCACGCAGTTTCATCATAGAACCTCTTTACATGAAAGGAGGCTTCAGGTAGGCTTGACTTTTTTGAAACATTAAAAAATCAGTGGTCGTATTACTCTTCGGGGATCTGCTTGGAGACCCAGAGAGACCTTAGAAGAATCTTCCCAAGCGTTCTCGACAGGGCTATCCTGCATTCGAAGAAGTTATACCTGGTCAAGGACATCATGTCGCAGCCTGTTATCACGATCTCCCCGGAGGCTAACATGGGGGAAGCCGCCAGGGTCATGGGCGAGAGGCGTATAGGCAGCCTCATAGCGAAGAGGGGTGAAAGACCGGTCGGCATAGTGACCGAGAGGGACCTACTCAGCCAAGTGATAGCACTGGACAGGGAGCCCGTGAGGGTGAGGGTCGCCGACATCATGTCCTCGCCGCTGGTAACCATCGGCCCCTCCGCCACGATAAAGGAGGCTGCCCGCACGATGATCAGGAAGAGGGGCAGGCTCGTCGTCGTCGAGGGAGACGAGCTCCTCGGCATCGTGACAGCCTCGGACTTCGTCAAGAGCCTACCGGAGACCGAGGAGACGACTCGCAAGGTAATTGAATATGCGACTAAGAAGGTCGTCACCGTAGACGGTGAGACAACGGCCCGAGCAGCCGCGAAGGTGATGGGCTTGGAGAGGATCGGGAGCGTCGTCGTCACCAGGAGGGGGAGGCCGACCGGGATATTCACGGAGCGTGACCTCCTCACGGCCCTCGTCGCCAAGGGGAGATCGCTTGAGAGCCGCGTCGGCGAAGTCGCGTCCTCTCCCCTCCTCGTCGTCCCGTCGGGGATAAGCGTCCTAGACGCCGCCTTCGTGATGTCAACCAAGGGGGTCAGGAGGCTGCCGCTGGTCGACGAGGGCGACGAGCTGGTCGGCATCGTGACCGCCAGGGACCTTGTCGAGGCCTACGCACGGTAACTTACCCCTTTTTTTGTGTGTCCTGGGCGTCTCGTGGGCATCGTCCTCGCTCCGAGTTTATTTAAAAGGATGGGCAGGTGATTCTACACTTGTATGGAGCCCATGATAGTGCCTGCAGTCATCGCCGGTGACCAGAGCGAGCTCGGCGAGCTACTCTCTAGGCTCAGAGGCGTCGCGAACAGGGTGATGCTGGACTTCATGGACGGCGAGTTTGTGTCGGGCACATCGCTCCAATTTGACCTCCACCTCCCGGAGGGCTTCTCATACGAGGCCCACCTCATGGTTAGGCGCCCCCTAAGTTACCTCGCCAGGCTCTCCGGTAGGGTTGAGACAGTCATCCTACACATCGAGACCCTGGACGATGTCGGGCGAGCCATTGTCTCCACGAGGAGAGCCGGCTTCAAGGTCATGCTCGCCATATCACCTGGGACCCCGGTAGAATTCGTGGCCCCATACCTGAGGGAGATCGACGGCGTCCTCGTCATGACTGTCGAGCCGGGCAAGTACGGCGCGGATTTCCTTCCGTGGACGCTGGATAAGGTCAGGGCGCTCAGGAAGATGGACGGACGCGTGACCATCGAGGTGGACGGCGGGATGAGCCCAGACAACGCAAGGGCGGCGAGGGAGGCCGGCGCGAACATCTTCGCGTTGGGCTCCTACATCATCAGGAGCCAGGACATCGGAAGGGCGTTCAGGGAGCTCGAGGAAGCCATATCATAGCTCCCATCTGTTTGAAACCCGTTCGCGCGGGCTAATTCAATAATTCCTTCCTGTTTCGATGAGCGATAAAAATTGAAAAACTTTATTATATAGGTCATGTAGAGTCTTTCAATAATTTCCTTTAATATACTTATCTAAGAACTCATCAATATATCCGTCCTTACTATGTAGAGGATTCCGATTAACCTCCTTCCGGATTTTGAGAGTATTTAATCCCTTATATACAAACGTCGGTTTAGCATCTGGTTTTAGGGGTTTTTCGGAATCCTCAGTAGTTAGTTTGCCCCTTGAAAATCCTCGCCATGTGAGCACCTTTAAGGAGTGTTCGCACGTTTAGCTGTTCTAAAACGTAGAATGAAATAAAGGAACGCGTGATATTGGAGTGGGAAGCGTTGCTCGAATGAAGTTAAGGAGATCTATCCTAGGTTTAGCAATTCTTGCTATAGTGATAGCCTTGGTTGGTTTTTCAGCTACGGTTTACCTTCCTCAATATTATCAGGCTCAAGCTTATGCTGCTTCTGACGAGAGGGCTTCATCCGTTGATAAGGATCTCGTAGCAGTGAACACTAGGTTTGCCTTGGCCATCTTCAAGGAACTCCAAGCGGAGGATCAGAACAAGAACATCTTCATCTCTCCCCTGAGCATCTCGACGGCGCTGGCGATGACCTACAACGGTGCGGAAGGCTCGACGAAGGATGCCATGGCTAAAGCACTGCAATACAGCAGTATGGATGTTGGGAAGATGAACGAAGGTTACTTCAACCTGATAGGAAGCCTGGAGAACGCCGATAGCCAAGTCAGCCTCAAGATTGGCAACTCAATATGGATGGAGAAGAGCTTTGAGCCGAAGGTTGACTCAAGCTTCACGAAGAGGATAACGGATTACTACAGAGGTGAGGCGTTCACCCGCCCATTCATGGACCCCAAAACAGTCGGAGAGATAAACGGCTGGATTAGCGACAAGACGAATGGTAAGATAGACAAGATGATCGATGAGATAGACCCCGACATGGTGATGTTCCTCATCAACGCCATCTACTTCAAGGGAGACTGGGTGAAGAAGTTTGACGCTTCTCAGACGGCGAGAGCTGACTTCTTCCTCCCCAACCGGAGCACGGTCAAGGTAGATATGATGCCTACCTCTGGAACCTTCAGTTACTATTCAGGAGAAGGCTTCGAAGCGGTAAGGCTTCCATATGGGAGAGACAAGATTGCGATGTACATCTTCCTACCACAGGAAGGGATACCGCTGGAATCATTGATTGGAAACCTAAACCAGACTGCCTTTGACAGCTTCATTAGCGGATTCTCGCCTCCAAAAGAGCTCGATGTCATGCTTCCCAAGTTCAAGCTGGAGTACGGCATAAAGCGCCTCAACGATGTCCTCACAAAGATGGGAATGGGGATAGCATTCAGCGGTTCAGCAAACTTTAACGGCATGACTTCGGCTGATCCTGCGGAGCTATACATCGGCTACGTGGATCACAAAGCAGTCGTCGAGGTTAATGAACAGGGAACTGAGGCAGCTGCAGCTACTGTGGTAGCAATGTTAAGTAGCGGTAGCGCTCCTATACGCACGGTATTCAATGTCAACAGGCCCTTCTTCTTCGTCATCAGGGACGACCGTTCGGGCTCGATACTCTTCATGGGCAAGATCGTTAACCCGCTTCAATCCTCTTCTCCTTAACCAAACACTTGCAATTGTATGTATTTAGCTCATGAAACCGACCACGGGGGCCGCCTGGGTGAGGTGCAGCCTGTGCGGGGCCAAGGTTAAAGCCGAGAACATGCCGAAACACATGGCGAGGGTTCATCCTGAAACGGTTGGTAAATGAAGGCAGAATTTGACCGGTCAATCAACATAATTATTTAATCAGCCCGCGCGCGCCGCTAAGAGATATCTTAATCGACCAGATCGTTCTTCGCTGAAAAGGTCAGGCAAGGCAACCATGTATGTATAATTTTCTTATGATGACTTCTTCTGGGTCTTTAAACTGTACGGCGTCATCATCGCCTGAAAAAAGTTTAAATTGCACCTCCCTCCATCCCTTAAAGATTCAGGTTACTTCGTTCCAAGACGATAGGGGTTTAGCATCTTGTCAGGTGTTAAAAATTGTTTTTCCCGGTGCCGTGATTTGAGCTGCACTAAGAGGGCGATGTCCTTCAGGGGCAAGTCGACATGGTGCACATGGGGCGAGGAGGAGTGCGACCCGACGAAGTGCACATACGCTGTCTGCTCCAAGAGGCAGCTCCTTGACAACGGCGTATGCGGTCTCACCATCAAGCGGAGGACGCAGGACGACTCCAACCCGGAGGACTTCAAGGTGCTGGAGATAAGGGCGCGGGGCAAGCTCGCGAAGAAAATAGGAGACCGGACAATCTTTTAGCCGCCCCACCGCAGCCAAATATACCCGATAAGCCTATTCTTAACTTACATGAAGCATGACACCAGGAGCGAGCTGACGGGCATCATCCCTGAGCCCCTCATGGGCCTCGTCCCCAGATCATTCGACGTGATAGGCTCCAGGGGCAGGTCGGTGGCCATAGTCGAGGTCCCTGAGGAGCTGTCCCAGTACGAGGTGGAGCTCGCCAAGGCCATCATGAGGGTCCACAGGAACGTCGTCAGCGTCCTCTCCAAGGGCTCAGAGAGGACAGGCGAGTACAGGGTCAGGGAGATGCGGATCATCTACGGCGACCCGGACACGGTCGTGCTCCATAGGGAGTCGGGATGCGTCTTCAAGGTCGATCCCATGAAGGCCTACTTCTCGCCCAGGGAATCGACGGAGAGGGATCGCATCTCGGCGCAGGTGAAAGACGGCGAAAATGTCCTCGTGATGTTCAGTGGCGTAGGGCCATTCGCCATCCGTATCGCGAGGCGCCACCCGGGAGCGATGATAACGGCTGTCGAGCTAAACCCCTACGCCCACAACCTGTGCGTTGAAAACATAAGCCTCAACAAGGTCGATGGTAGGGTTAAGGCGATCCTCGGCGATGTGAGGGAGGTCTGCCCGAGGCTCGGCGAAAAGTTTGACAGGATACTCATGCCTTTACCGAAGGGAGCACACCAGTTTCTCGACGTCGCCGTTGCCTACATCAAGGGTGGCGGCGTCCTCCATTTCTACCACTGGGCGCCGGCGAGCTCTCTCTTCGTCGAGGCTGAGAGGCTGGTCGCTGGGGCAGCGGCAGCCCGGGGCAGATCGACGCAGATCTTGGATGAGGTGAAGGTCTCACAGTACAGCCCCAGGGTCTGGAAGGTGTGCCTGGACATCGCAGTAAGCTGATTCTGATAAGAAAAACCAGGGTGCTCTGGAGAGGCTGGCCCCTAAGGCTCCTTCTTCCCCTTTTCTCCCTCTTCCTTGTCCTCTTCCAGTTCGCGTTCGAGTTCGAGCGGGTTCTCAAGCGGTATCGGCGGCGGCGTCGTAGCCATCGTGTAGCCTATCCAAAGGACGATGAACAGCATAAGGTAGACCGCCAGCACTATCGGGAGCTTGAAAGCCCACTCCCCCAGCCAGACAGGCACCCACCCAAAGTAGGGGCCGAAGGCCCACGCGAAGTAGCCGACCATGATAGCCAGAGTCACGATCATAATTGTGTAACCTAAACTCTTATCATTCAACCCTGTATCCTCTCTGATAGGTAACTGAGGCATCCGTTTTTAGCCTTTTCTCCCTTTATGTACATGTATTAATGAAACATGAGGCGTTTTAGGGAGCTTACTGAAACTTATTTACTTATTCTTTCCTTCGTGAGGAAATTCCTTCAAGGATATTCCTTGATATATTTTTCTTTTAACCTTAGGAGAATAAGGAGAACTGTTTTAAGTCGGATCGGGAATTATTTGGCAACCTAAAGGACGTGCAAGGTGAATGTTTTGAACAATGTCTTCATAGCCGAACTCGGCCAAGTTCCGCTGGAGGAGAGGCCCCTCGAGATATGTGAGCGGAAGGGGCTTGGCCACCCGGACACGATGTGCGACGCCATCATGAACCAGGTGTCTGTGGAGCTTTCGAAGGAGTACTTGAAACGCTTCGGTACGATCCTCCACCACAACCTGGACAAGGGGCTTCTTGCCGCCGGGGAGACGCGCGTGAAGTTCGGTGGCGGCGAGGTGATTGAGCCGATCCTGATCGTATACGGTGATAGGGCAACCTTTGAGGTCGAGGGAGAGGCAATACCGGTCAATGAGATAGCCATCATGAGCACCAAGGCGTGGATGAGGAAGAACCTCCGCTTCGTCGACCCCGACATCCACATCACTTATCAGAGCCAGATCAGGCCCGGCTCGCAGGCGCTCCAGGACATCTTCGAGCGTAAGGGGAAGTTCCTCGGCGCCAACGATACATCGGCCGCAGTCGGCTTCGCGCCGTATACCCCTATGGAGAGGCTGATCCTCGAGCTTGAAGGACACCTGAACTCCAGGGAGTTCAAGAAGAGCTACCCTGAGTCCGGTGAGGACATAAAGCTGATGGGGCTTAGGAAGAATGGGGAGCTCAACCTCACCGTCGCCATGGCCTTCGTCGACAGGTTCGTCGGTAGCGAGGACGACTACTTCAAGAAGAGAGCGGAGATAACCGACGCCATGCAGACCTACATCAGGGAGAACTCAAAATTCAAGAAGGTGAACCTCAGCCTCAACGCGTTGGATAAAAGGGGCCGCGGCTTAGACGGCTGCTACCTCACTGTCTTGGGCACCTCGGCGGAGGCCGGGGACTCCGGCCAGGTCGGACGCGGCAACAACGTCGCCGGCGTCATCGCCCTTCTACGGCCTATGTCATCTGAGGCTGCGGCGGGGAAGAACCCTGTCAGCCACGTCGGCAAGATCTACAACCTGCTCAGCTACCAGATAGCGAACCGCATCGTGGAGCAGGTGAGTGGCGTCAAGGAGACCTACGTCTGGCTGCTGAGCCAGATAGGGCGCCCGATCAATGAGCCAAGCGTCGCCTCTGCCCAGATAATACCCGAGAAGGGAGTCAGCGTCAAGTCCCTCAGCACCCAGGTCGAAGAGGTCATTGCCTACGAGTTCGAGCACCTCGCGGAGTTCTGCGACAAGCTCGCAAAAGGGGATGTGGGTCTCCGCTAGACCTTTTTCCCAAAATTAAAGGTTCATTTCCCTTTTTGATGGACAAAGACTTTCGACGGGGCATCCGCTGCATCGGGGGCTCCTTGGTCTGCAGAAGTCCTTGCCCAGCTGGACGAGGGCGCTGTCCATGAATCTCCTATCGTCCTCCCTAATTCTGTGCTCAAGATCCTTCTTGACCTCTTCTACCCCTGAGGATTTCTCCGCTAATCCTAACCTCATCGCCGTCCTACGGACGTGTACGTCGACGGCTATCGTCGGCTTAAGGAATGCGTAGCTGAGGACCACGTCGGCGGTCTTCGGCCCGACGCCGGGCAAGCTCAAAAGCTTCTCCCTGTCGGCTGGGACCTCTCCGTCGAACCTCCTCAGGAGCTCAGAGCATATACGATGGATGCGGTCTGCCTTCTGGTTATAGTAGCCGGAGCACCTTATGAGCTGCCTCAGCCTCTCGACGCCCAAGTTGAGAATGGATTCCGGGTCGTTGGCAACCCGGAAGAGAGCCATTGCAGCCCTCTCGGAGTTGGCGTCTCTTGTCCTCTGGGAGAGGACGCAGCCGATGAGCACCCTGAAGGGGCTCTCACCGCCTCTCTGAGTCGCCTCGAAGACATATTGGGCCTTCAGAGCTTTAATTATACCTTCCACCCTCTTCGATCCGCTCATGGTTACCAACCTACAAGGAGTTCCGTAATTTCTCGAACCTCATCCTCAGGTAACCTGGGACGCTGAGGCCTTCCACCTTAGAGAGTTTCTCCAAGGCCTTCGCCACCCCCGTAGAGTATTGGATGGCTTTCTTAGGCCTGTTCGCGACCTCACTCGACAATCCAAGCCATTCCGCGAGGGCCCTCAGGACGATTTTCCTCGGCTGATCGGTCTTCTTGGGGAGCTTCAGGCTTGTGGGCATAGAGAGTCCAAGGCTTATGAGGTCTCCGTCCGTGTATGGGAGCCTCAGCTCGACGCCGAGGTCGGCACACACCTTGAAGTCCCTCTCGTAGTTCACCTCGGAGGCGGACATCAGATCCCGTAGCATGGTCTCCTTCACCGTGTCTCCAGTTGAGGCGTACTCCTCGACGTATCTGGCGTAGCCGCCGAAAAGTTCGTCGCTTCCTGTGCCCGAGAACACCACCTTGGAGCCAGCACTGGACGCCTTTTCGGCGACCCAGCGGAGGGGGAGGGCGACACCCACCTTCATCGAGTCCGCCTCCTCTACACTGAGGAGTACCTCATCTAGGTCTTCCCTAATTTCATCAG
>Ga0315291_10000824_pt1 | contig 41445 bp, 24 predicted proteins | sample YL17G12_20_MG_FD_203070 | JGI IMG/M metagenome (GOLD analysis project Ga0315291, IMG submission 203070) | Sediment microbial communities from Yellowstone Lake, YNP, Wyoming, USA - YL17G12_20 | ecosystem: Environmental > Aquatic > Freshwater > Lake > Sediment | place: USA: Wyoming | collected...
TCCTCCGCGGCGCCTTCCCCCGCGGAGGCCAGCATCCGGCCGTCCCGGTTGACCACCATCGCCCGCTTCATCTCGTACCAGCCGTATCTCCAGCGGCGGTAGACGATGATTCCGGCCACCGTCCCGATTATCGCCAGCGGGACCAGGATGTAGATGTAGACGGCATACTGGGAGACGACCCGCACCTCCTGGCCGGTGATGCTGACATATAGGTCAACTGTCAAGTTGTTCACGCCGTCGCTCAGATTCAGCTCGACCTTTTCGTTGGCGGAACGTCTGTCCTTCGGAAAAGTAAACGTGAGATTGTATCCCGATACGGTCACAAATGGGTTGGAAGAATATATTCGGAGTTTTTCCTTGGGGGTGTCCGGATCCGTCACCAGGGGCCACAGGTCCAACAAATAGCTCCGGCCCGCAAGGACATTGATCTTTGGGCTAGTGACAAGCCCCGGCGGGTTGTCCACGGGCGTTATCGGTATTATCCGTTCGTAGGATGTGTTGTCAAGGCCATCCGAGACCGTGACGCGGATGAAATCGGTAATTATCCCCTCGGGATAATAGAACCGCAAGGACAATCCCTCCACGGTGCAATAGCTGCTGTTTGTTGCGAGGAATATCTGGCCAAAAGGGGAGTCCGGGTCTGCAATAAGCTTGGATAGATTGATGACCAGCTCGATTCCCTCCGTCGGATTGATTTTTGGAAATTCCGTTATCGTCGGCGGGTCGTTGACCGGAGCGATATTGATGTTGATCTTGGCCAAGGTCGAGGCTCCGTCGCGGTCCCGGGCTATGATGTCCACCGTATCGGTTAAGATTCCCTGCGGATAGCAGAAGGTTATGTTCGATCCCGTCACTGTTGCATATGGACTGTCAACTACCGTAATGGTGGGTGTGGGGTCTTCCTCATCAGATACATATTGGGACATATTCAGAATGTAGGATACATTCTCATAAAGCAGGCGAGGCGGTATCTCCAGTATGACCGGCGGGTCATTGACGGAGGTCACGTGCACCTTTACCTCTGAGGTCGAGTTTTTTATCCCGTCGCTCACGAGGAAGTATATAGTGTCCTCTACTACCGGCAACGAATAGTTCAGAATGAGGGCCATGCCGTTTAGGGAGACGTATTTGTTCTTCTCGCTTCCAAAACAAAGCGAAGCCCAAAGTTCGCCGATATCGTGGTCCCGGTCGGATATGAATTCCGAAAGGTCAAGAGCGGTTGGCAGGTCCTCTTGGACGATTTTCTCCGGAATCGGACCTATCACGGGGGCGAAATCGAACAAAACGACACGTTTTTCGGTTCGATCAATCATCACGTCAACATATTCGCTTTCATCATCATTTTTTTCGACGGTGATTTTATATCCTGCCATCTCCACTTCCACTTTTGTCACAATCCTGTCGTAGACAGGCAGCCAGGGAGAAACCCCTTCTGCATCCGTTTTCGTACGAAATGATTCCATTCCCTCAAAGGACAGATTTGCCTGGTCCAGGGGCCTTCCCTTTGCATCCGCTATCTCCAATTGCAGATACCATTTGATGCAGAGGGACGAGGTATCTTCCACCTTCACCAGGCTCCGGTTGAAGGTCGTGTTCAAGGTAGTAGGATGGGAAGCGCCTGCAACATAAAAGTCATAGCCCGTACGGCTTTGGGAGATGGTCGAGTTCACTATCAACGGAGACGAATAATCCGTGCAATAGACCGGATTCTTCTCTATATCCGAGAAATTGGTGCCCGCGATGGTGGCGTTCGAGCGGGACAGGCGGGCCCCAAACGTTGCGCCGGAAACGGCATTGTTGGCCAATACGGGAGAGCAATTGACAAGCGTGATTCCGTATGTCCCTCCCGAAATCTCATTTTGGGAGAAATCGCCATTATCCGAAGACAGTTCGATGCCATTGAGGTTATTTGCCAGATCGTTCTCTTTTGCGGTGATGAATGCGTTGTTGTGACCGCCTATCGCGCATTCCCCGTTCTCCAGGATCTTGTTCCGAAGGATGGTAAGGGTGCTATTCTCCTTTCCCTTTATGCCCGCCAATCCGTTTCCGGCGACCGTGTTGTTGATGATCTCCGCGGTCGCATTTCCCGCAACAACAATTCCATTGCCCGTGCAGTTTTGTATAGAACTTTCATGGACGGTCAGAACGGCATCCAGGTCATTTTCGATTCCATTGAGCCCGGCACCCCGGATCGTGCAGTCCTCGACAACGACATCGGAGGAATTGGTATTCCGAATTCCGCTCCCTGTCGTGGTATTCATTATCGAGTTGTTTATTATCCGTGTCTTCCCGGAATTCCCGTTCAGGATACCGATATTTCCGCCTTTTGAGATGGTGTTGTTGGATATGTTCACGGTCGCGGCCCCGTCGTTCATCAGGCCGGCGTAGACGCTGCCGGTGATGAGATTGTCCAAGACCTCCACCCTTGATGCGTTTGAGGTGTGGATGCCGACCTTGTTATCGATAAACATGTTCTTCCTGATATTTGGAGTGGAATTATCCCGATTCAATATTGCCGGATCCATCGATGTTATGGAATTGTTGATTATTTCCGGGTCGCTATGATCGTAATTGGCTATTCCGATATCGTCGCCGTAAACCCAATTTCTCACGATAGTGTTTTCCTCAATATACGGTGTTGAATTTTCTGCGTTGCGTATGCAGATCCATGCAGACATATTATTTCCCTTTATGGTCGCATAGGATCCGCCGATATTGTCGATATCGATCGTATCGCCATCGAAAGTATTGTTGATTATCACGGCAGAACTGTCGTTTCCGTTGATAATGGCAATATCCTGAGCAAGAAATTCATTGCCTATTATGAATGGTTTTGCATTGCCATAGCATGATATTCCATATATGTTCAATTCAACATTGCAATTTGATATTTGCGGACTGGAATCAAATATCGATATGCCTACGATGTTATAATCAATCACGGTATGGATTATGGATACATTGTCCGAATGAATCTCAATGCCCCCACTGGCAGGATCACGAATTCCGTAGATGTCGGTCAGAAAAGAATTTGAGATGATTGTATTATCAAATAACAGGAACTTGTAGGCGAACATCCAATCGCGGCCCTTTATCCTCGAATCGTTTATTGTCAGGTTCCCGCCGGGCTCCACATTTATCGCGTACTGACCGTTAAACGAGCAATTGATTGTAAGATTGACCCTCTCCAGCTCCAGCCTTCCACCGCTTTTAACGGTGAGGTTCCCGTTGAGCACCACGGTCTGGTTGACTATCGAGGTCGTGTCCGTTATGGTCCAGTCGCCGTTTGCTGGCGGGGGCGTGTCGGCAACGCCCATTCCCGCCGGCACCATCAATGCCAGGACGATAAAAAGTGTGCAGGCGGGCGCGGTGTCCATCATTTCCTTGATGGATTGGTGGCATTAATAAAGCTTGTACCGGACAGGAATAAGCATTAATCCTATCACGTGGATGCGAGGGACGTGCCGGAACGCACCTCCCCCGCCCTTGTAGAGGAAATATTGCGCCGCCTCTCGTCGGACCGCACCTCGGGCGCCTCGTCGCTCGTGGAGCTCGCCGCTTCGGCATTTTCGGCGCTCTCCGCGCATACAGTATCGACGGGGAGCCGGGCCTTCGCCTCCGAGGTGGAGGACCTCTGCCGCGAGCTCATCGGGATCCAGCCGTTCATGGCCCCGCTCTACAACCTCTGCGCCCGGGTGCTGCCCCATGCCGACCCGAAGCTGCCCCTCCCCAACCTGAAACGGGTCGTCGCCCGCGCCGCGGCACACCACGCGGATGGGGCCGCCGCCGGTCTCGAACGGGCGGCGGCGCAGGCCGCAAAGCTCGTCCTGGACGGCGGGCGCCTCCTCACCCTCAGTTCGAGCGCCGTGGTGCTCGGCGCGCTGGAAAAGGCCCATGCCGACCGCAAGAGGTTCTCCGTCGTCGTCTTGGAATCCCGGCCGATGCTCGAAGGACGGGAGGCGGCCGCCCGGCTGGCCGCGGCCGGTATTCCCGTAGAGCTCACCATTGACGCGGCGCTGGTCCCCGAGGTGCGCCGGGTCGGGCAGCTCATGGTCGGGGCGGACGCCCTTACCGACGAGGTGCTCGTCAACAAGTGCGGGACGCTGGCGCTCTCGCTCGTCGCAAAGGAGTACGGCGTGCCGGTGCTGGCCGTGGCGGAGGGCTCCAAGCTCATCCCCAACACCCTGCTTCCCGAAAGCGACCGCCACCGCGACCCCCGCGAGGTCTGGGACAACGCTCCCCCGGGCTTGAGCGTCCGCAACCGCTATTTCGAGAAGGTTCCGCTCAAATATGTCAAGACCTTCGTCCTGGAGGACGGGCCCACCGATGAGCGGTCCGTGAAGAAGAGGCTGGAATGTCCCGGGCCCGGCCTTGAAAAGCTGGCCGGGCTGCTTGCAAGATGACTACTTCTTCTCGTCCCTCTCGATGGTCTCCTCGATATACTGCGCCAGCGTGAAGGGGCGGACCTTCCGTTTGCCCTTCCGGGCCACTATCTCCATGCTGTGGGAGCAGGCCGGGCAGGTGGTGACCATGACCGGCGAGACGCATTCGGCCATGTCGAGGCGCTTGAGGGCGATGGCGTCGCTGGTCTCCCCGAACGCTATGCGGGCCCCTCCGCCGGAGCCGCAGCACAGCGCCTTCTCCTTCGTGGCGGGCATCTCTTTGATATTGGCGAACCTCGACAGCACCTTGCGCGGCAGGTCGTACATCTTCATGTGGCGCCCCAGGTCGCACGAGTCGTGGTAGGTTACCGTTTCCTTGTTCGCGGGCTCGGGAAGTTTGTCGAGGTTCTCGGCGATGACCTCGGCGATATGCTTGACCGCGATGTCCGATTTGACCGATTTCGGGTACACTTCCTTGAACATCCGGTAGCACCCGTCGCAGCTCAGCACCAGCGTCCTGACGCCCAACTTCTTGAGCCGCTCGATGTTCTCTCGGGCCACCCGCTCGAACCCGGCGCCCAGAAGGTGGGCCGGGTAGCCGCAGCACATCTCGTTGAACATGGTGTACTCGATGCCCATCCGCTTCAGCAGCTTGCGGGTGGCCGCGGCGGGTTTCCGGGCGGAGAAGCTGCTCACGCACCCGGCAAAGTAGGCGACCGGGGCCTTGTGCTCCGTCTCGTTGTGCATCTCCGAGGTCGGCGTCCGGTCGCCGAAGATGTTCCCGCTCTCGTCGATGCGCTTCAGGACCTCCTTGTGGGACGGCAGGAGCCTTCCCGATTCGGCCAGGTCCCGGCGGACCGCCTCCAGGATGTCGAGTATCTTGAGCTTCGAGGAGCATTCGGTCTCGCACTTCCGGCAGAGGGTGCACTTGTAGACGGCCTCCACCGCCTTTTCGTCGGGCGGGATCAGGTTGTGCAATAGCGCGTACGAAAGCAGGATCCTGCCGCGCGAGGTGTTGGAGTCCCAGCCCAGCTGGTTGAAGAACGGGCAGCTCTCCTTGCAGTACCCGCACATCGTGCAGGTCAGTATGTCCGCTTCGGCGCCCTTGAGGCCCTTTTTGACCGCCAATCCGTCGGTCGCGGCCATCTCAATCGCACTCCCCGGTGATGTAGCGGTTGTCCGTGAGCATGTCGTCCGGGGCGTCGAAAATCTTGCCCGGGTTGAGGATGTTTCGGGGGTCGAGCGCCTTTTTTATCTTGCGCATGACCTCGATGGAGGCGCCGCGCTCCACCCGGAACAGCCGGCCCCGGGTCAGGCCTATCCCGTGCTCGGCGCTCATCGTCCCGCCCGCCCTCAGCACCTCCTCGTATATCTCGTCGGTGGCCTTGCGGGCGGCCTCCCAGTCCTTCTCGGACCTGACGTTGATGAGCACCTTGCAATGGATGTTGCCCTCTCCGGCGTGGCCGTAGGCGCCGATGACCAGGCCGTTGCTTTTGGCGATCTCGCCAAGCCTCCTCAGGACCTCGGGCACCTTCGATATGGGCATCCCGAGGTCGTCTGCCAGCGACACGGGGCCCTTCCCGCCGGTGCCGGCCATGGACGGGAGCACCTGCTTGCGGCTCTCCCAGATGCTCGCTATCCTGGCCGGGTCGGTGGCGTAGTCGATGTCGCCCGATCCGGCAACCCGGCATATCTCGCCGGCCGCCTGGAGGTCCTCCTCGACCACCCGCTTGTCGCCGTCCATCTCGATTATGATGAGCGCCTCCGCATCCGGCAGCGGCGTCCCGAACTTCCTCTTGACGGCCTGGATGCAGTTTCGGTCCATTATCTCGAGGGCCGAGGGCATCAGGCGGTTGCGGTATATCTGCGAGATGGCCGCCCCGGCCGACTCCAGGGAGCCGAAAGAGGCGATGAGCGACCCAGAGCTCTTTGGCTTGGGCAGGATGCGAAGCCGCGCCCGGGTGACTATGCCCAGCGTGCCCTCGGAGCCGACGAAGAGCTTCTCGAGCTGGTAGCCCGAGGCGTTCTTGAGGCCGCGGTTGCCGACCTCTATAATGGTGCCGTCGGCGAGCACGACCTCAAGGCCCAGCACCAAATCGCGCGTCGCGCCGTACTTGACCGTGCGTATGCCGGAGGCGCTGTTGGCTATCATGCCGCCGATGGTGCAGACGTCGCCGCTGCCCGGCGCCGGCGGGAACCAGTAGCCGTGGGGCTCCAGGGCCTTGTTGACGTTGGCGAATATGACTCCCGGCTCGACCTCGCAGTACAGGTCCTCGACCCTCACGGAGATGATGCGGTTCATCCTCATCATCTCCAGGACGATCCCGCCCATCACGGGCACCGCCTGGCCCGAGAGCCCGGTGCCGGCGCCGCGCGTCGTTACCGGGACGAGCTCCCGGTCGCAGAGCTTCATTATCTCCGAGACCTCTTTGGAGCTCCCCGGCCTCACCACGATATCCGGCAGGTGGTGGTGTATCGAGGCGTCCGAGCCGTAGATGTACCTGGTCGACACGTCCGTGGCCAGGTTGTCTTGGCCCACGATGTCCGAGAGCCTTCTTAGAACAGCATCGCAAAGCGGCATCGTACTGCTCTCCGGGCTTCCCAAAGGTGGTCAGCCGATAAATATGTTGAGGTATGATGCCGCGATATCGCCGTCAGGAAAGCGGGGTGCTAGCACGTTGCCCGCGTTCAATCCTGGTCGTCGAAGCAGGTCTTGCAAAGGTGGAGCCCCTCGTGCTCCCGGAGCTCCTCGGAGAATGCCTGGCACCCCTCGCAGATGCCCATCGTGACGACCTCGTCGCTGATCTTCTCGGCGCGCGTGTTGATGCTTTCGAACTCGCGGGTTATCTCTATGAGCTCCGGGGAGATCTTCAAAATGTCGCCCTCGGTGAGGATCCCCGCGAGCCGGCCCTCCTCGAGCACCGCCAGCCGGCGTATCCGCAACGAGGCCATCGTGCGCGCCGCCTGGACGATGTCGGTGTTGGGCGCCACCGTGACCAGCGGAGAGCTCATGATGTCCTTCACCGTGAGCTGGCTGGGCTTGGCGTTGGCCGCCACCGACTTTTCCACGAAATCCTTCTCGGTGACGATGCCCACCGGGATGCCCTTGCTCACCACGATGAGGCTGGAGACGTCGCCCTCCTTCATCAGGGCGGCGGCGTGGTTGAGCCTCATGCGCGGGCTGACCGTGATGGGGTCGGGCGTCATCACCTCTCTCACTGCGAGGCGGCCGTTCATGCGAACGTACACTTTGAGTGGAGCGACCTGATAAATGTTTCGCTTTGGGATACCCTTCCATTTAAAACTTGCCGCGCCGACGCTCCCAGGCCAGCACCGCGAGCGCCCCGACAAGGACGCCGGCGATGTCCACCAGCCAGTCGACGGGGTCTGCCTGCCTGAGCGGCACGAAATACTGGTGCACCTCGTCGGAGGCGGCGTAAAGCGCCCCGGCCGCAAGCGCCTGCAGGTACGGATTCTTCCCGGCCGTTTGAGTTTTTTCGCCTGCCCCCGGCTCCCGGCCCCCAGCCCCCAGAAGAGCACGATACAAGAGCGCCCCCAGCACGAAGTAGAGCCCGAAATGGGCGGCGCTCGACCAGCCCGGGAGCCCGGCCAGCGTGGCCGGTTGCGGCGGCTCGCTCTCGGAGGACAGGACGAATATGAGCGCCGCCCAGGCCGCCACCGGGAACCACTGAAGAACGCGTTGCACTAATGACCGTCGGGGCGTTGCGTCCACCACTCAACGAACTTCTTCAATGTCTCCGTTATCTTGCAGGCCACGTCCAGCGGCCCTATGGAGTAGCCGGACTCGGCGAACGCCAGGTCCCCCGAGTAGCCGTTGGTTATGGCGGCGATGCGCGCGGCGTTGAACGGCGATGCTTTCCTCGCCAGCAGGCCGCCGACGATGCCGGTGAGCACGTCGCCCGTCCCGCCCACGGTCATCCCCGGATTGCCCGTACGGTTGAGCTTCACGAGGTTCCCGTCGGAGACGATGTCGGTGTGCCCCTTGAGCAGGATGGTCATCTCCAGGCGCTTGGCCCAGCCCTTGACGGCGCGCGAGCGCCCCTCGAGGTCCTCGGGCAGCTTCTCGCCGGTGAGCAGCTCGAACTCGCCCGCGTGCGGCGTGATCACGCCCCTGAGCCCCTTGAGCGCCTTGCGGTTCTGGCCCACGGCCCGGATGGCGTCGGCGTCTATGACGACCGGTTTCTGGCAGCGCGAGAGAATGTCGCAGACCGCCGCCAGCGTGTCCGGGGCGTTGCCCAGGCCCGGTCCGATGGCGAGCGCATCGCAGTCGTTGAGCGCCGCCATCACGTCCTCGACGTGCGAGGCGTTGAGCCCCTGCCCCGCCAGCGGGTGGACGATGAACGAGGGCGAGTAGGAGGCGATGATGCCCGCCGCAGAAGACGGCGTGAGGATGCGCACCAGGTCGGCGCCGACGCGGTAGGCCGCCAGTGCCGAGAATGCCGGCGCGCCCGTGTAGGGCCCGCCGCCGATTATCACCAGCCGGCCGTTGTCGCCCTTTCGCGACGTCGCCGACGGCCGGGGCATGTAGACGAACTCGCCGGGGCCGATGTAGGTCTCGGCGTCCTTGGGGATCCCGATGTCGGCGACCACGACCTTCCCGCACCGGGCGCCCTCCATTCCCTCCTTCATGTCGTGGAAGGTCACCGTCATGCCGGGCCGGACGGCCGAATCGGTGCCCATCCCGGTCGGGACGTCCACCGAGACCACCTGCTTGTGGGATGCGTTTAGCCTCTTCGCTATGCTGGCGTAAGGTTCGCGCAGCTTGCCCGAGATGCCAACGCCGAGCATGGCATCTATGATGATGTCGCTTCCGCCTATTATCTCGCCGATGTTCGCAGGCAGTATGAGCGTCTTGACCTTCCCGCGGATCTTCGAGAAGTTCAGGCGGGCCGTGTCCGAAATCAGGTTCTTCTCCTCGCCCAGGAGCACCACGGTGACCTCGCAGTGGACCCGCAGGTAACGCGCCGCCACGAACCCGTCGCCGCCGTTGTTCCCCGTGCCGCAGAGCACGGTCACCTTCTTGCGGGACAGGTTGTAGCGCTTCATGACCGCGTCCGCCACGGCCTTCCCGGCATTCTCCATGAGCTGGGAGGTGGGCACGCCCAGGTACTGGGCGTTGCGGTCGAGCACGCTCACTTCCTCAAAAGGTATCATCTTTGCCCTCCAGGACCGTGGATGTTGGATATGTAGTAATATTATATAAACCTCTAGATATTTTATCAATGTGAACGTCGGTGGTTGCTTCAGTTCTATATATCTAGTATATTGAGGATATAAAGGGTGCAAGGGTAACAGGGTGAAAGGGTTGAAGGGAAGGGTACAAGGGTGTGAGAATGAAAGGGCAACAGGGATGACGACTTCGGTTTTCCGTTCCCATCCCTTTGTACCCTCCGTAGACGAGCTTCGCTCGTCTCGGCCGTAAACGACCTTCGATCCTTTGCGGTGCACCCTCTTCCCGGTCTCAGGGCTCCCGCGCCATCGTCTCCGGTTCCGGCGGCTCCCGCAGCTCCTCGATGAGCCGGCCCCGCAGGTTCAAAAGCGCGGTGTTGAGGCCCTCGCGGTACCAGGCGATGTACTGCTGGAACTCCGCTGTTTTTTTCTCGTAATCGTCCTGGCCGGCGCCGGCGCTCCGGAAGCGCTGGTACTTCACGAGCGCGTCGTTGACGGTGGTGACCCGGTCGTAGGCCTTCTCGAGCTGGCGCCGGAGCCCGGTGTCTAGGAATTGGAGCTGGTCGGATTCCTTCGCCGTTTCGAGCTGTTTCGAGGCGAGAAGCTTCCCCTCGGAAAGGCCGGCCAAATTCTCCTCGGTCTCCTTGAGGAACAGCCCCGCCACCCGTCGCCTCTCCTCGATCAACCTCTGCTTGACGGCGCTCCAGGGCACGGACGGGTCATCGGCTACAGGACATTTAAATAATTGGAACGGAATTTGAACGGCGTGAAGACCGCCGTGGTGCTGGCAAGGGGTCAGTTCCGGACCGATCATGCCAAGACGGCCCACGGTCTCATCCTCCACGGCCGCCGGTACAAAATAGTGGCCGTCATCGACCGGTCCTGCGCCGGCCGCGACGCCGGCGAGGTCATGGGCATCGGCAAAAGGGGCATCCCTATCGTGTCCGGCTTTGCCGAACTCGACAGGGTCCTTGCACGCCAGGCCGGTATCCCCTGCCCGCCGCCCCCTTTCCCCCGTACGCTGATCATAGGCGTTGCGCCCACCGGCGGCCTCCTGCCTCCCGCCTGGCGCCAAGACATCCGCGAGGCCATCCGGCGGGGCATGGACATTGTCTCCGGGCTGCACGATTTCCTGAGCGACGACCCCACCCTGGCCCGCCTGGCAAGATCGGAGGGCGTCCGCATACAGGACGTCCGACGCCCCCCGAAAAAGCTGGCGCTGGCGCGGGGCCACGACTGGCCCGTCCCGGTGGTGCTGACCTCCGGGACCGACTGCGCCGTCGGCAAGCGCACCGTCACCATCGAGCTTCACCGCGCCGCCCGGAAAAGGGGCATAGACGCCGCCTTCGTCGCCACCGGCCAGACCGGGGTCCTCGTTGGCTCCGATGCCGGGGCGGTCATCGACCATGTCCCGGGCGACTTCATGTCCGGCGCGGTCGAACGTATGATAGACAGAATGGTCCGCCGCGGCAAGGAGCTGATATTCGTCCAGGGCCAGGCCTCGCTGACGCACCACGCCTACGGCCCGGTCACGCTCGGCATCCTCTACGGCTCCAGGCCGCATTACATCGTCCTGGTCCACGAGCCCGGACGGAAGGTGCGCCCCAGCTTCCCGGACCAGCCCGTGCTGGAGCCGATGGTGGAGGCGGCGCTGGTGAAGATGCTCTCCGGCGCGGAGCCGGTCGGCATCTCGCTCAACTGCGCCGCCTGCGGCGACCGGGCCGGCGAGGTCCTCCAATACTACGAGCGCCGAAGCGGCCTCCCGGCCGTCGATGTGCTCCAGGACGGCCCCGGCCGGCTGCTCGACGCCCTGCTCGGCCGGCTCGCCAAGGATCGTCGTTTCAGGTACGGGCCGGGGCTGCGCCGGGCGATGCGCCGGCTCAAGGGCGGCAAGGAGGGAACCCGATGAAGTTGAAAAGCTGCGATGTCTACCGCGTGCTCATACCGCTGGTCCAGCCCTTCGTGATAGCCTCGGCCACCCAGCGCGCCTACGAGGGCGTGCTGCTCCGCCTGCGCACCACCGACGGGCTCGAGGGCTGGGGCGAGGCCGCGCCCTCGCCCATCGTGACCGGCGAGACGCCGGACGGCGTGGCCGGCGAGCTCCTGGCGGTCCGGCGCAGGCTCCTGCAGCTCGACCCGCTCGAAATGGAACAGGCCATTGCATCCGCCTCGAAATATATCCGCGGGTCCTCGGCGCTTGCCGCCGTGGACATCGCGCTCCACGACCTCAAGGGCCAGTACTACGCGGTCCCGCTCCACCACCTGCTCGGCGGCTTCCGTTCCGAGATCGAGACCTCGATGACGATATCCATACGCGACGAGAAGGAAACGCTGCGGCAGGCCGAGGAGCTGGTGAAAAAGGGCTTCCGGGTGCTCAAGGTCAAGCTCGGCTCCGACGCGGAAAGCGACATAGTGCGGGTGCGCCTCTTGCGAAGCTGCCTGGGGAGCCGGGTGAGGCTGCGGCTGGACGCCAACCAGGGCTACACCGTCGCGGAGGCGCTGCGCGTTCTGCGGGCCGTTTACGGTTGTGACGTCGAGTTCTGCGAGCAGCCGGTCCCCATGGGCGACCTGAAGGCGCTTTCGAAAGTGACGAAGGGCTCGCCGGTGCCGGTGATGGCCGACGAGTCCGTTCGCGGCCCGGAAGAGCTGCTCAAGATAATCACCCTGAAAGCGGCCTCGATGGTCAACCTCAAGCTGATGAAGGCCGGCGGCCTCCAGCGCGCCCGCCAGATGGCCGCCATCGCCGGGGCGGCCGGGATGCCCTGCCAGATGGGCTGCATGATCGAAACGCGCGTCGGGGTCACGGCGGCCACGCACCTGGCCCTGGCCTGCCAGAGCATCCAGTACGCCGACCTGGACGGCCACCTGCACCTGGCCTCGGACCCGTGCCAGGGCGGCGTGTTCACCTCGATGGGCCTAAACCGCCTCTCTCCCGGCGCGGGGCTGGGGCTCGCCGTCGCGGCCCCTCTCGGCGAAAAGGGCGGGCGGCGGCCTTGAGGTGCGTCCGGGCCGGGCCCGATTTCGTCGACGACCCCGAACGCTACGGGAACTGCGGCGCCGAGCTCCTCGAGCTGCCCCTGGGGCTTTTTCCGGCCACCAATCCCGGCAAGCTGCGGCTTCTTGCGGACCGTGCCGACCTGCGGACGCTCGCCACCGTCGAGCGCCTCGAGGGGCATGGCCGGGCGCTGCTCGAGAAGGCCATCCAGGCCAGGTTCGACCAGGTAGAGGTCCCGCTCGACACGGACGTCGAAACCCGCGGGCGCGTGCTGGCCCAGGCGCGCAAGCTCGGCGTGAAGGTCGTGCTCTCACACCGCTCGGCGAGGCCGCCCCGCTCCGTGGAATCGGTTCTGCGGCTCTTCCAGAAATGCTCCCGCGCCGGCGGCGACCTCTCGCTCGCATCCTTCGAGGTGTTCCGCGCCGAGCACGTTCGATTCCTGCGGGAGGCCTCGCGCGCCGCCTCCGCGCTCGGGATCCCGCACGGCATCGCCGGGACCGGGAGCCTCTCCCAGCTCGTCTCGCTCCTGCCCGGGGAGCTAGTGTTCGGCGCGCTCGACGGCAATGGCGACGGAATTGACCTGGCCCTCCTCTCGAGGCTCGGGCCCTCCACCCGGCTCTTTGCCATCCTGGGCGAGCCGGCCCACCCGACGGCGGCGCTGGAGGTCCTCAACGGGAGCTTCCGGGCCCTGGGGCAGGACAGCGCCTGCCTGCAGCTCCGGGTCGGGCCCGACGGGCCGGGCGCGCTCGTCCGGCTCCTTCGGGAGCTGGGCTTCCAGGGATTTCTGGTCGGCCGGCCGTTCCGCGCGACGGCGGGCCTGCTCGCAACGGCTTCCGGCAGAGCGCCGCCCGTCTTCTCTGTCGCGACGCTGCGCGGCGGCGCTTTCGTCGGCCACGACACCGACGGCCCGGCCCTGCTGTTTGCGCTGGACCGATCCGGCGTCCGGGTGCACCGGCGGAGGGCCGTGGTGCTGGGAACCGGGGGGGCGGCGCGTTCGGCGGCGCGGGCCCTCCGCTCGCGCGGCGCTCGCGTCGTGATCGCCGGCCGGAACCTGCGCCGCGCGCTGGAGGCCGCCGGCGCCGTCGGCGCCGAGGCGACCTCGCTTTCGTCGCTTTCCACGGTGCTGGCCCGCTCGTCGCTTCTGGTCAACGCCGTCCCCGGCGCCGGCACGGGCGTTTTGTCCGATAGCTCGCTGCGCCCCGGACTGGTCGTCGTGGACCTCGACTGCTCGTCGGGCGGGCCGGATCTTGCGGGGCGCGCCGCCGGGTCCGGGGCGCACGCCGTCGGCGGGAAGGCGGTGCTGGGCCGGAACCTGTCCGAGGCCATGCGCCTATTCACCGGCGCCCGCCCGCCGAGGGGCCTCGTGGAGAGGCTGATGGACGAATCGCTGCGGGGCGCTGCCGGTTCGAAAAAAAAACTCCGACGCGACCAAAGTTATTAATCTCGCAAAACAATATACTTGGTGATGCAGGATGCCAGCGCGGCAGGCGCCACCAAGCCGGTAAGGAAATTCCTTTTTGTATCTGACGAGGCGCTCATCGGCGACCTTGCCTGGCAGATAAAGAAGGAAGGTCACGAGGTCAAGTACTTCATCCACAGCAAGTCCGAAAAGGACGTGTGCGACGGCTTCGTGGACAAGGTGGACGCCTGGGAGCCGCTCGCTGACTGGGCCGACGTCATCGTGTTCGACGACCTCGGATTCGGCGACCAGGCCGACAAATTGCGAAAGCAGGGAAAGGCCGTGATAGGCGGCAGCAAGTACGGCGACGAGATAGAGGACGACAGAAACTTCGGCCAGGACGAGATGAAGGCCGCCGGGATATCGATTTTGCCCCATTGGGACTTCACCAAGTTCGACGAGGCCCTGAAGTTCATCCGGGAGAACCCGGCCCGCTACGTCATCAAGCCCTCGGGAAAGGCCCAGAACGAAAAGGAGCTCTGCTACGTCGGCCAGGACGACGACGGCAAGGACCTTTTGGAGATCTTGGACCTCTACAAGACCTCCTGGGGCTCGCGCATGAAGGAGTTCCAGCTCCAGAAGCACGTTTCCGGCGTCGAGGTGGCGGTGGGCGCATTCTTCAACGGCTCGGACTTCATCTACCCGATAAACATCAACTTCGAGCACAAGCGCATGTTCCCCGGCGACATCGGGCCCAACACGGGCGAGATGGGCACGTCGATGTTCTGGACCAGCCACAGCAAGATATTCGAGGAGACGCTCCTCAAGATGAAGGACCGGCTGGCCGCCGCCCGCTACATCGGCTACATCGACATCAATTGCATCGCGAACGTGCGCGGCATCTACCCGCTGGAGTTCACGGCGCGCTTCGGCTACCCGACCATCAACATCCAGATGGAGGGCGTGACCTCGGACTGGGGCGAGTTCTTCTACGGGCTGGGCAAGGGCGAAAAGCCCGAGCTGAAGATCAAGCGGGGCTTCCAGGTCGGCGTGGTGGTGGCCGTCCCGCCGTTCCCGTTCACGGACCCGCAGGCGTTCAAGAAGTACTCGGAGGACGCCACCATCATCTTCAAGAAGACCACCGACGGACTGCACATCGCCGACATCAAGCTGGTGGATGGCAAGTGGCGCCTGGCGGGCCAGTCGGGCTACGCGCTCATAGTGACCGGCTCGGGCTCGACCATGTCGGACGCACGCAAACAGGCGTACAACCGCGTCGCCAACATCATGATACCCAACATGTTCTACCGCACCGACATAGGCGAGAAGTGGACGGAAGACTCCGACCGGCTGCAAACTTGGGGCTATTTGTTCTAGGCTATCGGGTAAAGGGACGTAAGGGACGTTTGATGCGATTGGTGAAAGGGACGCAAGGGACGTAAGGGTCTGTTCAGTTTGTGCTAACGAACGGGGTGCCTCTGCGACCTTCGTCCGTTTCACCAATCGCGCAGACCCTTACGTCCCTTTTCAACGATAGCAAAGAACGTCCCTTACGTCCCTTTAGCCAATCAAACAAATACCAATGACCCGCATTGCGTGCAGACCCAGTACTCGTCGTCCTCGGGGCCGTCGACCTTCCTGGCCAGAACGAGGGTGCCGCATTTCCCGCAGGTGGCAAAGCCTATCAGGCCCTCGCGGACGCGGTTGAGCCAGGACACCTTCAGCATGCCGCGGACCGCCTGGGTGATCTCCTGGCCGCAGTGGGTGCAGGTTATCTTCCCGCGGGGGTCGGCGTAGGGCCGGACGAGGTTGCCGCAGGCCGGGCAGGGGAAGTTGTAGAAGCGAAGGTTCCTGGCCGGATTCTTGCCCGGCTTTCTGGCCTTGGCGCCCTTTGGCATCACCACGGGATTTGTTTGGGAATATATTATCGTATTCCCGCAATGAAATCGTTGTAAACGGGTAAGCCGGCAAGCCGGTGAGCCGGTGAGCCGGGGGGAAAGCCGGTTAACCGGAGAACCGGTGAGCCGGCAACGGAAGGTCCTCCTCCGGCTTGCCGGCTTTCCGGCTAACCGGCTTGCCCCCCGGCTTACCGGTTTACCGGCTCCCCGGCTCACCTGGGATATTTCACAGCGTCCCGGGCGAAACCCTTATCCGCCGGGCGGGTCATTATTGCGGCGTGGGCAGCTCCATTACCTGGCGGGGGTGGGCGATTCTTCTGGTTGCGCTCACGGTGGGGCAGGCCGTTTTGCCGGCCATGGCCGAGGCACCACCCGAATCCGGGATCTGGTACATCGACGGCGACGTCTCGCTCCAGAACGGGACGTTCTATATCAACGGGTCGGTGGTGGTGAACAGCACTGGCTCGCTGACCGTCAGAGATTCCATTCTTGTCTGCAACGGCTCCTATACCGAAATATGGATACGCGGCCGTCTCACCATGACAAACGCCACATTGGAATCGTCGCAGGGCGCCTACGGCCAGGCCTATCTCGAGGTCGACGGCGGGACGGCCTCTCTTGACCGTTGCTCCCTTGCCAACATCAGGTTCTTTGTCAGTAATTGGGGGCAAGCCGATCTCACCAGCTGCAACATCTCCGGGCCGTCGGGCATCATCTCATCGAACGAGCACTATTATACCGGATGCGACCTGGTCATCAACAATTGCACCTTCACCGATACCGGTGCGGAGTGTATCCATTGTTTCGGCGGCCGCCTTTCGGTGCTCGGAAGCCGCTTCTTCCGGACCCCATCTGACGCGGTCGCTTCTTTGGCCCTCGAGGGAACGCCCGGCCCGGTGTTCGACGGAGCGGTTGTGAGCAACAACAGTTTCCTGGGTCCCGGAATCGGCATCAGCCAGGATTATTATGGATTTTCAGGAACAAGTGCCGCAATATTTTCGCAAGATTCGGGCCAGACCAACCATGAGGTCCGGGACAACATATTTGCAGGATATGATTGCGGCCTGTACCTGTCCTATTACGCCACCCGGCGGGAGATATCGGACAATTCCTTTGTCGGATGTGAATACGCGGTCCAATCTGTCGACGGGAGCAAGGGCTCGTTCTATACTGGAAACGAGGTCGAAGGCGGGCGCGTCGGGATGCAGTTCGAGACCGGTTCCCCGACGGTGAGCAACAACACGATCTCCAACTGCACGGGTATTGGAATCTATCTGTACTCAAGCTCGCCATCCACTTACAGCCCGGTAGTTTCCGGCAACCGGATAAGGGGCTGCAAGACCGGCGCGTTCATCACCAATCTCCTAGGTGATCTTAGCTATAACAATATCTCAGATTGCCCCGTGAACGGCATTTATTCCTACAACGCCTGGGATTATCGGGACTGCATCATCCAAAACAACACCCTGTCCAACTGCGGTTTCGGAGGCGAGGGCTCCTCGTACTTTCCCGCCGCGATATCGGTCGCCGCCCAAGACAACGCCCGCGCCCTCGTTGCCGGCAACCGGATATCGGACAATCCGGGCGTCGGGATACGGGCGGAGGGCTATGTGCGGGTCGAGAACAACACCGTCGAGGGCGCGGGAACCGGGATCGAGTGCGTCAATTACTGGGGCAAGACCGATGTCATCGTCCGCAACCGCCTGAGCGGCGGCCAAACCGGCATCCTCATTCGGGGCATCGCCTATGTCCGGGAGAACGACATCAGCGATGTCCTTACCGGGATCTCGTGCGAGCTCGAAGGCTACAGCGCTAATCTGGACCTACTGAGCAACGCCATCCATGCCGACGACCGGGGCATAGTCGTCCGCAACCTGGTCGGCGCGGTCCGCAAGGGCACGCTCGCCGGGAATGTCATCGCCGCCGGCATCGACGGCATCCTGGTCGATTCCGTGCAGGCCGAGATCAAGGGCAACGACTTCGGCGGAACTGCCGGCGTCTGCGTCCACGCCATCGGCGAGGAGCCGGTGCTGGACAGCAACAGCTTCGGCACCCGGTGTTTTGGGCAGCTGCTCCAGGAATGGTACCTCGTGGTCAGGGCGCTGGAAAACCCCGACCCTTACAACAGCACCCTGTGGACGAACACCGACCGCTACACAGTGAGGATCCGCAACGACACCGGCCTTCTGGTATTTTCCGGTGGTTCCGGAGGTTCGACCTCGCTTTCTGTGAATCTGACCGGATACAACGTGGACAGGCTGGGGTATAGGACCAACTTCACGCGTTACAACGTGGTGGTGATGAAGCCCCACATCGGCATCGGCAATGTGCCGGCGACCCTGTTCGAGAACGCCATCGCCAACGTCCAGCTTTTCCCGCGGCCCGACCTTGCGGTCCAGGACATCGGCCTTCCCGGCGGGCGGCCCCTGCCCGGCCAGAGCGTTTCCGTCGAGGTCACCGTGGTGCACGACACGACCTACGACACCTTCTTCACGTACCTGGGCGCGGTGAACGTCGCCCTCCGGGACAACGGCCTTCCCATAGGCGAGAAGCAGATAGCTCGGCTTGAGCCCAACCAGACGGCCACGCTCAAATTCGGCTGGTCCGTCTCCGGCGGTCTGCACGACCTCACTGCGATCGTCGACCCGGACCTGCGGATACCCGAATCATTCGAGGACAACAACGAATACTCCCTGATGGTCGCGGTGAACGAGCCACCCGTTCCAGTGCTGACGGTCTCGGACCTGAACCCGGCCGCCGGGCGGACCGTGGCCTTCTCGTCCAAAGGCTCCACCGACGACACGGGGGTGGCGCGCTCGCTGTTCGATTTCGGGGACGGGACCGTTTCGGGCTGGACGGAGGACTCCACAGTCCTCCATGTCTACGCGATGCCCGGCATCTTCGAATCGAGGCTCATGGTGGCCGACGCGGAGAACGTCACCAGCGACTGGAGCCTGGCCGAGTACGTCACGGTCACGGAGGGCTTTCTGGAGGTCTCGCTGATATCCAACAGCACCTTCACAGACACGCTCGTGCCGGTCCTGTTCCAGGCCTCGCCCGGAAGTTCCTCCGTGGCGCAGCACAGCTTCGCCTGGGACTTCGGCGACGGGACCTCCGAGATGGGCCCGGGCCAGCAGCAGGTGCACACCTACACCCGGATGGGGAAGTTCACCGTGACCGTTACCGTAACAGATTCGCTGGGCAGGACGGGCGCGGCGACCGTGCAGGTCACGGTGCGAAACCGCCCCCCGAACGCCATGCTTGCGTTCTCCCCGGCGGAACCGTCAGTGCTCTCTCCGGTTCAGTTCCGCTCCCTGTCGGGCGACCCCGACGGCGTTATAGGGCGGTGGCTTTGGGACCTGGGAGACGGGAACCAGAGCGGCAATCCGGCGCCGAGGCACCTGTACCTTCAAAAGGGCAACTACACCGTGACGCTGTCGGTGCAGGACGATTCCGGCGCCTGGTCCGCCGCGGCCGTGACGCAATTGACGGTCAAAAACATCCCGCCGGCCGCCCGGGCCACCCTCTCCGCGGTCACGGTCCGCGCCGGCGAAACGGTGCGCCTCGAATCCGGCCTCACGGAGGACCCGGACGATGACCTCCGGTCCCTGGACTTTTGCTGGTCCGCCCCGGACGGCTGGTCCTCGACGGGCCCCAACGCCACGCGGCGATACCAGACGCCCGGCAGGTACAGGCTCACGCTCACCGTGACGGACGGCTCGGGCGCCTCGTCGCAGGACACGGTGACGATCCAGGTGGTGCCGGCCGTGGATTCGGGCGACTTCCAGTTCAAGACGCTGGCGACGGGCCTGTCGATTACGGCTGTGGCAATCTTCCTGGTGGCGCTTTTCATATTCGGGAAGGACAGGATGGGAAACGCGCCTGCAAAGACCCGATCCAGACCGCTCGTGACAAGAGGTGGGGGCGGGAAAACAAAACGACCGACCGAACCCCCAGCCGCTTCACGGGCCAATCGCAAATAGTAGTCCCGTCAGCGGAATCCTAGCGACGCCGCCACCACCATCTTCTGGACCTCGGATGTTCCCTCGTAAATTTCGGTTATCTTGGCGTCGCGGAAGAGCCGCTCGGCCGTGTTCCGGTTATCGGTCCCCGCGGGGCCCATCAGCTGGACAGCGGTGGTGGCGGCCTTCACCGCCGCCTCGGCGCAGAAGAGCTTGGCCTGGGCCGCTTCCTTCGAGTAGCGCACGGAGCGGTCCTTCTTCGACAGGTCCTTCGTGAACGCCGCCTTGAGCGCGACGAGCCGGGCCGCGTCCAGCTCGGTCGCGATCTCGGCGACGCGGTACTGGAGCGCCTGGGATTTGCCCTTGCCGGGATTGTCCCGCAGGTGCGCCACCGAAAGCTCCACCGCCGCCCGCGCTATGCCCAGCGCCTGCGCCGAGATGCCTATCCTGCCGCCGTCGAGCGTCATCATGGCTATCTTGAAGCCGTCGCCCTCGTTGCCCAGACGGTCCGACGCCGGAATCAGGGCGTTCTCCAAGAGTATCTCGCTCGTGCCGGAGGCCATGATTCCCATCTTATGTTCTTTTTGGCCGGCGCGGACCCCCAACGAGCACTTGTCGACGGCAAAGGCGGTGATGCCCCTGTTGCCCTTCGATTTGTCGGTCATGGCAAAGACGACGATCGCGCCGCAGGCTTCTCCGTTCGTGATGAATATCTTGGTCCCGTCGAGAATGTAGTGCTCGCCGTTTTTTTTTGCGACCGTCTGCTGGGCGCTGGCGTCCGTGCCGGCGTTGGGTTCCGTGAGGCAGAAGCCGCCGACGCGGCTCCCGTCGCAAAGCGACGGAAGGAACTTCTGTTTCGTCTCCTCGCCCCCGAAATGCTCTATCGGGAAGCACACCAGCGAGTTGTTCACGGAGACGATGACGCCCGTGGCGGCGCACACCCGCGATATCTCCTCGAGCGCCAGCACGTAGGAGACGCAGTCGAGCCCGGCCCCGCCGTATTTTTTATCGACCATGACGCCCATGATGCCGGCCGATGCCAGCTTCTTGATAAGCTCCAGCGGGAACTCGGAGGTCCGGTCCCGTTCCGCTGCGCCGGGGGCTATCTCGCGCTCGGAGAGCTCGCGGGCACGGGCCTGGAACTCCTGCTGCTCCTTGGTGAGGCCAAAGTCCATGTCATTTCCCCCGTTTTCCGAATGTCGGCGGGGGATTAAACCTTTGCGACACGGGCGCCGCTTTTGACCACTACCTGCCCGTCCTTCATGACCGTCTCGACCAGGTTCACCCCGAAATGGTACGGTATGTGCAGGTGGTTGGGCGCGTCGAGTATCGCGATGTCCGCCTTCTTTCCCGGCTCCAGGCTCCCTATCTCGTTTTCGCGTCCGATGGCGCAGGCCGCATTTATCGTGGCTGCGGTCAGCGCCTCGGACGGCGAAAGCTTCATGTTGTAGCAGGCCAGCGCCATGATGAACGGCATCGATTCGGTCAGGCAGTTGGGGTTCAGGTCCGTCGCCAGCGCCAGGGGGAGGCCCATCGAGACCATCATGCGCGCGTCGGGGTAGTCCTTCCGCATGAGCGAGAAGGGCGTGCCCGGCAGGAGCACTCCCATCACTCCCGCCTCCTTCATGCGCTCGAGGCCTTCCTTGGACGATTTGAGCAGGTGGTCCGCCGAGATGGCGCCGATTTCCGCGGCGAGCTCCGCTCCCCGCGTCCGCACGAACTCGTCGGCGTGGAGCTTGGGCCGCAGGCCCAGCTTCTTTGCGGCCAGGAGAAGCCTCCTCGAATGGGCCACCGTGAACACGCCCTCCTCGCAGAACACGTCGCAGAACTCGGCCAGGCGCAGCCGCACGACCTCCGGCAGGGCGGTCCTTATGAGAAAATCTATGTAGTCGTCGGGCCGGCCCTGGTACTCCGGCGGGACGGCGTGCGCGCCCAGGAACGTGCGCACGATATCGACCGGGTGCCTCATGCCCGCCATCTCCATGGCGATGAGCGAGCGCATCTCGGTATCCAGGTCGAGCCCGTACCCGGACTTCCCCTCGACGGTGGTCGTCCCGTGCAGCAGCATCCGGTCCAGCCGCCCGAGAGCGCCGCGCAGAAGCTCCCGGTCGCTGGCGGCGCGCGTGGCCCGTACGGTCCGCTGGATGCCGCCGCCCGAGGCCAGGATCTCCATGTAGCTTTTTCCCTCGAGCTTCATGACCAGCTCGCTCTCGCGCGAGCCGGAGAACACCAGGTGAGTGTGCGGGTCGACGAAACCGGGGATCACGGTCTTGCCCCGGACGTCGAGGGGCTTGCCCTTCTTCTGGGCAAAGCGCGCCAGGATGTCCGGGGTGCGGCCGCAGGCCAGGATCTTCCCGTCCCGGACGGCCACCGCGCCATCGGCGATGGCGCGGACATTGGCCATGTCCTCTCGTTGCCGGGGCTTGCGGCGCCCGGCCAGGGTGACGAGTTCGGAGGCGTTGACGATCAAAAGGTCGGCGGTCCTCATCGATGGCATGCTATCGACTCCTCGAACCCCGGAGCGATGTCCGGGGGATCCGTTCCAGGGCCTTCCCCAACCCTCCCAGAAGGGAGGTTTTAAAGCCGGGGGCGTAAGCCCTGCCCTTCTTGCTTCCGGCCTTCACCTTCCCCCTCGAGGGGCAGCTGGTCAGGGCGCACTCCGGGCAGCGCGGGCCCACGGGCCGGCATATTTCCCGGCCGAAGAGCACGAACAGCTCGTTGATGTCGAGCCAGTACCTTTTCGGAAGGCAGGCGACGAGCGCTGCCTCCGTCGCTTCGGGCGTCCGGGTGCGCACCCAGCCGAGCCGGTTGGATATCCGGTGGACGTGCGTGTCCACCGGTATGGCCGGGATGCCGAAGCCGTAAACGAGAACGCAGTTGGCCGTTTTCCGGCCGACGCCCGGGAGCCCGAGCAGCCGGTCCATCTCCCGCGGGACCCGCCCGCCGAAGTCAGCCACCAGCCGCCTCGAAAGCTCGATTATGGTCGGCGCCTTCTGGTTGTAGAACCCCGCGGGCCTTATCAGCGGGATGACCTTTTCGGGGGTGGCCGACGCAAGCGACTCCGCGTCGGGAAAGGCGGCAAACAGGCTCTTTGCCGCCTCGGCGGTCTTCTCCTCGCGGGTGCGCTGCGACAGCACGGTCGCCACCAATGTCCGGAACGGGTCGGCCGCTCCATGGGGTTCAGCCGGGTACCTGCGCCGGAGCACCCGCACGACCTCGCCCGGGGCGTGGACAACCCGCTTTCCCGCTGTCATGGCAACGGGGTGCTTATCGCAATGTAATATATAGATATTTGACGCCAACAATTCTTAAGTACCCACATGACGATGAACTAGGCGTGGTAGTGAAGTACAACAAGAAGATCTGCCTGCTGGGCGACGAGGGCGTCGGAAAGACCAGCCTTATCAAGCGGTTCATCTTCGACCAGTTCGACGACGCCTACCAGAGGACCATCGGCACCAAGATATCCAAAAAGGACCTCATGGTGCAGAACAAGGACGGAAAGCCGATCCAGCTCTTCATGATGATCTGGGACATCATCGGCCACAAGTCGTCCAAGAAGGTCCCGGCAACGTATTATGCGGGCGTGGAAGGCATTCTGGTCGTGTTCGACCTTACGCGGCCCGAGACCTTCTCTGACCTCGACTACTGGGTCAACAGCATAATGGCCGACAAGAACTACAGCCCGGTGATCGCGATGCTGGGCAACAAGTCCGACCTGGAGGGGCAGCGGAAGGTCACGGACGAGCAGATAATGACGACCGCGACAAAGCTCAACGCCAAATATTATCTCACCAGCGCCAGGACCGGCCAAAACGTCGAGGAGGCGTTCACCTACATGGGCAAGGAACTGGTGCTGCGGCACAGCGGGCCGGGGTGGAGCTGGATATAGAGGATCTCAGGCTTGTTTTTCGTCGGGCGTTCCGGCAGCGGCCGCGCTGGGACCGTCGGGCGGTTTGGCGACCTGGCCCAACGCCGGTGGATCAGGCGACGCCGGGGCGGCGGCATCGGCAGGAGGCGGAGGCGGCGGAAGGGGCGGCGTTGGCGGCTGCGACTGTTGTGAAGGGGGGCTTGGCGTGGGCGGAGGGGGCGGCGTCGGAGTCTGCGGCTGTGGCGAAGGTTGGCTCTGGGCAGTTGGCGGCGGAGGTGGCGGAGGCGGCGGCGTGGGAGCCTGCGGCTGCGGCAAAGACGGGGCTTGCGATGGCGGCGGCGGTGGCGGAGTGGGAGGCGGTGGTGCAGGCGGGGAAGAATCCGGCGGTGGAGGCGGGGCGGGCGGGAACAGCGACTGGCCGGAGGAGATCGGCTGGGCCGGGCCGGAGGGCGGGGCGCGAGCGGCCGCCCCCGGGACCCGCTTCCTGCGCAGGAGCATCGCGGCCCCGACCGCTGCCACCACGATGACCACGACGATCAGCACGAGCCATACCGGGTCCATGCCCTTCTCGGTCGGCTTGGCGGAGGCGATATTGACCGTAACCGCGGCCTCGTTGTTGCTCTCGTCGGATTCGTTTATCAGAAGGACCGGGTCCGCCAGGACCCTGATCTCATGGGCGCCCTGCTGGGCCTTCCAGGCCGCCTGCCTCTCTATGTTCGCGGCCTTGCCCAGCATCAGGACGGTCTGGTCGCCCAGGGCCTTCCCGTCGACCAGGAACCTCACCTTGAACTGGCCGGCGTCGGACTGGCCTATGTTGTAGATGCGGACCGAAACGGTGACGGTCTGCCCCTCCCGCGCCCCGGCCGGAGAGACAGTGATGTCCGAGGCGGTAACCGCCAGGTCCGGCAACCCCAGGTAGCTAATCGAGAAGCTCACTGCTGTCGAGCTCCCGGGGCCGGTGAGCCGGGTGTGGCCGGCGTCCTCGAGGAAGGCCCGGAGCGTGTGCTGCCCGGCGCTAAGGTTGGAGAGTTCCAGCGGGGCTGTGGAATACCACATGACCTCGGGTTGGTCGTCCAGCTTGAAGTGCAGGTGGCCGGCGCCCGCCGCCACGGTGAAGTTCTCGACCAGGAAAGTCACCCGGACGTTCCTTGAGGAAAGCACCTCGCCCTCCCGCGGGCCCGAAATCGTGATTCGGGGCGCTCCGGCGGCCACGACGCTCACGTTCACGACCGCGCCGGTGCTCTCGTTGCCGTCGTCGTCGCGGACCGCTACCGTTGCCGAGTACGTGCCGGCCGACGAATAGGCGTGGGAAATGGCGCTCTCGGTGCCCCATCCGCTCTCGGCCCCGTCGCCAAACCGGAAGTTGTAGCCGGTGATATTGCCGTCCGGGTCCGAGGAGCCCGAGGCGTTGAAGAGCACATTCTCGCCCACGCCGGCCGGCGAGCCGCCGACCCGCAGCACGGCCAGGGGCGCCCGGCCCCACACGGTCAGGTTTACGAACGCCGGCGCGCTCTCCCCCTCGCCGTCGGTCGCCACCGCCCTGAACGTGAAACGTCCGGCGGCCCAGGCCGGAAATGAAACCTCGGGGCCGCCGGTCCGCTCGAGGTAGCGGGGGGTGCCGGCGGTCTGGTTCCAGTAGAACTCCAGCGCGTCGCCGTCCGGGTCGGTTCCCGTGGCGGACATGACGGCCGTCCCGCCCTTCTGGACGGCGAGGTCAGGCCCGGAGGACACCGAGGGCAGGCGGTTCGCCACGGTTATGTTGACTGGGGCCGGCAGGCTGTCGTTGAACCCGTCGTTGACCCTCACCGCGAACGAGTAGACCCCGGACCGGTTGGGCGTGAAGCTGCAAATGCTGGAAGCGGCGCCTGAGAGTTGCGCCGGCGGCCCGCCTGTCTGGCTCCAAAGGTAGGTCAGGCCGTCGCTGTCGGGGTCGCTGCCCGTGGCCGTCAGGTCGACCGGCGTGTTCTTGGGGGCCGCGGCGTCCGGGCTGGCGGTCACCGTCGGCAGGCGGTTGGTAACGAACCGGACAGTCACATTATACAGGACGGGCGTCGTGGAAAGGTCCGCGGTGGAGAGGCGGGCCCTCAGGCGGAGCCCCGGCGCATTGCCTGTGGAGGCCAGGCTCCCGTTGGCCGGCACCGCCTTCCAGCCGGCCCCGCCGTCGGTCGAGAAATCGAAATCCACGGATTGCCCGGGGGGACCGGCCGACCGCAGTCCGGCGCTCAGGTTCGACCAGGCCCAGAGGTCCGGGGGCGCCAGCGGGCCGAGAACCAGGCCGCCTTCCTGGAAATGCGGCTGGAGATACGGGAGGCCGGAAAGGTCGCTCGAGCCGTTGCCGTATACCAGAAGGAAGTTGTCCTTGGTGTCGGCAGCGATGTCCAGCCAGCCGAGGAGGCCCGTGTCGTGCACGAGCTCTTTGGTCCCACCGACCCGGTTCCCGGAGGCATCGAACATCTGTGAATAGAGCCAATACTCCTGGAAACTGCTTTCACCGTAGACGCACATCATGTTGTTCAGCGAATCCAGCGCTATGAACGGCGGGTAATAGGCTTTCCTCAGGTCGTTCACCTTGATCTTGTTTCCTAGCTTGGTCCCGTTCTGGTCGAGGCGCTGGATGTAAAGGTCCGAGCCCACCCCGTTGAAATATTCGTTCCAGCACATTACCACGTTGCCGTCGGAATCGAAGAGCAGTTTCCGGGGGAACTCGTCTCCCGTCCCGGAGGCCACGGCGATCTCCGTCCCCACTTTCTGGCCGTTCAGATCGTATTTTTGCATGAAAACGTCGTAACCGCTCCCGGTCCGTCCGTCGCCCCAGGCCAGCAGGAAGCCGCCTTCGGGTAACATGAGCACGGTGGGCCCCCACTGGTTGTTCTGGGCGCCGCACATCAGGACCTCGCCCCCTATCCGGTTGCCCCGGAAATCGTACCGTTGAGCGTAGATGTCGTAGTTTCCTATCCCGAGTCGGTCGTCCGACCAGGTCACGATGAAGTTGCCTTCCCTGTCAGAGCTTATGTACGTCTGGGTCTGGTTCCCGCCGGCCCACGAGACCTGTATCTCGGAGCCCTGCAGGTTTCCGTACGGGTCGTATCGCTTGACGAAGGCCTTTGCCTCGGTCCCGTACCTATAGTCCCACCAGGTGATGATCATGTTGTCCTTGCCGTCGACGCAGACAAAGTTGCCTCCCTTGTGGCCGGCTCCCGTCGCCACGGCCACCTCGCCCCCGAGCTTGTTTCCGGCGATGTCGAGGCGCTGCATGTAGATGCACTTGGGATTGCCCAGACGGTCGTCCTGCCAGGTCACGATGAACTCGCCCCGGGAGTTGGAGGTCATGAACGGCTGGCCCTGCGTATAGGCGGCGCTGGCGATGGTGAAGCCGTTGGACCAGCAGCCCGGCGCGTGGGACAGCTCGGCTCCTCCGTCCGGACGAAGGGTGATGTTGGACAGAGAGGCCGCCGAGAGGTTGTCGATTCGGATGCTGCCCTCGTGCGGGGAGGGTATCGGCGCGGCCGGCGGGTCGCCCGTGGAGGCCAGACCCGTGAACATCAGGGGCGCGATCAACAATAATGCCGCCAAGGCGCTGCCGGTGCGAGACATGGCCTAATGATGATTTCGGGACCTTATCAAATTTGCCCAGGGGCGCCCGCCGCGACAGTCCCGCTGCGGGACCGGGCCTCAGCCGAGAGGCCCGGCCCTCAGCACTTCGGCTGGGTCAGGGGCTGGTGCTGCTAAGGCGGGTCCGGGCGCGGCCCAACCGGCGGCGCGGCCTGCGGGACCGGCGCGGCCGACGAGGGCGGCTGGATGCCCTGCGGCATCGGTGTGGCCGAGCCGAGTGAGCCTTGCGGCATCGGTGTGGCCGAGCCGAGTGAGCCTTGCGGCATCGGTGTGGCCGAGCCGAGTGAGCCCTGCGGCATCGGTGTGGCCGAGCCGAGTGAGCCTTGCGGCATTGGTGTGGCCGAGCCGAGCGGCGCGGGCTGGTACTGCCCGGCGGGCGGCTGGGCCGGCGCCGGCGGCGGCTGAGGCGGCTGGTACTGGATGACGGTTGTAGGCTTCCTGCGCATCATCATCACAGCGAGCAGGGCGACGACGATTATCATGACGATAGCCACAGCGATGATGGCCATCAGCGGGATCCCCGCCTCGTCCTTCTTGTCATCCGAGACGACGACCGTGACTGTCGCAGGCGCGCTGGTGGTGTAACCGTCGGAAGCCGTTACGCTGAACGTGAACCTGCCCACCTTGTCGGCCTTGAAGGTCAGGTTCCTCCCGGTGAGATTGGCCAGTCCGAGGTCCTTCCCGGAGGTCTGGTTCCATTTGTAGCCCAGCGAGAGCGCGTCCTGGAGGTCCGGGTCGGTACCGTTGGATGCGAGCGTGACCTCCTTGCCCTTCTTCACCTTGACGTCGGCCGGCGCTGTCACGGCCGGCGGGGTGTTCCAGGTGTAGCTCAGCGTCATGTTGCGCAGGACCGGGCTGGTCAGGTTGTCGGATGTCAGAAGCATCGCCCGGACCCTCAGCGCCTTTCCCGCGGCCGTGGCGAGCGAGCCGTTGTCCAAAACCGCGCTCCAGGTGGCGCCGCCGTCGGTCGAAAGCTCGAAGGCCAGGGAATTGGACGAGGGGTTGGCCAGCGTGAAATTGGCGCTCATCGTGTCCCACCGCACGAGCTTTTCCGGGGCGTAAGGCTCCGAGACCAGGAGGGACTGCGTCTTGAAAGGCTGCAGCCAGGCCCGGCAGTAGATCTGGTTGGCGAGATTGCTGTACCCATGATATGCGATTATGAAGTTGTTCCCACCGTCAGCGCATACGGCCGGGGATCTGGACACGTGATTTGCCGATAGGTATTGGACGTCCCCGATGGCCTCTCCCTGGGGGCCGAACAGCCTGTAGCCCACCCGGTCATCGGTCAGCTGGCCATCCCTCCAGGAAATCAGGCAATTGTCCCGGCCATCGATAGCGATCGTCGGCTGTTCCTGGACCTTCGGATCTGTAACGACCGCTATCTGCGAGCCAATGGCCGTTCCATTCGGGTCGAACCTTGCGGCATAGATGTCCAACGAGTTGGTGGCATCGTCCCTGCCGTCGATCCATGCGGTGAAGAAATTCCCTCTGGAATCGAAAGCGACCTTTGGAATGTTCAACGGATAATTCCCGGTGGCGATGGTAACGGGCGTCCCGGCCTTGTTTCCTCCTGAATCGAACCGCTGGCACTCAATGCCCTGGACACCGATGTTCTGGCTGCCCCACACGACCACGAATCTCCCCTGGCTGTCGGATGCGATATCCGGATTATCCTGCCCGTCCTGGCTGGCCGAAACGGAGAACTCGGTGGAAACCGGCTTGCCGGAGCTGTCCAGCAGCCTGCAGTATATCTGCGAGATCCCGTCGCGGTCGTCCCTCCAAACCAGGACATACCCTGAGCCGGGCCGGCTCGCTAGGGCCGGATGCGCCTTGAAGCTCGAGCCGGTGCTGACCGGCGCATCGGCCTTCAGCATTTTTCCGTCGCTGTCGAACAGCTTGACATATATCTGATCGGCGTTCTGGTCCCGTTGGTCATCCCAGGCCACCAGAAAGCTGCCGTTTGCGTCAGAGGCGATGTCGGGCCCATCCTGGGTATTCTGGGCGGTACATACTGCTATCTCGCCCCCTATGCGGTTGCCGCGCTTGTCGAATAGCTGACCGTAGATGTTCTGGTCCGAAGGTCCAAGCCGTCGGTCATTCCACACTGCGAATAATCGCCCGTTTTGGCCGGCGGCCACGCTCGGGCGGTCCTGGTGATCGTCGTCCGGGTCGACCTTGAACTCCCCGCCCCAGACCCTGTCCCCGTAATCAAGCCTAACGCCGCCGCCCGGCGCCGGGCTCAGGTTTTGCATCTCCAGGCCGGTGAACTTCTCTATTGTAATGGCGGATTGGTGGGGCAGAAGCGGCAGAGGCGAGACCGGTATGCCCTGCGACCCGGGAATCGCCCAAAGCGAAGAAAGTACCATCACTGCGGTCACAAGCAGCGCAACGGCCGCGGCGTTTCGGTTCATGCGGGTGCAAACATTTTCGAACCTTATCTAACTTTGTGAACTGCCGGAGGGCGACCTGGTCGGTAGCGTTGGTCCTTGTACGGTGCCGGCTCATTCCCAGGTCAGGCCCGCCGGCGCCGTAGCATGGCGGCCACGGCAACAGGGGTTCCCAGCACCAGGCCCCGTTCGAACCCCGACTTGGCCGCGGGCTAGGATTCCGTCACCATCCCCATAATGGTCGCCGGGACACTTTCGTTGAAGCCGTCATGCAAGGCGGAGCGATCACTGCCAGTTCACCGGCGGGCGCTGCGGAGGTGGTGCCTGCGGGGCCGGCGAAATGGATTCTGGAGGGGGCACCGGCGGCGGCACCGGCGGAGCCTGGGGAGGTGGCGAAGGGGGCTCCACCGGCAGAGGGATGGGAGGCGGCGCTGGCGTGCCCGGAGAGGTCGCGGCCGGGCCGGGCTGGCTGTACTGCTGTGGTTGAAGAATCACCACGGTGCGTTTCCTTCTCCTCGACACCACCAAGAGTGCCACCAGCACGAGTGCAACAATGGCGGCGGCTGCGGCGATCAGCCCCCAATTGGTCGATGGCGAGACAGGGCTGCTCTTCGAGGCCACCTTGAACTCCAGCACGGCCTCGTTGTTGGACTCGTTCTCCTCGGCAACAATGTTGGATGCATCGATGACGATTTTCAGCTCGTGAGCGCCGGCAGATGCCTTCAGGGAGAACCAAAGGACCGTGCTGGCACCCACGGCCAGCGACGAAATGTTGTCGTCGCCCACCCTCGCGCCATCGAGAAGGTACCGGACACCGAAGGTCCCCGCTCCGCCAGCTCCCCTGTTGAGGACCTTGACCGAGACCGTGATGGTGTCGGAGGCTGTCGGCCTGGATGGCTCCAGCTGGATGTCGGAGGCTAGAACCGACAGGTCCGCCCGGGCCGGGAGAACGGGGAGCTCCACGACGAAGCTCACGAAGGCGGTCGCTTCCGTGTTGGTCAGCCGCACATCGGAGGCGTTCACGAGCTGTGCCCTCAGGGCGTGATTCCCATTGGAGAGGTTCGTGAAGGTGCAGGGCTCGCCGGAGGTCCAGTTCCTCTCCGGACCGGAGTCCATCTGGAATAAGATCCATCCCGCGCCCGGCGAGGCGGTGAAATTCTCCAGCGTGAAGCTCACGGTCAATTCGCTGACGTTGAACCGCTGGCCCGGCGAGGGGCTGGTGATGGTGATTCTGGGAACCAGCTCGGGAGGCGGTGGCGGCGGGCTCCAGATGAGGACCTCCAATCCCTCGCTGGTCGAGTAGTTCCCGTCCTCGTCCCGGACCTCCACGGTGGCATTGTATTTCCCGGGGGCGCCAAAGGTGTGAATCGATATCGAGTTGGGCCCCCATCCGCTCTCGTTGCCGTCGCCGAAGCGGAAGTTGTAGGCGGTGATGTTGCCGTCGGAATCATTGGACCCGGAGGCGTTGAATATCACCGGGTATCCGAATGTCACGTTGGTGCTGCTCGCTTCAAGCACGGCCGAGGGGGGCCGGCTCCACACCGTCAGGTTGACCAGCGAGGGCAGGCTCTCGTTCTCGCCGTCAGAGGCCACCACCTGGAAGGCGAACGAGCCTGTCCGGCTCGCCGGGAACGATACGCCGGGCCCCCCTTGTCCGGTGAGGTAGCTGAAATCCCCTGCGACCTGGGTCCAAGTGTAATCGAGCAGGTCGCTGTCCGGGTCATCCCCTGTGGCGTTCAGATTGACGAGAGAATTCTTCCAGGCGAAAAGGTCCGGGCCGGCCGAGACCGCCGGAATCCGGTTGATGACGGTTATATTGATCACCGCCGGAAGGCTCTCGTTGTAGCCGTCGTTCACGGTCACCCGGAAGCTGAAGAGGCCGGAGCTTCTGGGCGTGAATGCCATCTCCGTGGTGTCGGCCCCGTTCATCCCGACCGCCTGGCCACCTGCCTGGGCCCAGGCGTAGGTCAGGAGGTCACCGTCCTCGTCCGAGGCGAAGACTGAGATGCTGGTGTTGGAGTTGCGGAAGGTCGAGAAATCGGGCGGGAGCGAGGCCGACGGGACCAGGTTGGAGGTGTAGTTCAGGGTGATGTTGAAGAGCCTGGGCGAGGTGAGGTTATCGGTGGAGGTGAACCCGGCCCTGATCCGGAGCTCACGAGCTTTGCCCGCCTGTTCCAGCGATCCATTGGCAGGGACGGGCAGCCAGCTCGTCCCGTTATCCGTGGAGAACATCAGGTCCAATGAATTCTTGGCCGCATTTTCGTATGAGGAGTTGGCCGATATGTTGTTCCACATCCAGAAATCATCGGGGCAGGTGACCGTCCCGGTCGTCAGGTTGCCCGAACCCACGAACGGGCACAGGTATGGCCGGGCGTAGATCGTGCCTGTGTTATAATCTATCCAGACTATCATGAAACTGTCATTGGAATTCAACCCGATCACGGGATTCTGAAGGTCGGTGTTTTTCCGGGCAACGATCGAGGCAGGGCCAAGAGGGGCTCCGCTTTCGTTGAAGGACCGGAAGTACACGCTGGACGGAGCCCTATTTAAATCGTGCCAGGTCACCATCAGATCGTCTCTTGTATTGAACGCTATCGAGGGATCATAGTTCTCATCGATGGTGTTCGAGCAGAGGAAGCTCGTGTCCAGCATCGTCCCCGTATCATTGAATCGCTGGGCATAGATCTTTGGGTTGAGGTTGCCGTTCCTGTCATCGGCCCAGGCAACAGTAAAATTATCATTGGAATCGAATTTGATGTCGGGCCCCTCCTGCATGGTCTTTGTTGTATTCAATTGCATCACATTGCCCAATTTGGCCCCGGTCTCATTGAAGCGTTGGGCCATCGGATGAAAGTAATTCGATTGCCACGTGATCACGAAATTTCCCTTCGAGTCGACATCGAGCCTCGGACGCACATTCTGACTTAAACTGACAACATAACCGGTCGATGTGGGTTCTCCCAGCCGGCCTCCAATGCCGTCCAAGCGTTGAAACCAGAGAATCGGATCCCCAGAGCGGCTGTCCTGCCAGGTCACGATGTAGGTGTCGTTCGGTCCAGCGGCGATGGTGGGCCTTTCCTGGTAACCGGCGGTGACGCATATGCGCAGCTCATCACCGATCGCACTTCCGTTTGGGTCGAAGAGCCTGGCATAAATATCCGGCTGGCTCGAGCTTCGGGCGTCCTGCCAGGCCACCAGGCGGTTGTCCTTGGAATCGACTGCTACGGTTGGCCATGTCTGGTGCCCGGTGGCGTTGCAGACCGTGACCTGATTGCCCAATTTAATGCCCCGTTGATCGTACCTTTGCATAAAGACATCATAGCCGGTGGCCGCCTCGGACCCCTCCCAGGTGACAAGGAACTCGTTTTTTGAGTTCACCGCCACGGATGGGTTATAGCTGGCCTTTGATACGGGGGACACCTGGAACTGGTCCAAAGCGTAGTAGTCCCGGCTTCGGTTCAGCTGCACCGCCCCATCCTTTCGCACGGTGACGTTGTCCATCCTTGCCGACGTGAAATTGGAGAGCACGATGCTTCCCAGGTGGCCCGTCGCCAGAGGCTCCGGGGCACGGGCACTCCCGTCGCCCCCCGCCGGCGAAAGCGGAACAAGCTGAAAGCATAGAACAAGTACTACAACGACCGAGGGGTATCGGTGCATGAACCTGTATTGGTCTGTGTACTTATTATTTCCTAGCCGGGCTTCGCGAAGGTACCCTCAAGGGTGACCGCCCCATCCCGGCAAGCTCGTTCCTCCCAAGATTCCACCCTTTTCAGGCGCGCCGTCTTCGCAGGACGGCCGCAATGCCGACGGCGGCTCCCAGTAACAGGGCCCACTCGAACCCGGATTTAGCCGGCGGCTTCGTTTCGGTCACCTTGACCGTTATCGTCGCCGGGGCGCTGTCGTTGAAGCCGTCGCTCACGACGACCCTGAAAGTGAAAGTCCCGGCCTTGTCCGCTTTGAAGGAAAGGTTCTGGCCTGTCGCGTTCGTCAGCGTCAGGTTCTTGCCGGCGGTCTGGGTCCACTTGTAGGTCACGGCGAACATGTCGAAGAGGTCAGGGTCCGTGATGTTGGACAAGATGGTCACGTTGGCGTTCTTCTTCACCGTCATGTCGGCCGGGAGCCTCACGAGCGGCGCCGTGTTGTACTTGTATCTCAGCGTGATGCCGCGCAGGACCGGCGTCGTCAGGTTGTCTAGCGAAGAGAACTTCGCCCGGATGGTCAGCGGCGAGACGCCTGCCGCGGCCAGCGAATTGTTGGCCGGGACGGTCGTCCAGTTCGCGCCTGCGTCCACAGAGTACTCGAACGTGACGGAGCTGGAGGGAGTGCTGCCGTACCGGATGTCGGCCGAGAGGCTGTCCCAGCGCCAAAGATTCGCCGGAGGGGACTGCACGCCGGTGGTCAGCGAGCCGGACAGGAGGCTAGTCTGCAGGTACGGCCGGGCGAACAGGTCGTAGCTGGTGTGGTTGCCGAAGTAGGTTCGCTCGTACCACATGACCATAAAATGGTCGCTGGCGCTGCAGGCCATCGCCTGGCATGTCTCGTTTGCATAGGGGCCGCTGGGCGCGACGACCGACTTTGAAAGCATTCTCCCGTCGCGATCGAACAGCCAGGCGTAGACCTGGTAGGCGCCGGTGGTGTTGTCGGACCAGCCCACCAGCATCTGGCCCCGGGAGTCGATGGCGAACGCATCCGTCGTTTGCATGCCATCACCCGTCACCAGCGTCATCTCGGCGCCAACGCGGTTGCCGGCGGCGTCGAACCTCTGGGCGAAAATGTCGTAGTTGTATTTTCCCCTTAGATGGTAGTCGTTCCAGACCAGCACCAGGTTGTCCTGCGGGTCGTAGGCCAAAAACGGATTGTACCTGGGATAGTCAGCGATGGCGACTGCCGCCGGCGTTCCGAGCTTCTCCCCCGCCGCGTCGAATCGTTGGAACATCACAGTAGCGCAGATCGAACCGCCTCCGAAATTTGCCCAGGCTACGGCGAACCGGTCCTGCGAATCGACCGCCACCGCCGGATTCCCCTGTCCGTCCGAGCCGCCGATGACCTGGATCTCGTCGCGCAGGCTCCCGCCGTTTCGGTCGAACATACGGGCGTAGATGTGGTTGTTCCCGCCGCGGTCCTCCTGCCAGGCCAGGATGTAGTCGCCCCTCGAGTTCGAGGCCATCCGGAGCCAGGCCTTGTTGGTGGGCTCGGAGCTCATGTTCATCTCGCTTCCCAGCTTTTTACCGTCCTTGTCGAACCGTTGGCCGAACACGGCGTTCCAGCCGCTGCGCATGTCGAACCAGCCGACCATGAAGCCGCCGTCCGGGCCGACGGCGACCGCCTCGCCCCCCCGCCGTGTGGGCGTCGCCGAGACGGGGGTATTCTCGACCACCGTGTTGCCCTTGATGTCGAATATCTGGAAGAAGGTGTTATACAAGGAGCCCGGCCCCACGTGCTCGGTCCAGGCCGCCACGAACCGGTCGTTGGGACCGGCGGCGACGGATCCCTCCAGCATATAGACATCCATCGATGCCAGCTGGACGCCCGGCCCCCAGATCCGGCCGGCGTCCCGGAGCGAGGCGGCCCCGGTCTCGTTCACCGAGAGATTTGTCATCTGCATCCCGGTGAAGTTGTTCAGCACGACGCTCCCGTTGTGGGGCAAAATGAGCGGTGGCATGGTGATAGCCCCCGCTTCCGGGGGAAGCCAGGCGATGGACAAAAGAGGCAGTCCGAGCGCAAGCACTGCAAATATCGCGACGGTTCGGCGCATGGGGGGCAATCTGCCCCCAGACATTTAACCGTTTTCAGGTCCGCCTTCTCCGGATGACGGCCGCAATTCCGACGGCGGCTCCCAGCACGAGCACCCATTCAAAGCCCGATTTTGCCGGCGGCTTGGTCTCCGTGACCTTCACGGTCATCGTCGCGGGGGCGCTGTCGTTGTAGCCGTCGCTTACGACGAGCCTGAAGGTGAACGTCCCGGCCTTGTCCGCTTTGAAGGAAAGGTTCTGCCCGGTAGCGTTGACCAGCGTGAAATTCTTGCCGGCGGTCTGGGTCCATTTGTATGTCACGCCGAACTGGTCAAGAAAGTCGACGTCTGAAACGTTCGAGGTTATCGTAACGTTGGCTCCTTTTTTGACGGTCGAAGGCCCCGTGACAGTAGCCGTGGGCGGCGAGTTCTTTGTATACCTCACCGTGAGTTTCCCAAGCACGGGCGTGGTCAGGTTGTCTATCGTCGAGAAAACGGCTTTTATCCGTATGGGCGCCCTTCCCGCCGCGGACAGGTCCCCGCCGGCCGGGACGGGCGTCCAGTTGCCGCCGTCGTCGGTCGAATAGTGGAAAACGACCGAGTTCGTGGACGGGTTGGAGTTCTTGATGTCGGCGGTGAGGCTGCCCCACTTCCAGATATTGTCCGGCGCAAGGGGCCCGGTGACCAGCGTGCCTGAGAGCAGGTGCGAGGTCCGGAGCGGGCGGGCGAAGAGCCTGAAGGTGTAGTTGTAGCCGAACTGTTGGCGGCTTGTCCACAATACCATGAAATCTCCATCGGGAGTGGCCACCAGGTCGGACACGAAATCCTGGGTGTACTGGCTGTTGCTCAAATCGACGGACACCGGCCTCGCCATGCCTCTGCGGTAGATCATCTTCGCATAGGTCTCGTTGTTGCCGGTGCGGTTGTCGGTCCAGGCAACAAGCAAATTCCCGTCGGAATCATAGCCGGTCTATCCGATCTATTGATTGCCGTCGTCACCCACCAGGGTCATCTCCCCGCCCACCGGAGCGCCGGCTGGGTCGTACTTCTGGCCGGATATGTCGGCCCCATTGCTTTGGTCCTTCCCCCCATACCACGAGAGAAGGAAATTGTCATTCGGGTCGATGCACACCCTCGGATTCATGCGGGCATGGGCGCCCAGGGCCGGGCCGACCGGGCTTCCGATCTTTAGGCCCTTGTCGTCGAGCCGCTGGGCCGCGACATTTATATTGCTCGTTCCGGTGGTGAATGCGATGACCGCACGGTCGTGGGAGTCGAAGGCCACTTGCGGGGCGTCATGGTTCTCGGTCCCGCCGGTCACCTGGATGTCATCGGTGAGGAACGTCCCCTGCATGGAGACCATCCTAGCGCGAATGTGGTTGCCCCCGTCACGGTCGTCCCGCCAGACCAGCAGGTAATCCCCCTTGGAGTTTGAGGCCGCTACGAGGTATCCTTTGAACTCGGAGTTGTAGCTCACATTTATAGCGGAGCCAACCTTACCCCCGTCGCGATTGTAACGCTGGGCGAAAATGGACCCGTACCCGCCCGGTTCCATCCACGCGACGAGGAATTCACCGCCCGGGCCCATCGCCACGGCCGGGAACCAGTGTTCTGCATTGTTCGTGGCGACCGGAATGTCGCTTCCCATCTTGTTGCCCTGCACATCGAAGCGCTGGGCATGGATGGTCTGCCATGAAGTGTGACCGTCAGTGGTCCATTCTGTCCAGGCCGCCACGTAGCGACCGCCGCTTCCGCCGGCGAGCACAGGTTCGATCCGACGGTCAAAGTCCAGGGTTATCTGGAGCCCCTGGCCCCAGAACCGCGAGCTCTCGTCGAGCCCGGCGGCCCCTGTTTCGTTCAGTGAAAGGTTCGTCATCTGCGTCCCGGTGAAGTTTTCGAAAACGACGCTGCCGCTGTGGGGCAAAAGCAGCGGAGGGAAGACCGGGAACGCGGAGGCTTCCGGCGCACCCTGCATCAGGAAAACGGCGGGCAGGCTCATCATCAATATTGCGGCGATCGCGGCGGTCCGGCGCATGCGGATGTAATGTTGCTGCGGGTATTAAAACCCGATTCCGGCCGCTCCCGGGCTCAGGCAGTCGGGGGCGGCGATGGAGGCGGGATCGCAGGCGGCGGGGACGGCGGTATCGGGGGCGTCGGAGGCAGAGGTGAAGGGGCGTTTGCCGGCGGAACCTGAGGTATCGGCGGGGTCGGCGGGAGCGGCGTCGGAGCGGCCGGTTGAGGCGACTGCGCCGCGGGCGGCTGGTACTGGATGACCGTCACGGGCTTCCTCCGGCGCAAAAACATGACCGCCGCGACCGCGGCCGCAATGGCGATGATCAAAAGGATGACGACGAGCCACGGGAAACCGGCCTCGACGGACGAGGAGGTGGCCACCTTGAACGAGACCGAGGCCTCGTTGTTGTCCTCCCGGAGCTCGGTCACCGTGTCGGCGCTGTCCACCTTCACCGTGAGGTTGTGCGTCCCTGCCTTGGCCCTCCACGATGCCGTGAGGGTGCTGCTCCCGTTCCTGCCCAGGGCGCCCAGGTCCTGCTCGTCGAGAGGGGAGCCGTCCATCAGGAAACGCACCTTGAACAATGACGCGTTGGATTCCCCGATGTTGCGGACCACGACAGACACGGTCGTCATCTTGCCGGCGCCGGGGCGTTTCGGGGAGAGAACGATCTCGGCCGGGAGCACGACCAGGTCCGGCGGCCGCTCGAAGACCGTTATGTTAATCCACGCCGGCGGCCCGGCGCCGAAACCGTCGCTGGCCGCCACCGTGAAGGTATAATTTCCCGGTACCGAGGATTCGAACGAGAGGTTCTTGGCCGTGGAGTTGAACGCGGCCGGCGGCCCGGCCGACTGGACCCACTTGTAGGCGACCAGGTCGCCGTCGGGGTCGGTAGCGTTGGCCGAGACCAGCACGGGGTCGCCCGCGGGCAAGCTGAATCCCGCGGGGAGAACGACAGCCGGCAGCCGGTCGAACTTGTACGAGAGCTTCAGCGCGGAAAGGACCGGTGTGGTGGTCCGGCTGTCCGTGGAAAGCGTGGCCCTGACCCGGACGGGCGTGACGTTTCCCGCGGCCCCGAGCGAGCCGTTGGCCGGGACATCCGTCCAGGTCCTCCCGTTGTCGCCGGACCAATCATACGAGACGGAGTTCCGCGATGCGTCCTCGTATTTCACGGTCGCCGCGAGGTTCAGCCACGACCACAGGTAATCGGGGGAGACCGGGCCGGTCATCACCCAGCCCGAGGGAGCATACGGGCGTACGACCAGGCGCATCATTATGGAAATATTGTTCCAGGCCGAATAATTCTGCCAAAGGACGGTGAACGAATCGTCCGGGCCGACCGCCACGTCCGGCATGACGCCGTAGACCACGCTCCTGGACAATTGCATCGGCGCCCCCAGGGCGTTCCCGGAGCGGTCGTAGCGCTGGAGGAAAGTCTCGGCGTTCGGGCTGCTGAGCTCTATCTCCCAGACCATCGCGAAACCGTCGCCGGAGGTGGTTGCCAGCTTGGGGTAGAATGCATTCCCGGCCGGGCCGGGGCTCTTCACCTCGCCCCCCAGCTTGGAGCCGTTGCGGTCGTATCTTTGGAATACCACCGTCTTGGAGAAGATCCGGTCGTAGGCGATGGTGAACTCGCCCAATGAGTTGGCGCAGATGGATGGGAACCGGCCGTCCTGCGGGAGGGCGTTGACCTGGATGACCGGCCCGAGCTTGATGCCGCCGGAATTGAACCGCTGGGCCCTTATATCATACGTGCCGTTGATTATGGAGGACCAGGCGATTACGAAGCGGTCGTCGGGGAGGATGGCGATGCACGGGACCTGGTCGGTGGTGGCGCCGGTGTACACCGCTATCTCGGCTCCCAGCGGGTTGCCGGCGCGGTCGTACCGCCTGGCGTAAATGTCCCCGGTCCCGCTCCGCTCGTCGAACCAGGCAATGATGAACCCGTCCCGGGAATCGACCGCGATCGAGGGAAAGGCGCCGCCGTTACTGACGTTGTTCACGCGGATGGGACCGCCTGCCGGGTTGCCGCCGGAATCGTACCTTTGCGCGTATGCGCTTATGCCGCTCATGGTCCAGCCGTCGTAGGCGACGATGAACCCCCCGGTCGAGTTGGCCGCCACCACCGCCCCCAATTGACGTGTGTCCGGCCCGGTGATGTACATCTCGGCCCCAAGCTTCTTGCCGCTCTGGTCGAAGCGCTGGATGAAGACATTGACGTCGCTTCCTCGATAACCGTCCCACACCACGATGCTGCGGCCCTGGCGGTCCACCGCCACATCCTGGAGCGGGTCCCCGAAAAATCCCTCCCCCATCTCCCACAGCCGTGCCTCTTCGAGGGCGGCGTACGAGGCGCTCCGGGCAAGCTCCAGCGCGCCGTCCTTCCGGAGCTCCAGGCTCATCCTGTTCATGGCCGAGAAGTTGTCCAGGACCTCGATATTCTGGTGCGGGAGAATGGGCGGCAGGGGCGGCAGGGGCGGAAGGAAGCGGCCGCCGGTGCCGGCGGTCCCGCCGGTCCAAGGAAGTGATGGGACCAGGATTGCCACAAGGACAAGGAGGACGGCGAGCTTGCGCATGCACGTCGATTGTCGTCCAGGCTTATCCTTTTTGTCGGGTTGACCGCCGGAGCCGGTTCACTTCAGAGGGGGCGGCGGCACGGTCCCGGTAGACGGTGGCGGGGGCTGCAAGGTCGCCGGTGGCGGCTGGTATGCACCCGCCGGCGCCGGCTTCTTCCGGCGCATGAGCACGACCGCTGCAACGGCCGCGACGACGACCGTCACGATCACCGCGCCGATAAGTGCCAGCGTGAGCCCCGGTGCCATCCCTTCCGCGGCGCCTGGGACGATGAAGCCGATGCTTGCATAGTTGTTGCTCTCGTCCAGCTCGTCAACAGCTCCATCCGGGTCCAATGCCACCGTCAGGTTGTGGCTCCCCGATTTGGCTTTCCAGGTCACCCGGCTTTCGATTCCGGAGCCTTTGGCCAGACCGGGCAGGGTCCGGTCCCCGATCACCTCGCCGTCGACAAGGAAACGCACGCCGAATGCCGGGGCGTCCTTGTCGCCCGTATTGTGGACGATGACCTCGAGCGTGACGAGATCCCCATCCTTCGGCTTTCCGGGGGTTATGGTGAGATTTGATGCGGATACCGCCAGGTCGGGGAGCCCGGAGGGTCTCACGGTGAAATTGACGGTGGCGGAGGCCTCCGGGTTGGTCAGGGCCCGGTGTGTCTCGTTCTCCAAAGTGGCGCGAAGGGTGTGGCTCCCTTCGGCCAGGCCGGAAAACGAACACGGGGAAAGCGAGTACCACATCACAGCGGGCAGGTCGTCGAGCTCGAAGTGGATGTGGTTGGAGCCCTCCTTGACAACGAAGTTGAACAAACGGAATTCCACCACCGCTGTCCGGGTGGTCAATACCGAGCCCTCGAGCGGTTTGGAGATGATTATCTGCGGTGCCGGATTCCTCGTGACGTTGATGGATACGAAGTCGCTTTCGGTCTCGTTCCCTTCCTCATCCCGGACGGTCACGGTGGCGCGGTAGTTGCGTACGCTGGGATAGGCGTGGGTCACGGTATTTTTGGGGATCCATCCGCTTTCGGTGCCGTCCCCGAAATGGTAGTTGTAGGCAGTGATGTTGTCGTCCGGGTCATCGCACAGAGTGGCGTCGAAGAGGATGGGCTGAAAGGGATAGTACACCGTCTCGTTGTCGACGAACAGATAGGCTTCTGGCGGCCGGTTCCTTATCGTCATGTTGATGAAGGCCGGTTCGCTGGCTTCGTACCAGTCGCCGGCTTCGACCCGGAACGAGAAGTTGCCGGAGCGGGCCACATTGAACGAGAGGTCCTGGGAGTTGGCATCGAACGAGAGCGGCGGACCCGCCGTCTGGGTCCAATTGTACGTCAGCGAATCCCCGTCCCCGTCGGTCCCAAAGGCCCTGATTTTGACCGGCTCTTTCTTCCAACCCTGATACTCGGTGGTGGGCAGGGTGACCGCCGGGGCCCGGTTGGAGAC
>Ga0315291_10000825_pt1 | contig 41433 bp, 34 predicted proteins | sample YL17G12_20_MG_FD_203070 | JGI IMG/M metagenome (GOLD analysis project Ga0315291, IMG submission 203070) | Sediment microbial communities from Yellowstone Lake, YNP, Wyoming, USA - YL17G12_20 | ecosystem: Environmental > Aquatic > Freshwater > Lake > Sediment | place: USA: Wyoming | collected...
AACCTGCCTGGATGGGCGGGGCGCAAATAACACTATTTTTGACGATAAAGACATTATCGCCGGAGGCTTCGGCAACGAAACCTTCGTGATTGAACATTATCGCCTCAGGCACGCCGGCATCGAGCGCTTCTATCTTTGCCAGGATGTTGTTGAGATAATTAAGACTCTTGACCTGCGGCGGTATCGCAAGCGGATGATTGCGAATCGTGCAGGCAGCGATAACCTTGATGCCTGTTTCGCAAAGCCCCTCAGGATACAGCTGAATGCTGTCGGCGATAATAATTATCTGAGGCTTTTCACAGACAAACGGATTAATACCCAGCGAACCGATGCCGCGAGTAACAATAAGGCGGATATAGCCGTTAACAACATTGTTTGCCTTGACGGTCTGTATAGTTGCCTCGGCAAGCTGCTGGGGCGTCATATCGATTTTAAGCCTTAAAACTTTTGCCGATTCGTAAAGCCTTTTAAGGTGCGCATCAAGCTCAAATACCTTCGAGCTGTAAACACGGATGCCTTCAAAGACGCCATCGCCATAAAGCAGACCATGGTCGAAAACGCTTATTTTAGCGTTCGATTCATCAACAAGAGAGCCGTTCAGCCATATTTTCAACGCCATAAAAGTCTCCAGATTTTTTAAGCTGCCGAAATTCTGCCGTCGGCAAGTCTTATCACCCGGCCAGCCCTGACAGCGATTTTTTCGTCGTGCGAAACCATTACAATCGTCTGACCCGCATCGTGCAGCTTTTCAAAGACCTTTAGGATACCATTTCCTGTCTGGGAGTCAAGGTTTCCGGTCGGCTCATCCGCAAGTATTATATCCGGCTGATTCATCAGGGCCCTGGCTATCGCGACCCTTTGCCTTTCACCACCGGAAAGCTGGAAAGGCCGATGAGAGACCCTTTCAGAAAGGCCCAGCTCGCCAAGGAGCTGACAGGCATGATTTTGGGCCGAATCAGAACAAGCCAACCAGCCCACAGCAGAGCTATGAGCCATCCTGGCAAGCAAAACATTTTCCAGCACTGTTAATTCGTCAAGTAAATGATAAAACTGAAACACAAAACCAACCTTTTTGTTCCTGAATTCGTTGATTTTTCTGCCGGAAAAATCGGCAAGGTTTTTTCCTTCAAAAAAAACACTGCCTTTATCGGGCATATCCAGCGCTCCGAGGATGTGCAAAAGAGTGCTCTTGCCGCTGCCTGAAGCGCCCCTTACGGCGATAAATTCGCCGCGAACAACAGAAAGATTCACGCCTTTTAAAACCTCAAGGCGAGTCTGGCCCATCCGATAGGATTTGCAAATGTCTTTACAACTTAATATGTAATTGTTTGTCTCTGTCATAACTGGTTCACCTGCAGAACGTCAACACATTTCCGGCCGGCAGCACTGAGCGTCGGCAATAAAGCCCCCAGCAGACAAGCCGCTACGGCACAGGCGGCAACAGCCGCTAAAAGAAGCGGCGCAGTATCGTGCGGTATCTCGCCTATTGCATAAATTTCCCTGTTCCACATCTGAAAGCCGAACTTATCAAACAGCCAGCCTTCGAGCCTGTTTATGTTCGCAAGAAAAATCAAGGCAGATGCAATTCCGACAGCGGCGCCGCAAATACCCGTCAGGAAAGCCAGACGCATAAAGACCCTTATAATGCCGGCCTTCGATACGCCAAGGCTTTTGAGAATGCCGATGTCCCTGCTTTTTCGGCTTATAATCATATAAAAAATCACAAAAATAATAAAGACAGTAATCAGGCCCACAAGGGCAAAAAGCAAAATCAGCATCGTCTGCTCTTTCTCCATCGGGGCAATGGTTTGGCGGCGGTAAGTTTTCCAGTCCGCAACCCTCACAGTGCCAAAGAGGTTGGCAAGTGCAAAATCGCCCTTTTCCCTTATAAAATCCTGCCAGAGCCGAGATACCTTGTCGGTGCAGAGGTTAATATCAGAGCCTTGCTTGAATTTAATAAAGATTGCATTTGTCCTCCTGCCGGCAATATCCATGCCGCAAAGAGACTGCAGAAAATCAAACGGAAGATAAACGACGGTGCTGTCGATTCTCGCCAGACCCGAATTGCTGTTGTCGCTGTAATAGAACGTCCTTGAATTCGCAGAAAGCTGCGTGCCGGTCTTTGCAAGAGCACCTTTGGGCGTCAAAGGAAAACACGTAACAAGATAGGACCATGCCGGCAGGTAACTTAATTGTCTATATTGTCCCGATTTCTGCCTTTCGACAAGCAAATCGACTCCAACGATACAGCCGGGCAGATTAGTATCATATATGGGCCTAAAGGCAAGTATCGGCGCATCCTTGCGGTAATAAAGCGTATCCGCAAAATCCGTCGTCTTTATGTGCCGGGCAATATCTATGCCCATAAGGTCAAGCGCAGCGTTTTTGCCCGATGACTCGGATTCGACAAGGCCAAAGGCGCTTATCACGGGCGCGGCAGAAGCGACAAAGTCCGCACCTTCAAGACGAGATATAAATTCCTCGTAAAGACCGAACCCGACAAGCGAATCGGTGGAAACAATACAGTCAGAGAAAAAGGCATGGTTCTTGGCTGTAAAGTCAATGACAAGGCCGTTCATCACCGTCATTACCACCACGACGGTAAAGACACACAACGCAACGGCAAGGACGGCAAGGATTGTTATCCTGCGTCGCAAAAAAAATCTGGCCGGTAATAAACAAGCATACATCTTATTCGTACCTGAGAATTTTTGCAGGAATCGCTTTTGCTGCGGTTATCGCCGGGGCCAGAGCTCCGAGCACAGAGGCAAGAACCGCTGCACCGAAAAACCGCCAGGCCCAGTACCAGTTGAAATGATTCGGTATCCTGCTGAACATATAAACACTGCTGCTCCACAGCTTAAGGCCGAAAAGAAGCCCAATCCACCGCTCTATCGTGTTTACGTTATGAGTAATTGCAAATCCAACAACCAAACCGACAGAAGCGCCGATTAAACCTATAAACAAACTGAAAAATAGAAAAATTGAAGCGATAGTTATCGACGAGCCGCCGATAGATTTGATTATCGCAAGGTCTTTCTGCTTGGAAGTTACTATCATATAGAATATACAGAAGACAAGCACTACAACGCCTGCACTTATAACGCCAAAAATAACAAGCAAAACCCCCATCTGCTTGCGAAGCTCGGCGGTGTACTGGCTCTGCTTGGCGACCGAAGTAATAATTTCAGTATCGGCAATGTAAAAATTCGGCCAGTCAAGCCTGCCGGAAGCAAAATCCGTCCATATCTGCCGAACAACGGAGACCGTCTGCTGCGGACTGAAACCATCGGCACATTTTATATGAATTACATCAGCAGGTTTTTGAGTCGCTCCGTCGCCATAGCTTTGGAGCGTCGGCGACTGGCCGCGCAAAACAGCAGCTAACCTGTCAACAGGCACAAAGATAAATCTCTTGTCGATGTCATAGACGGAAGTGAAAACCACATCACAAATCCTTATCCGCGCTGAACGGCTCTGCAAGCCGGCGAATGAATCATCAGTCAATGAATCCTTCCGCCTTCGCGTGAGCGACATAGCCGCTTCGGCGGAGTCGCTTTGAACACTGCCGACAGTTATAATTGCATTATCACCGACAAAAGCCTTCACGAGCGACAAATCATATTCATCGGTTTTGGCATCCGGCTCAGCGAGAAGGCCGATGCCGACAAAGGCAGGTATTATATCGCTGTCATTGGCGTCATTTTCAAATTCCGGAATCGAAGAAAGATTTTTCTGCATCAGAAGACTATTTTTCATACCGGTAACTCTGCAGCGACTCGGTAAGTCTATTCCCCAGATGCTTACCGCCTTTACATTGCCGCTTCCCAGGTGAATAAGACCGTTTGTGGAAAGGACCACACTTGCAGCAGCGATTTCCTTCGAGCTGCAAAGTTTTGCGACAAGCTCATCGCTGTAAGAAATTTCTGCCGGCGGCTCAAGGACTATATCGCCAAGATAATCAGATGAACTCGATTCAACTGCCTCGATAAAGGCTGTAAAAAGACTTGCAACGGTAACAAGCAGCGCGGTTGAAAGGGCAACTGCAGCGATGCTGAGAAGAACGATTTTTTTCTTCTTCAGATACCGCAGAGCCAAAAAAAACTTGAGCATTTATTCCGTCCTAAAGTAAAAATTACAGCCACAAAGGCACAAAGACACGAAGAATAAATATAAATTATTTTAATAAAACTCTGTGCCTTCGTGTCTTAGTGGCTATAAACCAATTATTTTTCCGGTTTTAACAACGGAAACAGTATAACGTCTCTTATGCTTGCTGCGCCGGTAAGAAGCATTATTAGTCTGTCGATGCCGATGCCCAGCCCTCCTGCCGGCGGCATGCCGTATTTCAATGCGGTTATAAAGTCCTCGTCGAGGCTTCGGAAGGTATTTTCATCTTCGCCTGCGCCTTTGAGCTGAGAAATGAAGTTTTCGTACTGTACGTCAGGGTCGTTCAGCTCGGTATAGGCGTTTGCAATCTCCATTGTGCCTATATAGAGTTCAAACCTTTCGGCGAATTGCGGATTTGCGCAACTTCGCTTTGTCAGAGGACACAACCTGGCAGGATAGTCGAACACAAAAGTGGGATTGATGAGATTTTTCTCCACCGTCGCAGCGAAAAGCTCGTTTATAACAATCTCGTCGGCCTTTTTCGCTTCCTCAATGCCGAGTGATTTGGCCTTTTTGCGGATTGAAGAATTGTCTCGTATGTCGCAGCCGGCGTATTCTTTCAGCAAATTGCTGTATGAGACTTTTTTCCACGGACGAGAATAATCTATTGTGTTATCGCCGAATTTTATTTTCGCACCTTCGCAGTGTTTTTCGACAAGCAGAAAAATCAGCTCTTCAGTAAGTTCCATCATTATATTATAGTCGGCGTATGCCTGGTAAATCTCCATCATCGTAAATTCAGGATTGTGGCGGGGACTTAAACCTTCGTTGCGGAAATTGCGGTTCATTTCGAAGACCTTTTCAAAACCTCCTGCGAGCAGCCTTTTCAAAAACAATTCCGGCGCAATCCGCAGATACAAATCAATGTCGAGAGCATTGTGATGCGTGATAAACGGCTTTGCCGCCGCACCGCCCGGTATCGACTGCATCATCGGAGTCTCGACTTCATAAAAACCTCTTTCCTGCAGAAAACTGCGAATGGTCGATATTATCGCGATTCGCTTTTTGAATCTGTCCATACAATCGGGGTTTGCCCACATATCAACGTACCGCCTGCGGTAACGAAGGTCGATATCGGCAAGGCCGTGAAACTTCTCAGGCGGCTGCAGCAGCGACTTTGCAAGAATTGTTAGCTTTTCAACCCATATTGTAAGTTCGCCGGTCTTTGTAAGGCCAAGCTGCCCTTCTGCGCCGATAATGTCGCCAAGGTCGAGAAGCTTTATCAGCTCCCATTGTCCCTCAAGCAGCTTTTTGCTCAGGCCGAGCTGAATCGTTCCGCTGCTGTCGCGAAGCGTTATAAAAATCAGTTTGCCGATGTCGCGAAGAAGAACTATCCTGCCGGCACAGGTCGCCTTCTGCTGCGCCCTTTTTTCATCAAACCTTGCCCTGACCGATTGTGTCAATTCGACGTTATCAAAACGCGCACCATAAGGGTCTATTTCGAGCTGTCTCATTCGCTCAAGTTTTCCCCTTCTCTGCTGCTCGAGTTTGCCGGTGTCCTGCGGTTCGGTCATTGCTCACCCCCACTGTTGCTTGAAGCTGCGGGGGCAATCAATTTTGCTTTGGCAACAAGAATTGCAACAGCAAGCTGAGGGTCTGCCTGCAATATCTCAGCCAGATTGTGCCTTGCCAGCTTTGATTTGCTTTCATCATGGCCTGCTGAGGCCAGCACATCGTTGTCTCGCTGAATATCCATCATTTTTCTGATTTCGTCGCTGCGGGGTTCAATTTTCACGTTCGGCATTATGCCCCAGTCTTTTCTGCCGAGCTTTTCCATGGCGAAGCGGTCCCTGACCTTCTCGCCGCTCGGCAGATGATAATAAGCCATTGTGTATTTTAACTGTGCCCCGCCGCCGGGATAGTCGCTCGGCGTCTGAACGCGGCCTTTGCCGTAACTTTGCTGACCAACCAGAGTCGCTCTTGAGTAGGTCTTGTCTGCAAGCGCGCCTGCAACTATTTCAGATGCGCTGGCAGAGGCTGGGTTAATAAGTATTACAAGAGGATAATACGGATGAGTGCCTTTTTTGTGCGCAGCCTCCCAGGTCGGAAGACCAACCCTCGGCTGCGTACTTACCATAATACCCTTGTCCACAAACATATCTGTAACCTCTGCTGCGCTCTGCAGAAAACCGCCGAAGTTGTACCTTAAATCCAGAATCAAAGCCTGCATACCCTGGCTTTCGAGCATCGTCAGAATTCCATCGAGGTCCGAAGCAGTAGTCGCTGAAAAATTCGTGACGCGAACATAACCGATATGATTTTTCTCATCCACAAAGTATAACCATCCGCCCAAATTATCCCTCGACCAGCCGCGGGTCGTCGGAACTATAATCCTGGCCCTTGTAATTTCAATATCACGGGTTTTCTCTTCGTTGTCGCGACGAATTGCAAGCATAACCTTTGTGCCGGCAGGACCGGTAATCTTGCTGACGGCACAGTTAATCGGCATATCCCTTGTTTTTTCGCCGTTGACAGCTTCTATTATGTCGCCGGCATCCATACCTGAATTATACGCCGGCGTGCCGGGCAAAAGGCTTGCCGCCCGCAGCAGACCGTCAGCCTTCGAGATTTCAACGCCGATGCCGGTAAATTCATTGGTCATGTTTTTCTCAAAGTCTTCTTTCTCCTTCGGCCAGATAATAACCGTGTGCGGGTCAAGTGCGGATAGCGCCGCCTCGGCAAAATGCCGGACTGCCATCTGCTCGGGCAGATTCATCGTCGCCGAATTCAAAACCAGAATCTCTCCAAATAATTTGATGAACTGGTCTTTGCTTAAGCCGGGAAGTTCCGAGCTGTAATTCTTCCTCAACGCATCGAGCCCTGCGGCAAAGTCAGGCAGCTTGTCTTTTGAAAAGGCTATTGCAATCCTGCCGCCCGTGACAAGTTCGGGCAGCTCCTCTGGCGAAGAGCCAACCGTAACGAAACCATTGCCGTCGGAACTATCGGAGAACCGCAATATGTCGGTAAGGTTGCGAAAACGACCAAATACCTTATCAGCCATATCGCTGTAGTAAAAAGGCTCCACATAACCGTATTCAAGAACATCAAGACTGCGGATGAACATTTCGGGCTTTATCTTCTGGTAGCGGTCGCCAGCCGTCTCGCAGGGATTATCCGTCAGAGAGGCCTCGATGAGCATCTTTTCCTCAAGCTCCTTTTTTTTATCGGCGACGGCTTTATCGTCCTCGTAAAATATCTCCAGCCAGCTATAACAATAAATAAGCGAATCAAGCCATTTGCCCTTCGATTCAAACTCGGAGGCCTGGAGGCGGGACTTTGCAATGGTTTTTTGAACAAACTTATCCGACAAAATCTGCTTCTTCTGCGTATCGTCGGCAAATTCATACGCCCTGGCAATAATCGGAAAAATTTCCAGCAGATTAGGCTCATTTGTCTCCGGTCGTGCCTTGAGCTTCTCAAGCCCCGCGAGCTGCTCATCAAGGGACTTTCTCTGCAACTGCCCTCTTGCAAGCTCAATCTGCCTGTACTGTGAAATTACATCAGAAAGAGCGACAATCTTCGTATTGTTTGCGTCGGCCTGCTCGTCCGACGAAGCAAAAGCCGCGGCGGAACTTAGAATCTGTTCGGCAGCATTGAAATTACCATCGCAGATTTCCTGCACGGCGGACCTGAGCAAAGCTGCCGTATTGCCGTCCGCCGGCTGTACAGCAGAAATCTTTTGCGGCGTTTTTGAAACCTCGACCGGCCTGGACATCGCAAAAGCATCCGGAAGCGGCACAACAACAAACAAAGACAATACAAAAATAAATATTACGTTTTTTTTCATTTGCACTCTTCTCTTTACCCCCACACCTATTTGCATTGGCCAAGAGAATTTTGAATTTACCAGCAAAGCTGCTTCTGCTCGGCCTTCTTTGCGCGACCACAGTGTAAATAGGTGTGGGGGTTTATTTTTTCTTTTTTCTGGTATCGAACTCTCGCAAGTTTTCCACGAATTCGTCGATGCGGGAATATTTTTAATAATTTTCATTCTTCATTATTCATTCTTCAATCTTTCAGCTACATTCTGCCGCCCTGCCGCTGCATCCGAGAACATCGAGTTTGTGCATAACCATCGCCTTTATCGCATCTCTGGCAGGACCGAGATAATTTCTCGGGTCAAATTCACCGGGCTTTTCGGCAAAAACCTGCCGAATCTTGGCTGTCATAGCCATGCGAAGGTCAGTATCAATATTCACCTTGCAGACCGCCATTTTCGCGGCCCTCGATATGGCCTCTTCCGGCACGCCCATTGCATCCGGCATCTTTCCGCCGTATTTATTAATCAGTTCTTTAAATTCCTTCAGAACGCTGCTTGAGCCGTGCATCACCAACGGAAAGCCAGACAGCTTGTCGGCAACTTTCTGTATGACGTCGAAAGCTATTTTAGACTCGGATTTGAACTTGTAAGCGCCATGACTTGTGCCGCAGGCAACCGCAAGAGAATCGCAGCCGGTTCTGCGGACAAATTCCACCGCCTGGTCGGGGTCGGTAAGATGACTTAAAATGTCATCGTGGCTGACGCCTTTCACGTCTTCCTCAATACCGCCGAGCTGGCCGAGTTCGGCCTCGACAACAACACCGTGAGCATGGGCGTATTCGACAACCTGCTTTGTAATTTCGACATTCTCCTCAAAAGGATGACCTGATGCGTCAATCATCACTGAACTAAAACCATCATCGACACATTGTTTGCAGATATCAAACGTGTCGCCGTGGTCAAGATGCATACAGATGGGAATATCGGGATTTTCCGCAACAGCAACGTCAATTATCGCTCGCAGGTAACTCATGCTCGCATATTTTCTGGCACCGCGCGAAATCTGCAAGATAAGCGGAGCCTTCTTCTCAGCGACCGCACTGATGATGCCCTGCGTGATTTCCATATTGTTGACATTGAAAGCCCCGATTGCATAACCGTTTTTGTAGGCCATCTTGAACATCTTTTTGGTATCAACTAATGCCATGACTGGGTTTCCTTTAAAAAATCAACAAACTAACCGCTCAGATATATTTAATAAAGAGTCGTAACCGTCGTCTGCGGGTCGATTTCGGGCTAATAATTACGGTCCTGCGGAGAATCCAGACCCATAAATCTCCTTGAGCCCATAGACAGTTCGCTGACTCCTTCCGGCCATATACTAAAGACTATTGCCTGTCTGTCAAGAGACTCGTCCATGCTGAAAGTCAGACCGTAAAAGAGCCTGTGATATCGCCTGATAAGCGTAATCTGGCTGGAGATTTTTTTACCGTAATCAAAATCATACTGATGGGCAAGTGTGATAGTGTAACGCGAATTCAACTTATATGTCGCGGCAAAGGTAAAGGCGTTTGAGCCTTTTTCGCCGTCAATGTCGGTGCTCCTCAGATACCTGGCGCCGACATAATAACTGAGATTCGGCCAGCGAAGCCGCGAAAATCCTATGTTGAACTGCTCGATATTTCTGCCTGTTACATCATAATTCAGGTCGCTCAGGATTGCCGTCGTATCGCTTATCCGCCAGATGTAATCGGCGTTGAAGCTGTCCCGCTGCGGACCAAATGTTTCAAATGTTCTGTAAGGACTGCCTAAATCGCCGTTGAAAATATGCGGCGCCGAAAGCGCCGAAAGCGGCACAAAAGAATTATTCCAGAGAAATTTGTCCGGCCTGACCGGCTCGGATGAGTCATTGCCGACCCAGGTATAATTGGTATTCAAACGCATCCATTCGACAGTCCTCTCTTTGTCGCCGGTGCCGCGTTTTGTCTGCCACCGCTGCAAAAGACCAAGATTGAAGATGTCCTTCTGCTCGACAGCATCGGAACTTTCTGCAAATACGGCGGCGCTGGCATAGGGTTTTACGATGTGACGAAGACCGTTGAGGTCCCAGAATACCGAACGCACATTATTAAAGGTCTTGTAGTACTGAGTCGAGGCCCTTACGCCGGCCTCGCCGATAAAAACTTTCTCGGAGCCGCTTTCCGTACCTGTGCCCGTAACAGGCCCGCGGGCAAAGCCGCTTCTGTCGTCATACCCGAGCGTGCCGGCGATATACGGCACAACCTTGGCCGAACCAGCTTTCAAAGGCATATCAAGCTCGCTGCGGGTCGAACCAAATGTAAAATCCTCGCTTGAAACAGCCAGATGGTGATTATCTCCGATTCGCTGGCGGTATCTGCCGATGGAGCTGTCGTGATATAATGTGACTTTGTCGTCAAACAGCGACTGGGCCTTCAAGTGATATTGTGCCGAAGGAAGCTCCTCAAGCTGGTCGGCAAAATCGTTTATCCGCCATTTGCCGAGAATCGCAAACGCCCAGTTGTCCTTAAGGCGCTTTAAGTGAATCAGGGTCTCCTGCTCCTTGCCCGAAAAGAACTCACCCCTCTGGAAAGATTCATAATAATTTTCGTCCGACAGATAGCTCGTCTCCAGCGTGAGCTGCCAGTTGTAAGGCAGGAAATGTCTGTGCTGGAATTTGAACATTCCCCTTAAATCTTTTACCGGCTCAAGGTTCTGACGGTTTCTGCCGAGGTCGTCTTCGCCGCGGTCGCGAATAATATAGCCGCTTAAATTGCCAAAATAATCGTCCCTCTTATATTTTATCTCGGTCCCGATTCCTACTCCTCTTTTGGAATAATAATCAAACAAAAAACTGGAATCGACGCCCGCAGGCTCACGCAGACCAAGAACACGGGCAAGATACCATTCGGTTTCCAGCGATGTGCCAAAGGTATTGTCGTAGCCGGCATGCGCCTTCTTAAGAGGCATGTCCGGCCTCTGCAGGTTGCTTCTGACCTTCGGCCACCAAAATACCGTCCTGTTGTCAAGCTTGAGCTTTACATTCTTCATCACGGCGTCATAACTGTGGTCGCCGAGTTTGCCGGTCTGCTCGTCAACAGCCGTTGTGTCGGTAACGACAATCTCAGAAGCCGTCATCGCCACGCGGGGAACATAGAATTCACTGTTCGTTAAGGTTACATTTTCGCCTTTAAATTTGTTTTCCGAAACCTGCCTGAGCTTTGCCGCCCTTAAATATATGGGAATGCCTCTCAATGGGTCGTAGTTCCGCATAATAGCGTTTACCGCAAGACCCTGCTTGGTCTGGAAATCATAATAAGCCTCATCGGCGCGTATGGTCCGCTGACCTTCCGTCATTATTATATTGCCGCGAAGATAAATTGCATTGACGGTATTGCCCGCAAGAAAACTATCAGTACTATTCGGCTCGCCGGCTGAGCTGCGAGAATAAAAAATCACCGCACAGTCCGCCTGAAATTCCAGCAGTCCGCCCCCCTCGTCCTGCTTCTGCCAGAGATAAAATCTGTTGAGCATCGTCGCAATGTTCGTTCCGTCAGGCAGAGTTTCGTTTGTTATCCTGACCGGCTCTGTGCCGAGCCCGCTGATGTTGACAGGATACTGAAACTTCGGCGGCGGCACTTCGGGCACAGGCTGCGGTGCCCCGACGGCTCGGGGCTGGGCCTGCTGTTCAGCACCTGTGCCTAAAATTCTTTCGAGAATATTCGGCGGTTTAGTCTTCCGACTTGTCGGAGTAGTCTGAGCAACGGCTGACTTTTCCGCTTTCTTGGCAACGGCTGATTTTTTCGCTTTCCGAGCAACGACCGGCTTTTTCGCCTTCTGAGCAACGGCCGGTTTTTCTGCCTTCTGAGCAACGGCCGGTTCTTCCGCAGGCACTAATTTAACCTGACCTGTTGCGACAAGGGCGTTGCGGTAAAGCTCTGTCATGCGCATGTCCTGCTCAATTCTATTTTCTGCTGTGGCAAAGACCTCGCCGGCAACCATAAATTCAGCCACCATCGACTCAACGCCGGATGTAACCGTTTCGGTAAGCTCTCCGTCAGGAGTCTCAAGGACAAGGTCGGTGGTTTTGGAACCAGAGCCTTTTTCGATTGAGACATTGCCTTCAAGATATACCTTCACCCTGTAGTCAACATTGGTAACACCCTGATATTCGGTAATCTGACTGTTGAGCCAGACTATCGCCTCGTTGCTCTTGAGTTTATTATCACCGATTGAAAGTTCAAGGCCCTCTGTGAAGGCAAGAATATGCTCGCCGCTTGAGCTTTGATAGCTGGTCATTACCTTGCCGTGAAGATGCAAATCGTCCGCCCCGAACAGTTGCGCCTCCTGCGACTCAACCGCCGATAGTCTGCCTCCGGCAGATAAAAATATCAGCAGAGAAAAAACCAAATTACGCATACAAACTGATTGTCATCCTTAACAACTGTGAGGATTATAGCTTTAAAATCGACTAAATCCAGAAAAAACCTTTATAATAATACTGAAAATGGGCATAAAATAAATTATGGTCCTATAATACTTTGCATTAAATAGTTTGTAGTTGTTAGTTGATAGCCGATAGTTATAAGTTATTATTAAACAAGGCAATACGACAAGGAAATTTATATGAATAAAGAATTCGGCGGCTACCAGAAACAGGTTATAAAGGATTATTATAAAAACCTCGATAAGATTGTCCTTGCAAGACTGCAGGAGCTTGTGGGCAATATTTACCTGGCAGAGAGCGAATCAAAAAAAGAGATGTTATGGAAACAGGTCCAAGCAGCGTTGAAAAAACTAAAAATCCCGGAGACAATTGCACAGCATATCATTCAAAAACGTGACCCCCAAATACTGGCAAAAAATCTAAACGACTGGCTGAGGAAATAGTATCAGAGCCCAAGCGATAGCGCGGGGTAATTTTAAATATATTTAGCCCCTTGACTTGTCAAGGGGTTCGTTAATCGTTATTTAGCCCCCGGCCTGTCCTGAACAAAGCCTGCAGTGAGCGCGGTCGAACCGTCGAAGGAGCCTTCGGGGGTTATTTTGCTTTAAGGCGCAGCCGCGCAGTGGCAGAAATTCAAACACTAAACCCGGCTAAAGTTTACTTTGAAAAGGGTTTTGTTTGAATTTTACAGTGTTTGCAAAAACGCTGCCTTAAAGCAAACCCTCTGTGCTGCTCTGTGAACTCCGTGGCCAAGAAAATCCGCGTCATCCGCGCAATCCGTGGTTAATTTTTTGTGCCTTCGCCTGTCTCGCCATAGCACAAATGTGCGAAGGCGGATGTCTTAGTGGCTATTTTTTTTAAACAATCGGCAAATCAATCTCCTCGAATATCTGTCTTGCTAAGCTTTCTGCTGTTATCTTATCTGCTCCTTTTTCGGCATAAGCCTTTATCAGTTTATCTCTTGTTTCTTTTAGATAGTTTTCGTATTTCTGCACAGCCCTTTTGACGACAATTTCGCTCTTTGGCACTTTGATTATATATTCGCCTTTCTTCCTGGCGTACAGAATATATTTTGCCCGCTCTAAACTGCTAAATTCTAAAAGAACCGTTCCATTTTCAAAGCAGATTTGAACCTGTTTACCGAAGTTTAATTTTATTTTCCCGCCCGGCACCGACACCTCTTCATATTTAGCCGTTGATTTCTCCTCCATCTCTTTGACAAAAGCATGCGCCGCCATTGCTTTTTTAATGTCTATTTTTGCCCGCCGGAGTCGGTGATAACGCCCCGAAATCTTGATACTAGGCTCGAAAGGCAACGCCTGCCGCGTCGTAGCCCTTGGCGAAGACGGGGCCAACTCCTTTTTTACTTTAGCACTCAAAAAATCTTCCGGAAATTTCTTTACCGGCTCTTCCGCAAAAAATATTCCCGCTACTCGCTTCTTTATATCACTGATAATCTCTTCAACTGGCTTTTTTGCCATATTTTGCTGATTAAAAATTCAAATAATTGCGATTTTGGGGTTCGGCAGGAAAATTTTGAAAACCTAAACCTTGTTTCCTTATCCTTTTTTATCATTCATAACAACCCAAAGATGGTGGAGTCCTATTTCTTCGTTCGCTATATTACTGGTTCTATTATGTGAAGAGAGACAATGTATAACACCTGTTGATGCATCTTCTTTAATCATATTAAGGATCTCATTAGAAGTCCAAATGCAACCATCTCCTATTGGTTTATTTACGAGCTCCAAAATCCATTCATTTATCTTGCCCTGCCAATAACGGCAAGATTTATCCTGCACGTAACCAATCATCGCGGCTAAATTGTGTTCCGCGCCGTGGAATCCAAGTTTAAACCGCTGAATCCCACCAGTTATTTTATCGGGGGATGTTCCGGTGACATATTCTTTCTCACGGTCTACAGAAGGGGCGGGTAATCGTTTACATTCAAAAACGAGAACAGGATCGTATATAGTATAAGGCAGTGCTTCAATAATTATATTCTCAATTGGCGATACAGATATATCAACTTTTCGTTTTCTATACTGTCGCTCTTCATAGCCAAATAAAAACATATGTAAATGTTCAAGGGCTTGAGAATTGAGAAATTTATATAACTGTGAATTTAATTTATCTTCTGATTGCACTGATAATCTATTGGGGTCATTTCTCCAAAACGGCAATTGTTCGGACACAAAAGTAATGATTGAAAGAATAGATGCTTGCGATTTAACGCCTGAAGTAATTCGTCCAGAGGAATTTTGTTTGTTAACTTGTTTCCCACCCATACCTAATATCCCTGGTTATATAAATCTGCGAGCGTTTCATCGGCATCTCTAATAGCTGTTGAGCGAATCCAATAACGAAGCCTATCCGGTTTAATAATCAATAAAACATTTTTATCATAAAAACGTAAAAGTCTGACCGTCCGAAGATGAGCGTGAATTTTGCTGTAAATAATTTTTTTTAGTTCCTCTTCTGCATTGTTATTGAGCCATGAAAGTTCGGGACTGTCTCCAAAATAAAATGGTTGGCATATCAAACCATTGAGAAACTTTGGTTCTCCTGCTTTTAGATTATCATAAATACTGCCAAGCATCTTTATAAAAATATCCGAGTAACGATTCAGATCTTTTTTGTCAGCTTCTTCTCGTAGTAATTTTGATTTCTGACCATTTCTTATATAATCTACCATGTAACCAAGAACATCTTCATATAAAACTTTTTCCCAAAAAGAAAAAGACAGTATTTTTCTGTCTGCTGGATAAGGTAATATGTCAATGTCTTGTTTTCGAACTGTTGTTTCCATATCAACAAGTGCTTCCGTACCATTCAAAGTACAACAGAACCGATAGACATCATGGTTTTTAATAATAAATTGATATAAGGCCTGTAATTCAGAAATCTGTGAACTTGGTGAATGAATACCAACAATTCTATGACCATATGCGAGGAAACCCTTATCCAGAAAAACAATTGGCAGAGAATCAACTTCTTTGATTAAAATAAGCGGTGCAGAATAACGAGCTGTTGTATAAGCGGAACGAAATTGTGTCTCTTGAACTTTTGTAATTTTTGCTTCATCAATTCCCGTTTTGGTAAAAGCTTTTGCAGGCAGAAGAGGTTTACCTGTTAAAAACATAGCTTCTGTTCTCCTTCCTCTTTTAGCTGCAATGTAACCTTCACCATAATCCCAATTTTTATTTAGCTTATTATTTTCAAGATATTCTGCCAATGTACGCAAACCATTAAGACGTTTTGAGATATTATGCAACCGCCCGCCTCCAAGAAAATTTACTCGCCAAACATAAAAATCTGTTTCAGCTTGCTTTTGTAAAACATCGTGGCGATCATAATGGTCAAGCTCAAAACAAATTCGTTCCTGAACGCTAACTGTTCGTCGAAATGTCAAATGGGAAATTAAATTATCTTTTATCGGTTTAATTGCATAAGCAGCCACGGCGATTGTTTGCTTATTTGCCTCATATAGATTGCGAACAGAGGTAAAGTCAAAAACTGTATCTATGCAATATTTTCTAAATAAATTTGTACGGAATGCAAAAGGATTGCGATTATATAGAAAACCAGATGGCTGAATCATACAGATCCGACCAGTTTGGGGACTTAGAACAGTTGAAGCTTGCTCCAAAAATAAATAGGCAGCTTGATTGTCTGGGCATTTGCCGCGAGATGGTTCTGAGTCCTGAGTTATTTTATCAATTTGCCTTGCTGCATCTGTAAGTTTAGATTCAAATGGCGGATTTCCGATTACTATATCAAACTTCTTTTCAAGGACATTATCAATACCTTGCTTTGAATCAAGGAGTATCCTGAAAAAATCTTTTTCAAAAAGATTAGAATCCCCAAGACGATCAAATCTCAGTTTGTTCCAGATAACATCTGGTTTCAATGCATCACAAACAGCAAGCGATAAGCTGAACGCAGTTAGATCGATGGCATTAGGGTCAAGATCAATTCCGAAGATATTTTTCTTAAGCTTTTCTTTGAGATACTTAACTGGTGGGCTTTTCCAATTATTTTTACTTTTCCAAAAATTAATAAGCCTCTTAAATGCTCCAACAAGGAACACCCCCGATCCGCATGCAGGGTCCAAAACACGTTCACTGCCTTTCATTTCATTGTAAGGCATCACATGGTCGAGCAGCAACGCGGCCAAAAGCGGAGGTGTATAAACAGCTCCGTGCCCGCCCTTTATAAATCTCTGATAAAGATGGCTTATGATTTCTACCGGCAAATGCTCAAAGGAAAATTGATCCCAAAGATAGCATTGTTTTGCTATCATTTTTTTTTCAACAAGGTTGGCAAATATTTTAAGATGGTTTTTGTCGAGTTGATAAAATTGTGTGATGTCAAATACATCACCATTAAACTTACGTGCAAGAAAATCTAATAAAAGGTGCACTTCGTCAGGTTTGCCCCCTTTAAGCACATCAAGAAAACTTTCCGCTCCTTCATGATACTTTCCAAAGAGAAGTTTTTTAGAAAAAACCTTGCGGTCTTCAAGATATTTAATAATTATCATCAACAAAAGCAGCCGCCTTAAGAGAGGATTTTTCTCTCCATTAAGCTCTTTGTCGGCATCAACAACGGCTTGAATCAAGGATTGATGAGCAGCCTTATCGTAATTTGCCAGTTTACTATTGTCAGGGTCATCCCAAAAAGTTCCATCGGCAAGTCTGAAAGCAGAATTTTTTTGGAGTTCACCGGAAATCTTCCCGGCAGTTGTGAGTAAATCTGATTCTGAACTTCGAGCAGGTTTGTATTTGCATTTTTGGTTATTTTCATCCCAAAAATCTGGCCCTCTGGCACATGATAATATATCTATTCGGCTTGGCCATGCTATATAGAGTAAAGGAGCAACCCCTTGAAGCCAAACTTGACGATGAAGTTCAGACAAGGCATTTTCATTAAGTTTATTATTGGAATTATCTACAACGTAAGCGGCTACTTGTGATGATCGTTTTTCATCCGAAAAACGGCGGAAAAAAACAAAATCTATATGTTTAAATAATTTGGCTTCAAATATTACTGCCTGTTCATCAATGCTAAGATTTTTTGGCGGGACATTATCATTTTGAGGAACAGAAACTAAACCTTCAGTAGGTTTGCCATCTTGGCGAATAAAATCCACACTTTGAAGGAGAGTATTAACCATTACTCAAAAATCTCTTGAGAATAAATCCTTTAAAGTATTTATGAATCGCCACGGCCTATGTTTTCCATTGTGGCGTATTCTATACTGTTTATTTTGCTTTGAAAAGAACAAATCTGTGTCTAAAAAATCCATCCACCCTTGTCGCGGCGACTCTGCCTGCCCCGTGAGATGTTTACCCCGTGGGATGTGAAACTATCCCATCGGGGTCTGTGGTAAAAATAATTCGTGAAAATTCGTGTTCATTCGTGGTTAAAATATACTTTTAATATCCCCTGTGGCTCCTTCGAACAAAACGCGCAAGCTTGTCCTCGAGTAGTCGGGGATCGCAAAGTTTACCTGGATAGTCCACATAAGCAATTTTGCGCAAGCCTGTCCTCGTGAAAACGGGGATCGGAGCGGAGCGGAAATCCCGACCTGTCGAAATGGTTATTATCTCTGTGTCCTCGGTGAACTCTGTGGCTAAAATATACTTTTTATATCCTCTGTGGCTACTTAGCACAAAATGCGCAAGTGCGAGTTGCAGATTTTGACAGAAATTCATAAAAAATCGAAAAAAGTCGTAAAAAAAATGTAATTTATGTCAATTCGTGTTAATTCGTGGTTAAATTCACCCCCATTTTTAGCGTAATTTTAAAAACTTGCGCGCTTTTGACCAAAAACTTGCGCATTTTGTAAAGGAAAACGTTCATAACTCCTTTATTTTATTTTCAAACTAAGGACTTACAGCAAAAATCCCAACGTAAACAAACGACTTACGACGATAATTGACGTAATACGAAACGAGCCTCGCACCTGTCCTTCGTAGCCTTAGCGAAGGAGGAACCGCAACCGTTTTACGTTATTTCCCACCTGTTCTACTGTTCTCCGCTTCAGCGGATGGCCATAAGTCTTTATTTTTTGATATCTATTTGTGTTGTAAGTCCTTATTTCTTGGCGCAAAAAAAATCCGCCGTTGTTCGGCGGACCTCTCCTCACATAGAAAACGCAAAAAAGAAAACTTTTAATTTATTCATCCAGGTTGTTTTAAGCTGACGCAGCGAGCTGCTTTCGCTTTCGCTGGTTGATTGTTCTTACAGGCTGACATTTTATCTGATTCTCATCCGAGGCAATCCGCACTGCTTCTATGGCATTTTCCGCAAAAAGGTCAGCCCCGATTTCTTCCCACAAACCCTCGGTGCGGTCAAAGACGCCGCCCGAAAGCATTATTTTCATCGCAGGCCAGGCGTTTATTTCCCTTATACGGTCAATTGCGCTGCGAATCTGGGGCGTCTCGCCCGGCTCTGTGCCGTATATTACCAGCATATCCGGGCAGAACTGATGAATGAATGAAAGTATGTCGTCGCTGGTGAGTCCTCCGCCAAGAAATCTTACATCCCAGCCTGCACTTTCAAACATATCCGCTATCATCTGGCCGCCAAGCTCGCTCGTCTCGCACAGAGAACTGCAGACGACAACCTTCCTGTCTGTCTGCAACTGGCGAGGCAGTTTGTTCTGGAGCTGGTCGACGATTGTACGATTGATGCGGGTTGCAAGATGCTCCTGTGCGGAAGTGATTCTCTCAGTACGGTAAAGCGTGTTAATCTCTACCATTATCGGCCAAATCACATCGCTGTAAACACCTGCTATGGAGGCGCTGTTGTGGTGAAGAATATCCTCAATTATGCTCCTGCACTGCCTTCTGTCGCCCGCCAAAAGAGCATCAAGATACCGCTGCAAAAAAACCTCGTTTATCATATCGAGATCTCCAAAACCCTGATTCATACTCATAATGAAACAATGCAGGTTTTTATTTTTGCCTTCTTAACTTTTTCCGCCCCCGACATGTTAAAATAGGCAATCTATAACTTGTATCGGGAGGTGGATTGGAAAATCTTTAGTTAAAATGGGTAAAATTGGTGAGTTTGGCAAAATAACTTTACTGCCAAAGTGCTTTTTAAATATAAGTCGTTATTTTATGGAGTCTTACAAAAAAAAGATGGGTGTGGTTAATGTTGCGCTGTAGATTCAGCGGGTATCGTTGGCTCAGCAGGCCTAACTGCCGCCACAGGCGCAGGTGCAGTTTTGGGAACAACCGGCTTTGCGGCCTTATCAGCCTTCTGCGCGGTTTTGGATAACTGCCTTGGCTTTGGCTTTACCTTTACTGCCTCTGGCTTTTTAGTAACAGGTTCGGATTGAATTAGTTTTGAAGGAATGTTTTCTACTTTTGCTGGTGCGGATAGCTTTTGCTGCGATTTCTGACTGCTGCTGTAACTTATCAAACTGATTACCAACGCAGTTGCCAGAACCGTTAGTGCCACTGCTAAAATTATCGCCGTTAGCTTAATTGGTTTCATTGGTTATCCTCGATAATTCTTTCCAGATTATTCCAATTTTAATTTCATACAGTTTGTTCGGTCTGAGATTTTTTAGGTAAAATCTTGTGTTTAATAAATAAAATCAGCCTTATTATCCCAAAAATAATCAATGTATCTATAATAAATGCGGCCAGAAAGAAGCCAGCCCCCATACCAAACGCACCATCAATAAGGAAGTTTGGGTATAATACGGTTGCAAAACAAGGATATCCTATTATTTTGGGAATCTGCAGCTTAAAAGAAAAATGCAGAATGCAAATCAATACTGATATACATGGAATTACAGAAGAAACAAATAACCCTTTTGGGATTCTGGTATTTTTTCTAAATATCAAAAGGCCGAACGTAAAAAGGGGCATTATTATTAAAAGAAATATTCCACTTTTGGTATCCATATCAACACCATGCGCCAATACAGACTTACAAAAATAAATATCATTCATGTTCCAGTTCCTTTCAATTACCATCCTGCCATTTTTGCAAGTTTTCCCCATTCATATACTGCATCAAGGTCTCTCATTGTATTTTGCATAGACTCAACGGTTTTATTCAATGTTACTTTATCAATTTCTGGGTCATCATGTTCCCACCAATAGCCAACTGATGCTTTCCACGGCTGCCAATTGTGGGAAGGACAGGTCATATCCATAATTGGATGCATAGCAGCACCAAGTTCAAAATAAGCAGAGGTTTCACCATAAACTTGACTACCAGACTGCAGCTTCTCCTTGTATGCAAAATAGTGCTTCGTAACAAACCACCACATCTGTTTCTCAGCTTCTTCTCTTGATTGCCCTGTTTTTGCATTCGTCATAGCGTGCATATATGCATACTTACCCGCTTGATTACCATTCAAGAGACTATCTACCCACTCACTTCCCATACGTACCTGATATAAAGGACTAAATCCACCCTGATAATCTCCCAGCTGATCGGAAAAGGCCTCATGGATTATTTGGCTATGTACGGGTGCACTCCATCTGCCATTAAGGTCAAAGTTATTTATCGGGTCGTTTTGACAATAGAGATATTTATGTAAAGTTAAAGGATTTTCAAAATCTCCCAAAATAAGGTCTCTGCCGGTAAACCGAGAAATGTATGGGCTATATTGCCTTGCACGCAGGTAATACTGGCCGGTTTCTGAATCAAGATACTGGCCTGTAAACTGCCAGGGTGTGTAAAACGTTCCCTGTTCCTCAATCGTTTCGCCGAAAGGATTAAACGTGAACATCTTAACCACGACGCCATCACTATTTATTACCTGCCGGACAGAGCCAAGCCTGTCATGCAAGAAGTAATACCTCGAAGCAGAACCGCCATCATATTGCGCCAGAATCTGGCTGTTGGCGTAAATGTAGCCTTTCTTTACAGACATATCAGTTGGGTCAATCTCCAAGAGTATAACAGGCAGGTCTCCCACAACATCAACTATGTATTTCCTATTGCCGGCGACGCTGGAATTCTTTTGAATTCTATTGCCTGCCGGGTCATATTTAAGCGATATGGAATTGCCCTCAATCGTAGCAGAACGTAATTTATTGCCCCAGTTGTAGGCCAGCGATACTGATATATTAGCGTCCCTGCGGCCTACTGTGAGATTCCCATTTTCATCATAACCAAGATTTGCGCTGCCTGCGGTTGCCATTTCATTACCGCTATAGGTAAAATCAGTCTGGCCTGAACCTGTTATCGTTCTGCTGTTCATATCGCCGTTGTCCTCGTAATTAAAGCCTGCCGTCCAAGTTGAGCCGTTGATATTACTGATATTGGCATCAGTTAATTGCGACAGGCTATCATACTCGAAGGAAAGCGAATGGGCAATAGTTGAAGTATCGGGTTTTGTTAGGGTTTCTGTGGCAGATTTAAGATGGCATAGGCCGTATTAAACGGTTGCGGTTCCTCCTTCGCTAAGGCTACGAAGGACAGGTGCGAGGCTCGTTTCGTTTATCGTCTTGCGGTTAACGTAATTGAAACTACGAAGGGCGCAAAGAAACACGAAGGATTATTGAGCTGTTCAATAACTAAAGGAACACGCCGGGTTTTGACGTTGGGGATAGAAGATTGGAGACTAATAAAAGTTAACAGTGAACAGCTTACAGTTTACAGAAGAACTGAAACCCGCCGGGGGACGGCTATTCGGCAACTTCTGCCTTATTCGGCTCGGAACTGAGAGGGTTTTCTGAATGCTTTTCTGTCAGCGGACGTCTCCAACCGGTCAAAATCTTTTCCATCTGACTGTCAATTGCTGTCGGGCTGGGCTGAAGAGAAAGAGCGTGGACAAAATTACAGGAATCGAGCACAACACTGTTGACCTGGTCGGGGGATTGTCTGCCTTGTGCAAGGAACTTCACGGCTGGAAAATCGGACAATGGAGTTATGTTTATCAGGAAAACCAAAAAGCCTGCAATCACAGAACCCGCCAAAAAACCGACAACAGCGGCACCTGCGCTATTTAAAATCTTCGGAAAAGACACAACATAAACGGCTGTGAAAAATTTGAAGGACAGAAGATGCATTACAACGAAAATAATGACAGCCATTGTCAGAACAAAGACTGAATAGGAAAAATTGCCGAGATAACTTCTGATGACCGGAAATTTGTCAACAATCTGCGGCGCTGTCATTATACCCGTGTAAACAGAAATAAGCACGTTGAACAAAAGAGCCCAGCTCGGATACCAGGTTTTTCTGTAACCAATAAAGACAAAGACAAGACCGACCACTATTATTATCAACTTTGGCATTTTTAATTATCCAAGATTCGAAGTTACCCTTTTTACTTCCTCAAGGCTCGCAATACCTGCCAGGGCAAGTTTAAGAGCCTGTTTCTTGAGGTTCGTTCTGTATTGTTCATCGCCGGAATTTTTGAAGTTGCTCACTGAAAAACCAGGTGAAAGAATCTGGGCCTTGACATCGTCGCCAAGAACCATAATGTCAAAGATTGCTGTTCTGCCTTTGTATCCTGTATCGCCGCAATGACGGCAGCCTGTCGGCCGCATTATTTTGCTTGTATCCACATTCTTATCCCTGAATTTTTCAAGTTGAGCATCATTAAGATTCTCGGCAACCTTGCATTCGGGACACAATTTGCGAACAAGCCGTTGTGAGATTATCAAATCAATCGCGGATGAAACAAGAAGCGGCTTTATGCCCAAATCCATCAGACGAACGACTGCCGCTGCATTGCTGCTGCTGTGCAGCGTCGTAAAAACAAGATGACCTGTCTGAGAGGCGCCAAGGGCCGTCGAGGCGGTTTCCTCGTCCCTGATTTCGCCGACGAATATTACATCGGGGTTCTGACGAAGAACGCTTCGTAACGTACTGGCAAAAGTTATGCCGGCCTTGGGATTGATTTCTATCTGGCTGGCCTTGGGTAAAACATATTCTATGGGGTCCTCAATGGTTATTACATTGCGAGTATAGAAATCTATCTCCCGAAGCATTGCCTGCATTGTAGTACTCTTGCCGCTGCCGGTCGGGCCGCAGATAAGAATCATTCCCGACTGATGAGTAATCGCATCCTTTACGAGCCGCTGATATTTTTCATCCATGCCGAGGTCGGCAAGAGTGATCTGCGTAGCGGCCTGACTAAGGACTCTTACCGAAAGTTTCTCACCATGCAGAACGCCGGCACTCGCTACACGAAAGGAAATATTGCCGTCGGCAGTTTTGGCTATAAAAGCCCCATCCTGAGGACGGCGCTTTTCAGAGATGTCCATACCGGAAATGGCTTTGATACCGTTGACTATCGCAGCACATTGCTTGAACCCAACTTCCTCGGCGGTCCTCAGCATCCCGTCGATTCGATACCGCACTACATAGCCGTCACTGCTGACAGGGTCTATGAGAATATCACTGGCAAGACTATCCACGGCAGTTGCTATTATTTTCTGAGTGTGCTCAAGTGCACCTCTGTCCTCCTTGCTGTCTTTGGCGTTGCCATACACTTCAAAGAGATTTCTGCCCAACGCATCAAGCAGAATGATGGAATCTTTGCCGCGGGCACCGGCAAAATGACTGAAATCCACAATCTCAACAGCTTTGCCAAAGGCCCTTTTGACGGCTTCAAAAAAGGATATGCTGTGCTCCTGAACCCTCTGGGCTGCTTCAGCTATAATAAAAACCAAAAGAACGAACGGGCCAAAAATCAGCATCAACACATTCATGCCGGCTTTTAACTTTTTGGGTATAATCGGGCTGAACTCAAAACGCTGAATCAGATACATACACAGATAAAACCAGAAAATCAGAAAGGCAATTCTTAAAGGACTGAAAAGCAATTTTACATAACCTAACTGCATAAATGAAATCCCCTGATTGCAAACGACAAAAGCAGCTAAAATACAGTAATATCTAAACTATAACACCGACTGAGAGTTTTGGCAAATAAAAAAGCCCCCGATATACGGGGGCTTTGAAGGGCTCAAGATAAGGTTATCATCCTATGAATTCGTTGCCAACCTTTCTGGCCCGCTGCGGTTTGTCGAGATTTATGCCAAGAGAAACGCCCGTCTCGACAAGTATATTCCAGCCGGCGGCAAGATAGACATAATTGCCAAGCTCACCGATGTCGGCAACTTTTATCGTGGGGAAAATGGTGTCCTCATCGCAGACGGCAAAGACCTTCATGCCCACGCCGTCGGCAAGCGTCTGTTTTATCTTTTCAAGCTCGCTCTTAAATGGGTCAATCAGGATAACCACATCATCGGGGTTCATCACTTCCTCAATGCCGTGAACAGCATAAGTACCCTCAAGATAATCGCTCTTCTTTCGCGTTATTTCGTTGGTTTTAAGGGTAAGCTCTTCAGCGACGCCGTCATTGCGGCCGGCAAAGTAGATTGTGCCGGCAGATGCTATTGCGTCTATGATTTTTTTGTCTATCGGCATTGTAAGAGCAGCGTTAAATGCGTCAGCAAGGGCTGCAAATTTTTTCTGAAGGTCTATACCTTGTACGGCACCAAGCAACGACTGATAAAACAGGGCCTGCTCGGCAACGCTTTTTGTCGCGGCTACCGCCTCTTCCCTGCCGCAGCTTAATATAAATGTTTGTTTGGCGAGAGATTCGAGCTTTGTATTCTGATTTGCAGTAAGTGCATAAAGATGCTGGTGTCCGACATTTTTCAACCTGTCAAAAAGACGTATGACTTCCTTTGTCTGGCCGCTGTTGGAAGCGCCGAAGACGACAAAATCTGACAAATCATAGCTGCACGCCTGAAGGCCGCCTTCGGCTGCAAGATTTAATTTGTATCCTGCCCTTTTCGCACAGTACATCGCGTTCTTGGCGGGGAAGATTCTGCTTGAACCTTCGCCGGTAAAAAAGAGTTTTCCATTTTGTTTGACAGAAGCAATAACTTTGTCAGCATTTTTCAGGGCAAAACGACGCAGAATATCAGAAGTTTGCATCATTTCACGAATCAGAGCAAATTGAGTGTACTTTTTTTCGCTGTTCATTTTTTTTCTCCGTTATCCTGGGTTAAATTTTTTTGCCTGCAATTTTACATATTCAGGTATCGAACCTGCAAGCGGTTTTACATAATCGATAAAAGTTTCTGTTATGAAAAAGCCATTTGAGTCTATGAACTCATCGGGCATCGGCCTTGCCTTTCCTGCAACTTCAGACAGGGCTATTGAGCCGGTAAAACATTTATACTTTTTGCCGGGTTCTCTGTTGAGTGTTACCATAAGGCCTGTCCTGCCTTGTTTTGCAAGCCGGACTGCTTCCTGCCCTGCCATAAAGGCCTCGTCAATATCGAGCTGAACTGCACGGTCGGCTGCGCACATCGGGAGGGACTCGGTTATCTGAAATTCACCTCTGAAGCCAAATTTGCTGCTTATCAATCTGTGCAGAACCATCGCAGCACTTGTGCCGCCCATGGCGCCGAACTCGACATTGCTGAATTTGTCCCTTATCTGTGAAGCCGAGACAGGTGTGCCGTCGGCATAAGCAATTCCTTCGCCGCAGACTATCGATACAAAGCCGAAATTATCATAACATTTTTTGACTTCGGCAAGAAATTTTTCCTTCTCAAACGGTTTTTCAGGCAGACAGAGGATATGCGGTGCGTCGGCAGGGTCTTTTTTGGCAACCGCTGCAGCGGCAGTCAGCCAGCCGGCTTTTCTGCCGATACACTGAAAGATTACAAACTGGTCGACTTTGCGCATATCGCGGGCAAGGACGCCGGCCTGGAGAACCGAAAGAGCTATATATCTTGCCGCACTCGGATAGCCCGGCGCGTGGTCTGTGCCGAAGAGGTCGTTGTCAACGGTCTTCGGCACACCTATACCGACAAGTTCATAGCTGCTGCGTCCTGCAAAATCCTCAATCCGGCAGATTGTATCCATTGTGTCGTTGCCGCCGATGAGAAATATATACCGGATGTTATATTTTTTCAGCATATCGAGGATTTTCGGCAGGTCGCTGTCGGCAAGTTTGTATCTGCATGAGCCTAAAGCACTGGACGGGGTTGTCTTTAAAAGCTGAATGGTCTTTTCGCTTTCTGTCCCGAGGTCAACAATGTTTTCAGATATGAAGCCTTCAATTCCGAATCTCATGCCGAGGATTTTTCCAACGGCACTAAAATTCCCTGCTGCGGTGATTATGCCGGCAAGCGAAGAATTGATGACCGAAGTCGGACCGCCGGACTGGCCTAAAATTGCATTGCCTTTGAGCATCTTTTATGACTTCTGTAATCTTTGCTGCAATTTCCCAAAAATTTATCTGCCTGGAAAACTTTTCAGTATTCGGTTTTCTCAAACCTTATCCTGACACTGTTCGCATGAGCGTCAAGGCCTTCGGCCTCGGCAAGGCGAACAATATCATCAGCATTTTTGGCGAGTCTTTTTTTGTCATATTCAATAATGCTGATTGATTTGACGAAGTCATTAGCAGTCAGCGCACTCGAAAATCTCGCACAGCCGCCTGTAGGCAGCGTATGACTGGGCCCGGCCCAGTAATCGCCCACGGCCACCGGTGAGTAATCGCCGATAAATATCGCCCCTGCGTTTTCAATTTTTTCTGCAATCTGTCTGCTGTTTTTGCCGCATTGAATTTGCAGATGTTCCGGTGCAAATTCGTCAGCCCATCTAATCAGGTTTTTGGTATCTTTGAAAACAATAATGCGACTATATTCTTTCATACAGTTTAAGGTTTCCTTAGACCTGCCGAGTTTTGGTATCTGGAGCGCAAGCTGTTTTACTATCCTGTCAGCCAGATTTTTTGAAGTTGTGAATACAATCCCGCAGCCAATATTATGCTCTGCCTGACTTAACATATCCGCTGCAACCCAGGCGGGATTTGCATCATCGTCAGCAATTATTAAAACTTCACTGGGACCGGCAATAAAGTCAATCGCTGCGTAGTCCGGCGAAACAGCTTTCTTGGCAGACTGAACCCACCGATTGCCGGGTCCGACAATTTTGTCCACCATGGGAATAGTGCCGTGTTTTGAAGCAAGGGCCGCAATTGCCTGAACGCCGCCGACGCGATAGACCTCCGTTACTCCGAGCTCGAAACAAACCGCCTTGATAACAGGATGAACATCACCATCGAAACGGGGCGGTGAGGCAACAATAATTTTTTTCACACCCGCCACCTGTGCAGGCACGGCGGTCATTATCACGGTCGAAGGAAGCGGAGCTGTGCCGGCAGGCACATATATGCCTACACTTTTAAGAGGTGCGTATTTAATAGCCGTTCCATTCCGAAAAGCTTTGCGCTCTTTCGGAATGAATATGCCTTTCTGGTATTTTCTTACATTAGCAATGGCCTGTCTTATCGATTTTAAAAGTTTTCTGTCGAGTTGTTTGCGGGCACTGCGCAGCTCCTTCGGCGAAACCTTGAACCTGTTCGGCGTCAAGAGGACGCCGTCAAACATTTTAGTGTATTTTATAACAGCATTGTCTGCCTTTCTGTCGGTAGGCGCATCGATTTCTCTTATAATCCGCCAGACTATTTTTGTTCGCTCATCATCTCCGCCGAATCTTGCCAGTTTTTTTAACTGGTTTCGGTAGTCATCGAGAAGTTTCTCAAAGTCTGTCGATGTATACGGGATAAGCATTTTTCGTAATTTTTTTTTCATAGTTGTCTTGGGTAATTATTTTGTAAAATTGCCGTGACTGTAGGCCCTTGATGCACGCTGCAGCAGCATGTAATTTTTGCCTTTATAGCCGGTTACTATGGCAGAAATCTTAAACCGCATAGGGATTGTCGAAAGAGACTGCTGGTTTTGAATATTCTCAAGAACCTCGCAGCGAAGCAGCGGCAGAGAAAGCGAGTCGATATTTCTGCCGAGAGCATCAAAATCAAAATAAAAATCATTTCCATCCCGCACCAGAAAGCCGGTGCGGTCGGCTATTATGCCATCGGATTCGGTCGAAAGCGGCTCTCTAAGCTCGGCGAGGTTTATCGCTCGCCTGGGCCGCAGTAGCGCCAGAACATCGTCGGGAATGATTTTTTCCTCATTTGCGTCTGCAGGAGCGGGTTCTACTGCCGGCTGATTGACCTCTGTTATCGGCAGAAAATATGAAAGATAAATAAAATTTTTATTCTGGTACTTTGTGAATTTGCCCCAGATGCGAAAACTTTTGTTTTCATCACTTACAGCCTTTGCAAGTTTTTCGAGCATACTCGAAGGAAGAATCTGGACGGCACTATCAGTTGCCAGAACGCCTCTGCCGTCGGTCAACGGTTCAAAGACCTCGAAATACCAGATATCGCCTTGCGATGAGATTTTCCCGTCAATACCGTCAATCATGAAACCATCCCGAAGAGCGAGCTGCCTTTGCGCGGGATTTTGACCGAAGGCGGTTATGACAACCGTATATACCAAGAATGTAATTACTGTTATAGTTCGTTTCATTATTGAACGCGTTTCGTTAAAATTTCAATGACCTGCGCAGGCGTCCGAGCGACAGTTACAAATTCAACGCTGCTCTTGTCGTCAGCTGCAATAATCTCAATCAACGGTCCGAAAAAATCGGTTAATAGTATAATCGGTTTCGGCGGATTTACAAAGCCTTTGTTTGTAAGCTCCCAGATATACGAAAGCTCAAGCAGTGTGCCTGTTCCGCCGGGCAAAACCACGAAAGCTGCGCCAAGCTCGATAAGCTTACTCAACCGTTCGATAAGGCTGGACGTGGTTATTTCGTCAGTAATAAATTCATTCGGCCCTTTTCTGCCGAAAGCCGAGCAGGTTACGCCGATAGTCTTTCCGCCGGCCTGTTTAGCACCTTTGGCAGCGGCAAACATCGTCCCGCCGTAACCGCCGTTGGCGATTGCGAAGCCGGTCTCGGCACACAATCTGCCAAGCTCAAACGCAAGATTAAAAACTTTATCGCCGTCTCTGGCGTTGCCTGTGCCGAAGATTGTTATGATTTTTTCGCTCATTTACTTTTCGTATAATTGAGCAGGCCGCCGGCAAGAAGAAGGCGTCTGTCCCTTTGGGAAAGATTAAGCCTGCATTTGAATTCAAGGCTGCCGGTTTTATTTTTTACAGTGATAGTATCCGCTGATTTTATCGCAGAGTTAACATTTTGAACTTCAAGCTCATCATCCGGATTTATCTTTTCATAATCAGCCGGGTTTTCAAACTCAACAGGCAAAATGCAGAAGTTAATCAGATTGGCCTTGTGAATACGCTCGATGCTTTTGGCAATTATCATTCGAACGCCGAGATACATCGGACAAAGTGCGGCATGTTCGCGGGAAGAGCCCTGACCGTAACTTTCGCCAGACACAACAACGCCTGCGATGCTTTTTTTCTTCAGCTCAAGGGCTCTTTGTGCAAAGACTGGTCTGCCCGGCTCATTGAAGCAGTTAAAGACATATTTGGAATACTCCTGCACGTCTGAGCGGTACTTCAAAAACGCTCCTGCAGGCATGATGTGGTCGGTAGTGATTTTATCGCCGCACTTGAGGAGAACTTTGCCGCTGAGCTTGTCGGGCAGCTTCACTGCCGCCTCGGGAACAACGATGGTTGAGCCTCGCAGGACTTTTACACTTTTTGCCTGCTGCGGCGGCAGGGGCTTTTGAATCATATTATCATCGATGAGAAATTTTTCCGGCAGTTCAATTTTCGGGTATTCAATCCCGCTCCGGCGAGGGTCGATGATTTCGCCTTTCAGGGCTGCTGCTGCCGCAACTTCGGGGCTTGTCAGAAAGACCATATCATTTTTTGTGCCGGTTCTGCCGACAAAGTTCCTGTTAAAAGTCCTGACGCTTACCGTGCCGTCAGCAGGCGAAAGACCCAGGCCTATACACGGCCCGCAGGCTGTTTCGAGGATTCTTGCACCGGCAGCGATAATATCAGCCAGGGCGCCGTCTGCTGCGAGCATGTTCAGGACCTGCCTGCTGCCCGGAGCAATTGCAAATTCGACCGTCGGATGGATTAAACGCCCCTTTAAAACCTTTGCTGCCATCATCAGGTCGGTATAGCTTGAGTTAGTGCAGCTTCCGATAATGACCTGATTGACTTTTGTTCCTTCGAGAGATTTTACGGTTTTGATATTGTCCGGCGAAGGCGAACAGGAAACAAGCGGCTCAAGGCTCGACAGGTCAATTTCTATTATCCGGTCATATTGACAGCCGTCATCAGCGACTAAAGGTTGATAGTCTTTTTCTCTATTTTGGGCTGCGAGGAATTTTCGTGTCTGCTCATCCGATGGAAAAATACTTGTCGTTACGCCGAGCTCTGCACCCATATTTGTAACGGTTGCCCTCTGCGGCACGGTCAGCGTTGCAACGGCGGGGCCGAAATACTCAACGACACATCCTACATTGCCTTTTGTGGTAAGTATGCTCAGTAATTTGAGGATTATATCCTTACTTGCAACCCACTCCGGCAGTTTGCCGATAAGTTTTACGCCGATTACCTTCGGGCAGGCAAGGTAAAAAGCTCCGCCGCCCATGGCCACAGCCACGTCAAGACCGCCTGCCCCGATGGCCAGCATCCCTATTCCGCCGGCAGTAGGCGTATGCGAATCGCTCCCAAGGAGTGTTGCGCCGGGGCCGGCGAAACGCTCCAGATGAACCTGATGACATATCCCATTGCCGGGTCGAGAAAAATATACGCCGGTTTTTGCGGCAATGCTCTGAAGATAAAGATGGTCATTGTGGTTTTCCGGGCCGAACTGGCTCATATTGTGGTCGATATAACTTACCGAAAGCTCGGTTTCCACTCGGTCTGCGCCCATAGACTCAAACAGCAAAAATGCGGTCGTGCCGGTGGCATCCTGTGTGAGCGTCTGGTTGATTTTTATGCCGATAGGCTGCCCCTTTTCCAGCCTGCCGTCAACAAGGTGTTTTTCGAGGATTTTGTAAGTAAGCGTTTCAGCTGCCACAAATAACTCCTATTGTTTTAAAGATTAGCAAAGGATAGGTAATTCTAATAGGAAATGGCTCATTTTGCAAAGGATTTAGACGAGAAGAAAAACTATAAAAAAACCAGCCTTCCACCTTATGGGCGAAAGGCTGGTACGACTGCAGCCTGATTACAGTCTGTTTTTTTATCTCTGCTGGGTCAGCAGCTTTTTACCGACTCTTGTCTATGTCGCAAACCAGGTAGCCGTCGTTCTCATTCAGAGGATAATACGTAGCATCCCCGCGTATCTGCGCGCCGGTATAGCCGATGGTAGTGGTACCGGGGGTTTTACCGCACTGCTTAAGCGATTCATCAGTATCATTGCCCGCAACAAGCGCTGCCTTGCCCCAGACGGTATAAATATTATCCATCTCAACGCCGCAGTTGGCGGTCTTCTCGAATCTCACATGCTGGTCGGCATAAAGAACATTCTGGCCGTCTCTCTGATGGTAAGTAGCGTTACCGAAAGGAATGATATCAGGCTTTACTTTGCCAGGATTTCCTCCTGTCCAAGCATAAGTTCCTGCGTCGGTAATGTCCTGCCAGAACGGGTTTCTGTCGGCAGCAATTGCCCTTGCAGGATTGCTCGTGGTTGATATAGGATAGGATGGACCACCGGCTATAATCGGCATAGGAAGCTGATAAGCATAGCTGTTGTGCCCCTTTCCTCTGGAGCCGACAGGCTTCTCCTCATTCTTTCCGCCGAAATCCCAAACATCTGTAAAGCCCTTAACGGAAGCTGAGTATGAGCCGAGCTCATACTTCGACAATTCGAACTTCTTCAGGTCCGAGCCCGGGCAAATAAACTGGTCGGGCGATACGTCGGCGAACCTTACGAGCAGATAAAGATTTGAAGCCAATGTGCTGTCGGTAAAGATTCCACCTGCCACCGAATATACATTCGGATTGCACCACCCCCCTGTGGGCCATGAGTCATCGCCTTCAGTAACGCCGTTACCTCTGTCCCAGATAGTTCCGCTTGCACCACTACGTGGATATGATTCATATTTGTCATCGGTGGCATAGGTCAGCATCGCCTTGCCGAGACCGCCCAAGTTCGTGCCGCACATAATACGCTGGGCAAGCTGCCTGACCTTACCCAGAGCCGGCATCAGAATCGCCAGCAACATAGCAATGATTGCAATAACCACCAACAATTCAACAAGTGTAAAACCTTTCTTTTTCATTTTTTTTCTTTTCATAACTTTCCCTTTCAAAGCTACCGAGAAATTCGCAAAAGTGCTGTCTTCGGCAACAGACTTAATTTATGAGAACAACTAACTGCACAATTCGGTCTTCGGTCGGCCCTGCGAAAATCTCTTTGTTAATAACTATTTCAGCCGAAAGGCAGCACCTTTTACGCATTTTTACTAAATTGCCACAGAAACCGCTAAACCGTCACAGATACATATTTAAACTAACATCGAAAAAAAGACGTTCTAACTTCAAACTTGTGTCAAAAAGTAGTCTCAAAAAGATGGGCTGAAAAGGGATATGATAAAAAGTTAAAAATTATAATGGCATTATTAAATTATGATGTTCTGCCCAGCCCTTTAAGGCTTTTCATCTATACATTACTATAATAACACAGCCAAATAGTTCTGTCAAGAAGAAAAAAAAGAAAAATAAAAAAAGAATATAGGAGGTGGAATGTAGAATGTAGAGGAGACGGTAAGGGATTGATATGGACGGTTTTGTCAGTTTGGCTGAATTTTTAAAACCTGTTACCGGACCTAATTTAACCAGATAAAAAATAATTACAAAACGTTTGACTTTTGTGTCTGAAATTATTAGGATTCGGCGGTTTTTGTGCATCCCGCGAAGGAAGATTGCCTGCAAAAACCCCAAAATAATCATTTTTGAATGGTTGTGACTATGCCACGCCAAAGGCGGAGCACTATGGCAGTACAAAACGTCAGACAGTTCCTGCAGGAAAAATTAGACAAAGAATCTTTCGACAGACTTGCGGCTATCGCTAATGACAAGCTGCACAAGTTTGTAGCGAACGCCGTTGAGCTGGCAAAGCCTGACAGTGTTTTTGTCTCCACAGATAAGCCCGAAGACGTAGAAGATACCCGAAAGCGTGCAATAGAAACAGGTGAGGAAAGACCCCTTAAGATAAAAGGGCATACTATCCATTTTGACGGGATGGAAGACCAGGGACGCGACAGAGAAGTTACCAAATACCTTGTCCCAAAAACAGATACGCTGAGCAAGGCGCTCAACCAGATAGAACGAGAAGAAGGCCTTGCTGAAGTTCGCGGCCTACTCGATGGAGCAATGAAAGGCCGGACTATGATTGTTCGTTTTATGACGCTGGGACCCAATAATTCGGATTTCAGCACTCCATGTGTCGAGTGCACCGATTCATACTACGTCTCGCACAGTATGAATCTGCTGTACCGATTAGGCTATGAGGAGTTCAAACGATTAGGAGCAAAGGCGAAGTTCCTCGCTACGCTGCATTCTTCTGGAAAAGTAGATGACCGTATGGTCAGCGTCGAATCCGATAAGAAACGCATTTATATCGACTATACCACTGACACCGTTTACAGCATCAATACGCAGTATGGCGGAAATACGATAGGACTGAAAAAACTGGCGCTGCGGCTGACTATCCGCAAGGCCGACAAGGAAGGCTGGCTGGCGGAACATATGTTCCTGATGGGTGTCAAAGGCAAAGGCGGACGAAAGACCTATTTTGCCGGTGCGTTCCCGAGCGCCTGCGGCAAAACCTCGACGGCTATGCTGCCTGGCGAAACGATACTCGGCGACGACATCGCATACTTCCGCGCTCCCAACGGCAAATGTATGGCCGCTAACGCAGAGGCAGGAATCTTCGGAATCATCCAGAACGTCAATGCCAAGGACGACCCGGCAATCTGGGATATGCTTACAAAACCGGGCGAAGTAATATTCTCCAACGTGCTGGTAAAAGATGGGAAGCCTTATTGGCTCGGTATGGGAACAGATACGCCTGCTGACGGCGAAAACTTTTCCGGAAAATGGCACAAAGGTAAAAAAGACGGTAAGGGCAATGAGATTCCATTAGCCCATAAGAACGCACGATACGCTGTAGCGTTGCACGCTCTTGAGAACTGCGACCCGGAACTTGATAATCCCAATGGAGTAGAACTGGCAGGCATTATGTACGGCGGACGCGATGCAAAGTCTTATGTCCCCTGTCAGCAGGGCTTCGATTGGGAGCACGGCATTATCGCTTACGGCGCTTCGCTGGAGACAGAAACGACCTTTGCAACAATCGGCAAGGAAGGTGTGCCGGAAATTAACCTGATGAGCATTCAGGACTTTGTGGCTATTTCGCTGGGCAAATACATTAAAAACAATCTCGATTTCGGCAGGAAAGTTAAAAAACCGCCGTTTGTTTTCGGCGTAAATTACTTCCTTCGAGACAAAGACGGCAAATTTGTCAATGGCGTCCGCGACAAACACGTATGGGTAAAGTGGATGGAGCTTAGAGTGCACGGCGAAGCAGGCTGTATGGTAGCGCCGACCGGATATATCCCGAAATTTGAAGACCTCCAGAAATTGTTCAAAGAAACGCTCAAAAAGGATTACTCAAAGGACAACTACGTAAATCAGTTTACAATCCGCATTGCGGAAAATCTTGCCAAGATAGAGCGGGTGGAAAAATTTCATCGTGAAAATGTTGCTGATGCCCCGAAAGAGCTGTTTAAAGTTTTGGCTGAACAAAAAAAACGGCTCGAAGCAGCAAAGAAAAAGTTTGGCGATTACGTTTCGCCGTTTGAACTGGAAAGTCGTTAGCCACGAAACCACAGATTTCGCGGATTACACAGATATTTGGTTAAAAAACCCTGATCAAAAGTCGGGGTTTTTTATTTTTCCAGATAATCCTTTATTTGTGAAAAAACCATTGTTCGAATTTCTTCAGATTCATTAAATAATTCGTGTCGGCCATTTTCAATAAATTCTGTTTCGGCCTTGCTGAACTTTGATTGAATAAATTTCAGGTTGTATTTCCACGCTACTATATTATCGCTTGTGCCCTGGATAAACTTTACCGGCCTTGCGATGCCCTTGGCATCGGAAATCCTCTCGTTCCATTTAAAAAGTGCGCCAACCCATTTCATAGAAACCCTTCTGGCTTGTAACGGGTCATTATATTTTACAAATTTCAGAAAATCCTTGTCTGAAGAAACGTTACGAAAGAGCCTGAAAATATTTTTTGCGAAAGGCCGATACAACCTGTAACCAAATTTTGACAAAGACCATAATTCGCTTCGCACTAAAGGGGCGGTTAAAACGATTTTGTCGAAACAGTCGCTGCGTCCTGCAAAAAGATAATCCATTATCACAGCAGCGCCGCTGCTATGGCCTATTAAGTGGTACGGGCCGTGCAAAATCGGCCTGACAGTATTCATAAAATCGCTCAGCGAATCAGTATAATCAGAGAAATCTTCAATCTCTGTCGGTTTGCCGCCTGATAGCCCGTGGCCGGGCAAATCAAAAACAGCAACCGCAAAACCGGCTTCAACCAGATATTTGATTAATTTGCTCAGCAAACCGCAGTGGCTTAAATAGCCGTGAAGAATAACAACCGTTGCTTTATAATTGACGGGTTTAAAGATATGCCCTGCTAAAGTGAAACCATTGCTTTGAAATGTGCCGAAAAGATGTTCCGTCTTATTATCAACCAAGTCAAGACCGTAATGCCTGAAATACAAAAAGGTCGAGTACGAATACGTGCTTTTCGTACCTAACGGCTGCAAATGGCTTTTAGTTTCCGCAATAATTTCTTTGATATTCTCAGGCATTTTTTATAGACACCGATTAACACGGCCTATATTAGACACGGATTTACACAGATCAACACTGTTTACAAATTATATTTCCTTGTGCCATTTTTAAATACCAGCAAATCAAATTAAGATTCTTTTTTTCTCGACTTCGCCGATATGAGAAGCACGATGCTTCCCAATGCTCCGAGAACAAACAGTGCCGGGCAGACGATAACAGCCAGGATGAAAAAGACAGCTTCGTCCCCATCCTTTCCGTGAAAGAACAGGCCGTAAACCAGATTATGCAGAATGGCACAGATTGGAATTCCTACAGCCGAGGCGCCAGTCAATAAGAAAAATATCCTTTGTATGAGCGGCTCTTTTAGTTTCAAAGTCAGTATCACCAGTGCTGCCGCCAGTGCGCAAAAGACAACTGCGATAATAGCAAATCCTAAAGCAAATCCTAAAAGAGGCATCCTGTGTCCCCAAAACATCCACCGGTTTGCTATGCCGGCGACCAGTGCGGCAAAAAATACAACCAGCGCCCAGAAAATAACGTTTCTTATTTTAAGTGTTTTTGTTTCCATAATTTTCTCCTTTACTGTTTAAATATATATTGTTAATATCTTAACTATTCCGCAAAAAAAATAAGTTCGTTTTTTATGTCGATTTGCTGATATTGGCTCTTGCCTTTTCAAGGGTCGATATCAATTTTTTCTGCTCTGGTCTGGCAACGCCAGACATTACCTGCTGCACCTGCTCTGCATATAAAGGCTCGGTCTTTGCAAATAGTTTTTTCCCTTTGGCAGTCAGTTTGATTATGTTTGTTCGTCTATCCTCAGAAGCGGAAGTTCGCATAACAAGCGAGGCTTTTTCCATCCTGTCTATCAGTGTTGTGATATTGGCGCGGTTGACGAGCATCATATCGCTTAACTGCACCTGGCTCAGACCGCCGTCGGAACCGCCTTGATAATGAAGAAGCATCATAACATTAAACTGAACATCTGTTAAACCAAAGGTCTTAAAGAACACATCGGCACGTTTTTTAATCAGACTTGCCGTATAGTAGATATTCAGCAAGGCTTCGTGTTCGACTATGTCGAATCCTTTTTTTAATTTTAATTCTTCTTTGAGCGACATAATAAACTTTCTGCAATTAAACTGTTTATATATAAACTATATATATGCTAACTAATTGTCAAGAGAAATTTTTGAAAATTTTTGTCAGTTTCCATATAATCCAAAAAAGACCGATAAAATCGCGGTTTTCGGCACTAAAAACCCGTTAAACGGCTGGAAATCCACGTTTTTTAGAGGTTGCTTTGGATAATCTCCGCACATTATAATGTGTTGTTCTTATCTTGCAGCTAATTGGGTAGATAATTAAAATTGCCCGTTTTAATTCCTACGAAAATTTATACAGGTGAACCCATGGCGACAATACTGGAAAATTTTCAGACGTTTAACATCCATCATTTAAATATGCTCTTGATGATTGGGATAGCGATATTTTTCGCTACTGCCGGTGCACACATATTTCAGAAATTGCGCATCCCACAGGTGGTAGGCTACGTGGCGATGGGGATAGTTCTGGGGCCGATACTGAAAATTATTCCGCCGCAGATTGTGGAATCGTTTCGTCCTCTGAGCATGTTCGCTCTCGGCATAATCGGTTTTCTCATCGGCGGCGAGCTGAAGAAAGACATCTTCGTCAAATACGGTAAACAGGTTTTTTATATTTTGTTGTATGAAGGCCTTGCAGCAGCCGTATTCGCGGGACTGTTGTGCTTTTTTGCACTTATGTTGTTTTTCGACTGGAAAATATCCGTAGCGGCGGCAATAGTGTTTGGAGCGATTTGTTCCGCGACCGACCCCGCTTCGACCGTAGCTGTGCTGTGGGAATATAAATGCCGTGGGCCGTTGACGACGATGCTCATTACAATTGTGGCCCTCGATGATGCTCTGGCGGCACTATTATATATAATCAGCGTCGCTGTTTCCGACATACTGGTTGGCACCGGACATCAGTCGAGTTTTGGTATTCTGCTGCTCAACGCCTTTTACGAAGCCTGCGGGTCGCTGCTGATGGGATTTATCGTCGGAATGCTTCTTAAGTGGCTTATGGTCCGAATCGAGGACATTGAAAAACTATTCATAGCAACCGTCGGAATCATTATAATAATAGTCGGTTTGTCAATGTCTCTCGGCTTTGACGTTATTTTGTCGTCGATGGCCTGCGGAGCAACTCTCATAAACGTTGCTCCAAGACGAAGTGCATCAAGCTTCGAGACTATCCAAAAATTTTCTGCGCCATTATATGTGCTGTTTTTTGTAATCATCGGCGCAACTCTCGACATTTCAGGCATAACGAAAAGTATGCTGCCCGTGCTGGCCGCTTATGTTGTCGGCACGGTTATCGGCAAAACAGCCGGTTCCTGGCTCGGCGCTATTTCTTCCGGTGCCTGTGCATCAATTCGCAAATATCTGGGTTTCAGCCTGTATCAGCAGGGAACGGTAGCCATTGCTTTATTAATCGTTGCCAGCGCAAGATTCGAAGGCCAGGTCCGCTCCATGATGCTTGCTGTTATTATCGCAGGTATATTTATCTTCCAGATGTTCGGCCCGATATTTGTGAAAATCAGCGTCAAAAAGGCCCGCGAAGTTGGCATGGACGTTACCGAAGAAGACCTCATACGACAATACTCTGTCAAGGAAGTTATGGATTCGAATCCCACAACGCTGAGAGAAGATTTGCCTCTTGATGAGATTATCAATATCTTCAGCACCACCGACAGCCTGTATTATCCTGTTATAGACGAGCAATCAAAATTAAAAGGGGTCATCTCGGTAAGCGGCATCAAGGAGACCTTTGCCTATCAGAATGTTGCGAGCTGGCTTCTGGCCTGCGATATTGCTCAGCCTGCACTCGATAAAACCACATGGAATACACCGCTGACCGAGGCAATGGAGCATATGAAGCAATTCGACCTCGAATATATGCCCGTTGTTTCAGGCGATAATAACAAACTTGTCGGCATAATTGACGCAAGGGCAGTGAACCGAAAAATCAGCGCTGAGGTTGTGAAAAAACACAAACAGGCTGACGAAATGGCAGCGATGAATGCATAATATAAAAGCTTTCAGGTTTTTAAATGTCTGCAATGTTGTTTTAAGGCCTTTATCCAAATGGCAAAATACAAATTTTCAAGATCTGCGAGGTTGACCTCAAGGTCTGATTTCAGGATGGTTTTAGAGTATAAGCTCTTTTTTAAAAACGACTTAATGACATTATACATGGCCCCCAACAGTGCCGCAAAATCACGATTTGCCGTCTCTGTAAGCTCAAAAATTGCTTCCGCCGTCGCCAGAAACAGGCTCAAAAGACTTGCCAGAGAAGCCTTTCGGCTAAGCAGCTATACAATCCCCGATAAATTCGATTACCTCATAATTTTTTCCAGAATGTTGTCTAAAGTTAAGTCTTGTGATATAAAAAAATTAAGTCTCAGTCAGGTCAGAAACTCATTTTTGGAACTTGTAAGGCAGGGACAAAAGAATTTTGAAAAAAGACAGGGCAAAAACTGAATTCCTCACTTTTACTACTCTGCGAAGTATCGCTTCCACCCTCCGTCCCCCTATGCTTTCTTGCCTGCACCCGTTGGGTAGTCGCAGGCACGGGTGCGAAAGCAAGAACAGGGGGACTGCGGAGGACGGGTCGCTACGCAGCACGAGTCTGGTTACCGAGAGCCTTGTTTTCGTCATAAGACTTTATCAGGCTGTTTTGAGCCCTGTTGTGGGCACTCAATGCAGATTTATTCCGAGCTGCAGCAACTATGCAATCGAAGCTGTCAGACTTTTCGGACCGGCCAAAGGAGGATTGCTTGCATTCAAACGTATCCTGCGCTGTCAGCCTTTCGGACCGAAAGGCTTTGACCCGCCGCCGGACCGGCTAAAAAATTATTGACTATGAAGGCAAAAACAAAGTTAATGTCTATAGGACAGACCGCCCGCCAGGCGGGTATTTCGACGCAGTCGCTGCAATATTATATAATGGTAGGTCTCATAAAGCCGACATCGGTAAGTAAAACAAACAGAAGATTCTTTGACAGGCGGGTTGTCGATAGAATAAAACTTATAAAAAAACTCAACAAGTCGGGCTATCCGCTTCGTGCGATACGGGAACTTTTTCTTGAAGGCAGGCAAGATATTTAAGGAACAACCTAATGAGTGATTACGATAGCATACAGAACAAACGGAATATGATTGTAGGCGCTTTTGTAATTGTCGGCGTTCTTGTTTTCGCCTATATGGTTTTTCTCTTCGGCGAACTGCCGGTGACGGTAACTAAATTCACATCCTATACCGTAAAGGTAAGATTTCCGTTTGCGCCGGGAGTCCAGAAAAGTACGCCCGTTCAGTACTGCGGCTACCAGATAGGCAAAGTAACGTATGTTGAACCGCCGATGCCGTTCCAGGACAAAGACGACAGATTTACTCATCAGGTGATGGTGGAAATGGCGATATCCAGAGATTATCCGAGTATCCCTGCGAATGTGAAGGTTAAGCTTTTAAGACGCGGGATGGGCAGCAGCTATATCGAACTCAGAACGGCACCAATAACAGCAAAGGAGTTTGACACTCTCGAACCGAAATTTCTGCGGCAGGGAATGATTCTGCAGGGAGAAAGCGGCGTAATAAGCGAATTACTGCCCGAAGACCTTCAGGATAAGGTGGATTCGTTTTTCACAAAGGTTACAGTATTGGTCGACAACCTCAATGTTGTAATCGGAGACGCGAACAACCAGCAGAACCTTAAAAAATCGCTTGCAAACCTTTCAAAAGCCACGGAAGAATCCGTTGCGACGCTTCAAGAGATAAGGGAGTTTTCTCAAACAGGCAAACAAAAACTGGCTTCCGTAACAGAATCGGTTATGCAGACCAGCGAAGAGCTGGGCGAAACGCTTATTGAGCTGCGCAGGATACTCAACAAGATTAACAGCGGCGAAGGCACCGTAGGAAAACTTATCACCGACGGCAAACTCTATGAAAACCTGCTCGACAGCAGCGAAGAGCTGAAGGAATCACTTAAGAAAATGAAAAAGACCCTTGAAAAAACAAGCGAAAAAGGCATACGGGTAAAAATTTTCTGAAATTTAAATCCGCCTTCGTCCACCTTCGGCGGACTACTTCGGACGCTGCGCGAAATCAAAAAAATGGGGTTTTTGCAGGTTTTCGGGGAAAATTTTTAAAGTCGAAACCTCATTTTTAATTCAAAAACGGGGTTTTTCGAAAAAATGCGCAAGTTTTTAAAATTACGCTAAAAAGGCCCCCCGAAATTTCAGGTTTTTAACGATTTTTTCGGATTTTTTCAAAAAATGAACCTGTTTTTTCGAT
>Ga0315291_10000826_pt1 | contig 41422 bp, 29 predicted proteins | sample YL17G12_20_MG_FD_203070 | JGI IMG/M metagenome (GOLD analysis project Ga0315291, IMG submission 203070) | Sediment microbial communities from Yellowstone Lake, YNP, Wyoming, USA - YL17G12_20 | ecosystem: Environmental > Aquatic > Freshwater > Lake > Sediment | place: USA: Wyoming | collected...
GCGAAGCCCGGGTCTCCTCCCCCCTCCAAGGGCTTCGCCACCTCTGCCGAGCCCGCTCTCAAGCCACCCAACACCAAATGCGATGCTCAGCGGAGGGGTGGTGAGAAATGCGGGCTAGCCGGCGGCTGCCGGTCGCACGTATCAGACGCGGTCGGTCAAAGAAGACATGCCTGAGCAATTGAGAAATAGATCACAATGCCCGTCACGTCGACGAGGGTGGCAACGAAGGGGCTGGAAGCGAAGCCAGGGTCCATTCCTAAGCGTTTGAACAACAGCGGAAGCATGGAGCCCGCGAGTGTTCCCCAAAGGCAGATCGCGGCGACCGATTCTGAGATGACCAGCGCTAACTGCCAGCGACTGACGTCACCTAGGATATCTTGGGGGGTCAGCGCGGCCCGAACAAAACCGATGGCCCCCAGAGTTAATCCCAAGGCCAGCCCCATGGCCAGTTCGTGCCGCAGGACCCGCCACCAGTCGCGTGCGCTGACCTGCCCCACCGCCAAGGCGCGAGTAATGAGCGTGGCCGCCTGGGACCCGGAATTACCACCGGTGGAGATACACAGAGGAACGAACAGGCTCAGGGCAAGGATGGCTGCAATGGCATCCTCAAAGCTTGCCAAGGCGGTGAATGTGAACAGCTCCGCAATGAACAGGCAGGAAAGCCACCCCGCCCGCTTACGCCACACCGTGACGAAGTTTGCCTCCAGGTAGTTCTCAACCATGGGCACCATACCGCCCATGCGGTGCGCGTCCTCGGTTGCCTCATCCACGACCACGTCGATCACGTCGTCGTGGGTAATGATCCCCAGCATGTGGTGCTCGTCGTCGACGACGGGAATCGCCGAGAGGTTGTAACGGGCAACCTTGTCGGCGACCTCCTCCTGATCCTCGGCCACGTTGACCGTCACCAGGTCGCGTTCCATCAGATCCTGGATCAGCACGTCTGGTTTGCCCATGGCGGAGACCAACCCCCGGGCTGAAACCACCCCCCGCAGGTGATCCTCCCGGTCGACCACGTAGAGATAGTAGATGGTTTCGAGTTCCCCGGCCTGCTGCCCGATCTCCTTCAGGGCCCTTCCCACCGGCATCTCTTCGCTCAGCCGGGCGAACTGGGTGGTCATCACGGCCCCGGCGGTATCTTCCGGATAGGCGCTGAGCCGCTGGATGTCGCGCCGCTCGTCGGTGGAAATCAGGGGCATCAGCTCCGCGACCACCTCCGGCCGGACATCGCGCAGCAAGTCCACGCGATTGTCCGGCGGCAGGCTGCCGACGAACTCCGCCACCGCCGCCCGATCCACCGTCTCGAGAATCTCGATCTGCTTTTGGTGCTCGAAGAAGCCGAAGACCTCCACCCGCAGCAGCAGATCCGCGTGCTGTAAGACTGCCCAGGCCTCCTCCGCCGTCAGCCCTTCCATGAACTCCGCGGTGCGGGCAGGGTGCAGCGCGGTGCAGAATTCCTGCAAACCGGCGGTGTTGTTCTCCGTCAGCATTTCCCGCAACTCGGGCAGGTAGAGCGTATTGGTCATGGCAGCACTCGCTTCGTTCTTCTCGGTCGGCTAACCACTCGACGATCGCCACGGGGAGAACTGGGTTCAGCAGGACCGGCTGCAGTTGCCGAAGACCCCGGGAACCCCCACCATGCTATAGCCTACCACCGGGATGTGCCCCGCGGAAGACGGAAGGGGAGGAAGCCTCAAGCGGACGTGACACGAGAGTCGGCGGCCGCGGGCCGGGCTGCCCCCCACGGCCCTCGTCACGGCACAGCCGCCCAGGGATCGGCCGGATCAGGCTGGAGAGAACAGGGTCGAAAGAAGTGGGAGAGCAGCTTGGGTTGCGCGGCAAAGTTCAGGTGAATCTGGCTGCCGATCGCCCCACAGCTCTTCACCAGCTCGTAGCGGTGATCCGGTTCGACCAGGCAACCGGTCAGCGGCCCGACCGGCTTCAACTGCCAGCGCGGGTTGTGGTATCCCCGCAGCCGCGTCCCCGGTTGGCCAAGCCACGATTCCTGGCCCAAGGTTACCTCGACGGGGGTGGGCGGATCGTGGTTCTTGCTGAGCTTTGCGATGGCGGGGAATATGCCGACCATCCTCCACAGATCGCCCTCGGCGATCTCGATCTGTTGGCACAAGTACGCCAGCCCGCCCCCCTCCGCGTAGATCCGGCCACCGCTGCGCAAGTGATTCCGCAAGGCCAGTTTCATACAGTGGTTTTGCGACAGCTCGACGGCATAGCGTTCGGGACGGCCGCAACCGAGATAGACGACGTCGGTGCCGGGCGGCAACCGCTCATCACGTAGCGGCGAAAAGTCGAGGATCGTAGCCCCCCGCGATTCCAACAGATCGAGCGTGTCGGGAAAGTAACAGTCGAAGGCGTTGTCGCAGGCCAAGGCCAAGGCCAGCGGTGCCGGAGCCGGATCGGGGGAGAACAGTCGCGGCACGACCAGAGGGCCGGGCCGGTCGCTGCCCGGATCCAACTCCCGCCGCATGGCCAATTGGAGCATCCGCTGCGGCTGGGCGTGGCGGAGAAAGCAGCTACCCAACCGCTGACACAGCTCCCGCGGCGGGCGGGTTCCCGCGGGGACGGCCTCGATTCCAGACCTCAGCTCCGGCAGTCGCCCCAGCGCGCCCAGCACGGGAGCCCCCCAAAGGGCTTCAAGGTCGGCCGTCAGCCGAGCCAGATCGCAGCCGTCCCCCACCCGGTCCAGCAACAAGGCGTCGGCCTGCTGGGGTGCCTCGGGCGGCCGGGGGGCTTCGATCCGGGAGACGTCCAGGACCGCCACTCGCGGCAGATCGAGCCACTGGCAAAGCGTCTCCAGGCTTCCCCCGGCCCCACTCGGCGGATCGACCGCACAAGGAAACTTGCCTTGCACCAGCGCAAGATCGCAGTCCTGCATGCCGTGGATGAAGATCTCGCGGCACAGATCGGCCGACATCAGCCAACTATCCAGATGGCGGGGACTCAGCCCAGCGGCCCTGGCCGTGCCGTGATAACTGGCAAAGCAGGCCCGCGAAAGGAAGCTCTGGACCTGGAGACCGTGCTCCCGGAATGCCTCGATCAAGGCCCAGAGGAGTGCCGTGCCGTCGGCCTCCGGCTGGACCGTGCCCACGGCGACGCGAGGCAAGGGCAACATGCGCGTGTGTCCGGAGCGTGCCTGGTTGGCGTGCGTTCAACGCTAGCGTCGCAACCCATCCGAGGTGACCCGCTCGGTTGGAACGCGGTCCCCTCGACCTGGCTGCAACCCGCCCCCGCCAGCGACGGCCAGTATCCCCAGTCCATTTTTCGCACCACCGACCGGCGAGTCAAGGGAAAAGCCGGCCGGTGTCTGCCAAGTCTTCTTGGCGGATGAATGGGTGGCTGGTGGTCAGCCGGAGGCTGCCCCCAGCACGCTCTCCTGGGGGCTCGCCGACCAACGCTCCGCGTCGGTGCCCGTCGACCCCAGCCACCCCGAGCACCGAGTTGCCAGGAAAACTCGCCACACACGCCAGCCACCGGCCGGGATGGGCGGGAGAAACTGGCAGGGACAGGGCGGGCCATGTGGGGGCGCTGACTGCCGGGCAGGGCGCCCCCCATCCACGGAAGACCACGCGACGTGCCGGAGATCACGTGCCACGCAACAGCACGTACTGGATGCCCTCCGCGGTGCGGAGCGTCAACAGCACTCCCTCGTTTGAGGACTTGCCCTTCAGAGCAGCCTCGAACTCGGCGGGCGATTTGACCGGTCTCCTCTCCACCTCCAGGATCAGCATCCCCCGACGAAGACCCGTCAGAAAGGCAATCCCCCCCGGTGCCATGTCGGTGATCAGCACGCCGGAGGCCCCCTGGAACCCGAGCTGCCGGGCCGCGTCCTCGGTCAGTTCGCCGACCCCCAAGCCCAACTCCTTGCTGACGAAACCCGACGAACCTTTCCCGTTACTCCCGCGCGAAGGGACCGACACGACGCCGAGCTCCTCGGGCAGAGACTTGACCACCACCTCAAGCGTCTGGGGCTTTCCGTTGCGGATGATGCCGACCTTCTGCTTGGATCCAACCGGGGAGCGTTCCACGATCTCCTGCAGCTCGCGGGGGTTGCGGACAGTGCGGCCGGCGTACGTCTGGATCACGTCACCCAACTGCAACCCGGCCTCCGCGGCGGGAGTCTCCCGGTAGAGTCCCCCCACGACCACGCCCCGGAGTTGATCCACGCCCAGCCTCCGACCCAAATCAGAGGCGGTGTCCTGAATACCCACTCCCAAGTAGGCCCGCTGGACACGGCCACTCTTGGCCAATTCGCCGGTGACCCACTTCGCCAAGTTTGCCGGGATCGCGAAGCCGACGCCCTGATACCCGCCGGTGTTAGAAGCGATGGCGGTGTTGATCCCGACCACTTCGCCCTTGAGGTTTACCAGCGGTCCTCCGGAGTTTCCCGGGTTGATCGCCGCATCCGTTTGGAGGTATTCCGCCCGCGGCGATTCTGCCCGATTTCCCGCTCGCAACGACCGCCCCTTGCCACTGATGATTCCGGCACTGACGGTATGCTCCAGCTCAAAGGGGTTGCCGACTGCCAGGACCCAATCGCCGATCTCCATCGCGTCGGAGTCGCCCAGCGCTGCCGCGGGCAGCGGCCCTTTGGCGTCGATCCGCAGGACCGCCAGGTCCGATCGCTTGTCCGTCTTGATGTCCTCGGACTTCACCCGGAACTGCCGCCCGTCGGACAATTCGACCAGGACCTCGTCGGCCCCCTCCACGACGTGGTTGTTGGTGAGGATGGTCCCCGCGGGGTCGATAATCACCCCGGAGCCGAGACCTTGGCGTGGCGGCATCCGATAGCGAAAGCGGGAGCCGGGAACGGAATCGTTGTCGAAGAAATCCTCCAACGGGGTGCCCTTGAAGGGATTCTCCCGCAACGAGTCTCCTTGGTCCTCTTCGACTACCCGCGGGTTGGTGGTGCTGGTGATTTTCACCACTGTGGGGATGACTCTCTTGGCGGCCGCGCGAAACGCCCGCGAAAGACTCTCGGCTTTGGCCAGGCCGTCGGGCTCGCTGAGCGAGGCCGATTCCTGCCCGACCACGCCCTGCCAGACGGCGCCGCCCAGCCCGATAGTCGCGACAAGACCTAGCACAATCAGCCACCGGCGACGACTAATCTCTGCGCACTTCATCCGACGATTCTCCTTACTGTTTGTAATGCCCCGATTGATCGGGGCAACCTCGACGATGGGGGGCAGAAGACCGCATGAATGCGGTCGCTACGAGCAAATTTTTTTGGGGGGGTTCGATGAATGTTCACAGCCGTGCACTGCCCGCCGTCATGCAAGAGCGGCGTGCAGCCAGCGCGTCCCAGAAGGGTAGTTTCCACTGCGGCGATTTTCCTGCACTCGTCCCCGCCGGACAAGTGCACTTTTCCCATCCTACAGGTGGTCGACCGCGGAAGATCGGACAGCCTGGATTGACAAAAGCCTCGTCCACTGCTAAGGTTGCGCAGGGGCGTTCGCTGCCAACCCGTTTCTAATTCCTACCACCCGACTGCGACATGTCACTGGACGCCCAGGCCGCTTTTCAGCCCCAGCTCCTCTCTCATTTGGGGCGCTGTGAAAAGCGGATCGGCTACGAGTTTCAGGACAAGTCCCTCTTGCGGGCCGCTTTGACGCACGCCTCGGGGGCGGAGCATCGGCTGGCGTCGAACGAACGGCTCGAATTCCTCGGCGACGCGATCCTGGGGGCCGTGGTCTGCGAACTCCTCTACCACCAGTATCCGGATTACCTCGAGGGCGATCTGACCAAGATCAAGTCGATCGTGGTCAGCCGCCAGACCTGCGCTAAGATCAGCGAGGCACTAGGAATGCAGGAATTCCTGATCTTGGGCAAAGGTATGACGACCCACCCGGACGTGCCCCCGTCGCTGTTGGCCGACGTGTTCGAGTCTCTGGTGGCGGCAATATACCTCGATAGAGGGGTCGCGGCCGCCCGCCAATTCATCGAGGAGTACATCGGCCCCGAGGTCGAGCTGGCGGCCGGCGGCGAGTCGGGCGGCAACTACAAGTCGCTCCTGCAGCAGTTGGCCCAACGGGAATACGGCACCACGCCAACCTACCAACTGCTGGACGAAAAGGGCCCCGATCACAGCAAGTGCTTCAAGATTGCCGCCCAGCTTGGCGGCACTCGCTACCAACCGGCTTGGGGAAGGAACAAGAAGGAAGCCGAGCAGCGGGCCGCCCGAAACGCGCTGAACCAGATCAACGGTGAGGCCGCCCCCTTCCCCGCGGATTGAGCTCGGCCGTCGCATCTCGCCAGATCGACGAACCTCGTCCCCGAACCCCGGCTTCGGAACCGCCTTCTTCAGCCCCCGGGAATTCTGGAGTGTTTAGCCCCGGCGGCCACGCCGGGGAATTGCGCCACGTGGCCGCGGCGGCTAAACCGTTTTCCTCCCGGAATCATGCAGCGTCATTTAGCGCTGCAGCGGGGAGGAAGACACAACGTTCCCTCGCCCGGGGGGCAAGAAAGTAGAAACGCCCGGTCAGCCGTGCCGGGCGCTTCTTTCTCGTCGGAATAGGGTCAGAAGAAGTGGTCAGCCGCCAGCCAACCTACATCGTCTTGGAAGTCTTCTTCTTGGCGGCTTTCTTCCTCTTGGCGCCTTTCCTCTTGGCGCCTTTCCTCTTGGCGACCTTCCTCTTCTTCTTGGCCACCTTCTTCTTGGTCGCCTTCTTCTTGGCGACCTTCCTCCGAGCTGCCTTTTTCTTGGCCACCACACGTCCTCCTAACTAGCGTTTGGGCGATTTCCTTACCGACAGTCGGGCTGGGTCCGAAGCTCGGCAGGTGCATCACCGCAGAAACAGGACAACAAACTTTAGCGACTTCCCGTCGTCAGCGCATCCGGCGCTGAAACAAGCTGCCGTTCGTTTCCGTCGTTCGTTCGCCTTCCCTTCGTTGGTCGGGAACGTGAACCTTTCAGGACCTTCGCTCGCTCCGATTTTCCATAATCGTACCTATTTTGAAAATCTTTGCAAGTACAATTCTCCGTTGGAGGCAAGAAATGCTCCATGATCTGGCCGCGCACCGTCGCGTTGTCTTCTTGATTGCAGCGACGGGAGCAACGCTCTTCCACTCCTCGGATGATCACCCTGCCGCGCTGAAGGCGATCCTGCGCGTGGAACGGACTGATGAGAAGATCGCACTGCAAAGCATTGCCACCAGACAAGCAATCGGCGACGCAGCGATTGTCCGTCGGGCGATCGCCAGACACACTTGCGGCGCACCGTTTTGAGCTTGTCTTCCGCGGAGTCGAAAGGTGGGCTGGCCAGACCCGGCGCGTTGTTCCGCCCCGCGCACCGACGGCCCCAGACCGAGGTCGGTGCGTTGCCGTAAGTTCTTTTCACACCGCCAGTTATGCGCACCCAATCGCGGCCAGCGACGGCCGCATCGCCCGCAAGTTGCTACCTTTTGGCTGCCTCCTGTGGCATGGCAAACGCGCGGCGGAACACCGCGCCGAAACCGCGCGACGAGTTACACGTTTGGACCTCGCACGGCGCAAAAACCAGTGCGCTGCGGCCCGCGTCTCTCGCGCAGCAATCGCGCCAATCGACGCAGTGCGCAGAGGCTTGCAGAAACCGCTGCGCGACGATCGCGGACCTGCCCGTCGGCGCACTACTTGTCCGCGAGGTGATCCTCCCGGCGGGAACACCGGGCGGGCGATTCTCTGCGTTGCGGTCGCCGGGAAAATTTTTTCCGCAAGGGAAAATTTTTCCTCCAAAACGGCTTCGGACGCCCTTGGGGACACCGATTTCGTACCGGCACGCAGAGTTAGCCGGCGCCGGAAACGGTCGCCGATGGACCGTCTGTCGGCACCTGACGGTTCCGCCGTCAGGCTTTCGAAGTAGAGTTGTACGCTTCCAGGACCGACTCGTTTAGCCTGCATTATTCACGGTGGTGTGCCACTGCTTGCCGCAAGGCAAGCAGTGCACCGACGTTGCCCACTGCACTGCTTCTGGCGAAGCAGTGGCACACTGCGGCGGCTTTCCCCGGGCCGTGAATAATGCGGGTTTAGCGGCCGCGGCTACGCGGCGGTAATCTCCGGCGTGGCCGCCGGGGCTAAACGCTGCGGATTCCCCGGAATCACGCCATTCAGCCTGGCGAGTCCGCCGTCAGGCTGGAAAACCTGCGCAGTTCCACTCGGTCTGGCTTCTGTGGCACGTGTAGCGGAGCAATTCGCCGCCGCGGAGAATTCGCAGCACGTCGAGGCACTTCCGGTCACGTCAGTCCATTCATGCCGCTTAGCCCGATCGGCTCACGGCTGGCAAACGGCTCACCGTAGCTCACGCCGATCGACCAGCCCCAGACGGCCGCCTGTTGGCGGAGGTGCTCGACCGGGGTGGGCAGCCCGGCCGGCTGGTTGTCGACGAACTGACTCCGGTAGCACTCGACGGCCGCCTGCTTCCGGTCCCAATAGTCGCTGATGTCCAGGACGAATGCCGGTTGAAAAATCTGACGCAGGTGGAGGCAGTAGTAATAGAAGATCCGTTCGGGAAAGTGGGGTTGGCCGGGCAGGTCGGTCTTGGTCAATTTGGACCAGAACCGGGCGGCCTCGATCAACTGCGTGGCCGCAACGTGGTCGGGATGGGCGTCGATCCAGTACGGCGCGAAGATCCAATGCGGCCGGGTCTGACGAAACACGCCTGCCAGCTTCGCCCGGGCCTCGAGCGTCGGCTCTAGGCTGCGATTGGGCAGGCCCAGGTTCGCTCGCCAGTCCAGCCCTAGGATCTCCGTGGCCGCGGCAGTCTCCCTGGCCCGGATTTCCGGTGAACCGTGCGGCGTCGGTTCGCCGCTGGTCAGGTCCAACACGCCGACTGAGCGCCCCTCGGCCTTCAGTCTCAAGATGGCTCCCGCCATCCCCAACTCCGCGTCGTCCGGATGGGGGGCCACTATCAGAGCATCGAGCATCACGTTGTGTTCTCCCATGGGGGTTTGAAGCTTGCCGAAGCGATCCATTGTATCTCTCAGCAGGCAAGATACCGGAGAGACAGGTGGAACAGGCGCGGGAATCTCGGGGATTTAGGTTAGATACATGGAAAGGAATGGCCGGTGGCCGTTCAACCGCGCCACGTGCAGCACGCCGGTACTCGAAGCCCTCGCCCTCTCCGCCTCCGCGTTGCTTCACGTTTCAGTTGTCGATTGCCCGCGAACTGGTCTGGACTCGGCCCGCCGATTCTGGGAAACTCCCGCCCCTTCTCCGAGCACCTCCTGGGCAGGTTCGACCCATGTTGTGTTCCGTCTTGTCCGTCGGCAGGCCGGCACGGCTCCGTTGCCGGTGTCTTTCGGCCGCGCTGGTCGCGTGTCTGGGCTTATCGGGCTGCAGCACTCTGGATTACTCTGATTACGACTTCTCCCAGGTGGAGGGCTCGCGCAACGCCCCGGAGTCTGGTGGGTTCCGAGACTTCCGCCCGCCCGATAATCAACTCCTCCCCCACGCGGTCACGAACAAGGGCATGCAGATCGAGCGGAGCCTGGGCGTGCCCTGAGTGGGAGGAAAAAGGGGACAGGTCCAATTTGTGCGAAGCCGGGCACCGACCGAAGGTTGGTCGCGGGCCGTTCCGGCAAATTGGACCTGTCCCCTTTTTCCGCATTTCAATCCGTCTGGTCGATTGCCTCAGCCACGATCTCGGGCAGGTTCTCCAGGCAGCGCAGCTCGGCCACCAGCCGGGGATGGGCGAAGATCCGCACGCGCTTGACGTAGTCGTCGAACTGCTCCCGGGCGAGCGTGCGGACCGCCGGCGAGACCTCACCCAGTGGGCGGAAGCGGTTCTGCTTGGGGAAGTGGATCTCGACGTCGAACTCGACTTCGCGGGTCACCGGGGGGGCGTCGAAGAGGATCTCGTGCGGGGCCACCGCGCGGCTGAGCGCCGTGCCGGCGATCACCGCAAACCGCTCCGCGCAGCCCGCCAACCAGGGATAGGGCCGCCGGGCAAGGCGATGGTAGAGCTCCGGCTGTTCGAGAAAACTGTATTGAGCGAGTCGTTTGTAGAGTTGGCGGGTGGGGCCGAACAGTCCCTGGAGCAATTCGCCGGCCGGGCCGTTTCCGGCGGCGCGTTCCAATTCGGCCAGCATGGGCGCTTCGGTCAGGCGAAACAGGCCGTCCAGGTCGAGCACGGGGTGCAGCAGGTAGAACGCCCGTTGCAGCATGGCGGTGGCCGCCCGCACGCTGTGATGCCAGTAGACCTCGCTGAACATCACGTAGCGTGCGAAGACCATCAGTTCGGCCGCGGTCTTGCCCTTGTCGGTGATGGCCAGCCCGTCACCCGCCTCGTTCAGGCACAAGCTGCCCAGCAGCCGCTGCTGGTCGAAGTGCCGGCCGTAGGGCACGCCCGCGTGGAGACTGTCGCGGAACAGGTAGTCCATCTTGTCGATGTCGATCGGCCCGGAGAGCATGCTGGCCAGGATTCGCGCGGCCGTATGGCGAGGCTTCTCGCTTAGGAGCGCGACCACGTCGCGGGGGTTGATGTCCCAGTCCTCGCGGAGCACGTCGGCCAGCTCGCCCTCCAGCAGAAAACTGTTGGCGAACAGCTCGTGACTGGGGACGCTGGGTAACTGCATGTCTTCGATCGGATGGCAGAACGGCCAATGACCCAGATCGTGCACCAGGGCGGCCACGATGGACACTTGGGCGTCCTCCGGGCCAATCGCCCGGGTGAATCGCTCGTCGCTGGCCAGTTGCCTCAGATACAGCAGAGCCAGCCGGTAGACGCCCAGGCAGTGTTCGAAGCGGGTGTGGATCGCCGCCGGATAGACCAGGGAGACGAGCCCCAGTTGGCTGATCCGGGCCAACCGGCGGAACTCGGCCGTGTCGATCACCTGCCGGACGCGGGGCGTGAGCGGGACGTCCGTTTCCGGCGGGATCCGCACCAGGCCCCGCCGGGTGTCCAGGGCGGCTATCTCCGGGATGTCGCGGATGGTGGTCATTGAGTTGAGAGTGGAGAGTTGAGAGTGGAGAGTGGAGAGTTGAGAGTTGAGAGTGGAGAGTTGAGAGTGGAGAGTGACTCCGCATTGCCGACCGCCAACTGCCTACCGCCTGCTGCCTGTCGTTGACTGGCTGCCGCGTCCCGCCCCCGGTCGGCTGCTACCAGGAGGCCATGGCACGGGCGGCCTCCCCCACCCAGTGTATCCCGGCGACCCAGCTCAGCAACAGCGTCACCAGCACGTAGAAGGCATAGTGGAAAAAGCCGCTGCCGAAGTCGAGGTCCAGGCAGGCCAGCGCGACCAGGGCGCCCGCCGCCAGGAAGGGCGGCAGGACGAAGATCCATTCCCATAGTTCGCCGCTGAGGGCCCGCGCAGCCAGAAAACTATACACGCCCCACAAGGCCATGTAGCTCAGTGCGCAAATGGCCGAGCGGACGTACAGGGCAGTGCCCTGGTGGGGCTCCAACTCGTCGTCTCGCAGAAAGGTGTAGGCGGCCACGACCAGCGGCGGCGAGACCAAGAGCAGGCCCAGGAGACGGACCGCCACGCTACGCTGGATCAGATCACCGGCCACCCAAGTGACCAACGCCACGGTGAGGACTGCGGCCCCGATGGCCACGGCCGCTACCGGCTGAATTCTGGTCTCCCTCCGCGCGATCGGCTTGGTGATCAGCTTTCCGGCGGTGCTGCGGCCCCCGGTGGCGAACTCGGTGGGCGCATGGACCTGGACCTCCTCCGCCTGGCTGGGCACGTTGATCGTGGCCTTGCAGTTGGGACAAGCCCCCGCCTTGCCGGCAAACTTGTCACTGACGTTAAACCTCTTGTGACAGCCGGGACAAACGACCAGGATCGACATGAGCTGACTCGCGGGAGGGAAGATATGCCGTCTTCAGGGTTCCGTCCCAAGTCTCGCACACACGACACTGCTGTCAAGGATTTCCACTATCGGCGGGGTCTTGCCTACCCATAGAGGTGGACAGTCCTTCGTCAGGCGGCTCTTGGGGCGTTGTGAGCATATCGCGGCGAAGCCGCAGCCAAAGTAGTCGTCTCGCTCCGCGAGACGAAGCGGCAGCGGGGAGGACACAGCCTCGTCACCGGGGCCTCATCTCGCGGAGCGAGATGACTACTTTGAGGTCTCCTCATACCGCGGCAGCGGCGAGGACACAGCCTCGTCACCGGGGCCTCATCTCGCGGAGCGAGATGACTACTTTGAGGTCTCCTCATCCTGAGAACTAATGGCACAACCCGATCTTGAAGGGCGCTGGGCAGACGCCGCCGGCTGGCCGAACGGCCCCTTAGGCGGCACGCTGCCTGCGGCGGGAAACGTCGGGGTGCCCGGTCGCGGCGTCGTCCGCAGAGGGGAGGGAAGCTGGTGGCGCCGCTGCCGCCGCGCCGGGACGGAGGTAGATCCAGTAGATCTCGACCAGCTCGAAGAAGCTCTTGAAGAAGTCGCGGACCTTGACCTTCGAGCCGGCCACGTCGCGCCATTGGCTCAACGGCAACTCGTAGATGGTGTCTTCCGCCGCGGGCAGGCTACCGGCCTTCCGGCCGCGGACGAACCTCGCCAGCAGCTCGACGTCGAAGATCCAGCTCGTGCGGAAAGGCCGGCTGAACAAGGCGTGGGTTTCCGGAGAGACTCGGAACAGTTTGGCGCCGCATTGGGTGTCGTAGACCGGCAGCCTCAAGACCACGGAAGCCACCGTGGCAAACAGGCGTCCCAGCAGGTGGCGAACAAACCGGCGCTGGATGTCCCGACCCAGCAGCTTGACCCGCGCACCGATCACCATTTGCAGCCGCGGGTTGCCCCCGAGCAATTCGCAGAACTGGGGGATCGCCTCCAGAGGCGTGGCCTGATCGGCGTCCCAATAACCGACCGAATCGACCCCGCTGCTGAGTGCCCGAAGCACTCCTCGCCGGACCGCCTCTGCTTTGCCCATGTTGCGCGGCAGATGGTAGACGTCGAACCGGTCGGGATTCCCACGGCGCAGGGTTTCCAGCACGCTGGCCGTATCGTCGGTGCTGCCGTCGTTGACAAACAGGAATCGCTGGGGGTGGCCCCGCGCGACGAACTGCTGAAACGCCCCGGTATCGAGCCGGGCCGCCTCGTTGTAACAGGGAACTACGATGATGCAGCGATCCATCGCAGCGCGTTTTCTTCCCGCTTATTGACTGTGAGGAAAGTAATGTCGATAGCCGGCGGCTAACAGCCGCCGGGATTTCCGCCGTTTTCGACCGGCGGCTGTTAGCCGCCGGCTATTGCGATACGACATTGATACTCTTCTGAGGATCAATGGCGATTTGTGCCGGCTCCCTGCTCGGCTGCAATCTGCGGGATGCCGCGCTCAAGGCAGCGAGCCAGCACCACGACTTCTCCGGAGTGGAGGAACCGTGGTTGGCGCATGAGCACAGAGAATTCGCCCGGAAACTGCCGCCGGACTTCCGCTTCGTACTGGTCGGTGGTTACTACGTACGGGTATTCCGCGCCGTGGAGGAACTCCTGCAACTGAGCGGCGTTCTCGCAACGCGGCACCGGCTCCCCGGCATAAAACACCAGGCTCTCCCTGAAGAAGCGATAGCCGGCCAACTGGGGCCGCCCCGGACTGGCCTTGCGGATCTCCGCGGTCAGCACCGGCGCGTTCTGGTAGCGATCGACCCGCAGCGCAGCAAAGCCGAACATCGCCGTCAAGAAGACTACCGCCGTGGTGGCACACGCGGCCATGGCATTGAATCGCCGCCCGCGCTCGGCATAGAACAGGCTCAACCCACCGCCGCCGACCAGGACCACTCCCACCAGGCCCAGCATCCATTCTCCGGGCAGGAAGATCTGCGCCACGATGGGCAGCGCCACCATCATGCCGACCCCCACCACGATGAGCGTCACGGTCGCGCTGCGGATCCACCACCGGCTGACGCACGCCGGGTCGGTGATCCAGGCGTCGACGAACACCGCGGTCAACAGCGCCAGGGCCGGATAGGCCGTGAGCACGTAGTGCGGCAGCTTGGTGCTGGGGATCGACCAGAAGGCGACGAACACCACCAGCCAACATAGCACAAAGAGGGTCTCCATCTTGGTCGGGTGATTCCGGCGAATGCGGCGGACGGACTCGATCAGGGTAGGTGCCAGGAAGACCGACCAGGGGAAGAATCCAATAGCTATGGCCGGCAGGTAGTAGTAGAAGGGACCGCTGTGGCCTTGCAGCGGTTTCAGGGCCCGGCCGAGGTTCTGCTGGCCGAGAAACTCCGCCAGGAATGCCCCGTCGGTCCGCAGGCCAACCAGCACGTACCAGGGTAAGGCGATCGCCCCCACCACCACGACGGCCGTCAGCGGCCGCATCTGCCAGGCGATCCGCAGTATGTTGCGGGGATTGAAGATCCTGAGCAGTGGAGAGTGGAGAGTGGTGAGTGGTGAGTGGTGAGTGGTGAGTGGTGAGGGACGGGTGGCTGGGGTCGACGGGCACCGACGGGGCACCATGCGAAGCATGGTCACGTTGGTCGGTGAGCCCCCAGACCTCCGGCTTTCCGGGGGCTCGCTGGCGCTCGACCCCGGCCACCCGAAGTCGGACCAGCCGAACTTGGAACTACTGTGGTTGGCGATTACCAGGAACAGGCCGATCATCGCCAGCGGCAGCACGAGTCCGATCGGCCCCTTGGCTAACACCGCCAGTCCCAGGCAGGCGTAGAACAAAACGAAGTTGAGAGTTGAGAGTTGAGAGTTGAGAGTGGAGAGTGGGGAGGGGGGAGTGGAGGGTGGGGAGTGGAGAGGGACTGCCGACTGCCGACTGCCCATTGCCCATTGTCTCGTCGGCCCGCCGGCGACAAAACACAGCATGGCCGCGGTGGTGAGGAACACCAGGGCCGAATCGACGGTGGCTGCCCGGCCCGAGACGGTAAAGATGATCGACGTGACCACGATCAGGCCCGCCCACAGTCCGACCTCGGCGCGAAACAGCAGTCTGCCCAGGTGATACGTCAGCAGGGCGGTTCCCACGCCCAGCACGGCCGAGGAGAGCCTGGCGGCCAGTTCGGTCACGCCGAAGAGCCGGAAGCAGCCCATCATCAGCCAGAACATCAACGGGGGTTTCTCGGGAAACATCTCGCCGTTGAAGGTGGGCACGACCCAATCGCCCCGCTGGAGCATTTCGCGAGCGCAGGAGGCATACAGCGGCTCATCCTCGTCCCAAAGGGCCGCTGCCCCGAGGTTGGTGAACAAGACCACTGCGGCCGCCGCAGCGATCCACAACTGATGGCGCAACTGCTGGTGCACAAGGCACCTCTTCTGGTGTTGAAGGGATGGACACCCGCCGGCGGAAACCCGATAACTACGGTGGACGTAAAAGGGGCTAGCCTTCAAGACGGCGGGCTCGGAGTCTACGGCATCCCTTTGCCCGCCCCAATAGCAGTTTCCCCCCTCTCGGCGAAGGCGGCGTGGCGGGCCAAGCCGCCAGACCTCCGGGAGGCGGCGGCAGCAGAGGCCGAAGGGATCGTGAGGCCTGGTCGGCAGCGCAGGCAAATAAGGCAATCTAGGAAACCCCAAGAGTGCTATGCGCCAGGACCACAGCGACCAAGCCGGCGACGAGACCGTTTCCCCCTCCGGAGAATCCGCCTCGATGCCGCCGAGTTCGCCGGCCTCCCGTTGGCAGGGGTGGCGGCCGTTCTTTCTGCCGGCGGCCTTGCTGGTGGCGGCAGTGGCCGCCCTGGCCGTCGACTTTCCGTTGGCGCAATGGCGCCGTGAACAGACCTGCCCGGGAGAGCTGCAAAACCTCCTTCAGACCTGCGAACCGTTCGGGGACGGGCTGGGCGTGTTGGTGATCGCCCTGGCCATCCACCAGTTGGACCCGCGGCGACGCTGGGCACTGCCGCGCCTTCTGGTCTGTTCATTGGGGGCGGGCTTGGTGGCCAACCTGATCAAGCTGCTGATCGCCCGCGTGCGACCCCGCTATTTCGACTTCCAAGGCGGCGTGTGGGCGACGTTCGAGGGATGGTTTCCGCTGCTGAAGGGCGACCGTTGGACGCTCTTGGGCGATTGGCTTCCGGCACTGAATACGGACAGCCGGTGGCAGAGTCTTCCCTCGGGCCACGCGGCCACGGCCGCCGGACTGGCGATGGCACTGATTTGGATCTATCCCGCCGGCCAGAAGCTGTTTTTCCTGCTGGTCGTGCTGGTTGCCTGCCACCGCATTGAAGCCGAGGCCCACTACCTCAGCGATGTGCTCGGCGGCGCGGCCGTGGGGAGCATCGTGGCCACGGCCTGTCTGAAGACCGGCCGCCTGGTCAGGTGGTTCGACCGCCTGGAGGAGCACTGGAGGTCGCGCTGAAGGCGCACGGAGGATAGCATGATCGAGGGTGGCATGCTCTCACGACGCGGCACGCGTCGGGTGAGCATGTGCGCAGCGAGCATGCCGACCCACGGCTGCGCCATGTGACGACATGCCACCCCCACGCCTGCGCCGTGTGACGGCACACCACCCTCCGCGACTACCCTGGTGGCCGCCGTCCGAGGGACCAGAACGCCAGGACCTTGGCGACCAGCTTGGCGGCAAGGACGTCGCAGCCGGGGGGATGGGGAGAGGCGATCAGCTCCACGAGATCCGCTCCCAGGAGCGAACACCGCGGGCTGGTCGAGAGACAACGCACGAGCTCGATCGTCTGGCTCCAGGTCAGCCCGTTCGGCTGAGGCGTCCCCGTGCTGGGGATCACCGAGGGGTCCAGGCCGTCCACGTCCACGGTCAGATAGACCTTTCCTTCCAGCCGACCGAGCAGCGACAGCAGGTGTTCCCATTTTTCCGCAAGCTGGTGGGCGTAGTAGGTGACGATCCGATCGTCGGAGGCGGCCAACTCGTACTCGGATCGCGACAGGCTGCGAACCCCGATCTGGATCAGTCGGCACCCTCGCTCCCAGAGCCGCCTCATCACGGTGCCGTGCGACCAGCGCTGCCCGTCCAGCTCGTCGATCAGATCGGCATGGGCGTCGATCTGCACGATGGTCACCTCGGAGGGATCGTCGACCAATCCCGTCACGACGCCGTAGGTCACCGTATGCTCTCCCCCCAGGGCAACCACGAACTTGTCGCGAAGCCGCCTGACGCGGCTGCTGACTGCGGCGAGATAATCGTCCAGGGTCCCTTCGGCCAACAGCGGCGGGAGCGTGTGGATCCGCGGGCGCTGGGTGAAGTCGACCAGGGTCTCCTCGTCGAACAGCTCCAACTGGCAACTGGCGTCGAGAATGGCGCGGGGGGCTCGCCAGGTGCCCGTACCGTAGCAGACCGTCCTTTCCAGGGGTAAGGGCACGATCACGGCCTCGGCCTGCTCTTCTGGGCAGGGGTCCAGGCCGAGAAACTGATCCGGGTTGACCGTGGACATGTTCACCGCCCTCGAAATAGTCTTGCGTGATTCCCGGAAAAAGGGGACAGGTCCAATTTGCCGGAACGGCCCGAAGGCGGGCACCATGCTTGCATGGTCGTCGCACAAATTGGACCTGTCCCCTTTTTCCTGCCGAGATTGTGCAAGTTCATCTAGAAAGGGAGTCGTCCCTCGACTCAAGCACGGCCCGCATCAGCAGGGGCCACGCGATGGTGGCGTCGCAGTGGACCTCGGCAAACCTGCCGCCTTCCTCGGGACTGAGGAACTTACCCCAGGAAACGCCTTCGGCGTAGGTGCAGCCGCTCAGTCCTCCCCAGTGGGCGGGCTCGGGGCAGATTCTCACGCCGTATTTGAATCGCGGCACGGGGAGCGGGTGACGGAGCCGCCTGTTGAGGCCCTCGACCAGCGGAGCCGCCTGTTGTGCCCAATTGCGGGGCACCCCACCCCCGATCGTAAAGACGCCCAGCCGTTGGGCCGCCACCGCGCGTCGGGCGTAGTCGTGCAGGTCGAGGAAGGGATTGTAGGCAGGTGCGGCGGAGAAGATCGCGTCCCGATCGGTCTGGCCGGCCCGTGCAGGATCATTACCAAGGAAGTGCTGGGCCATGACCAGCCCCAACTCGGAATCGGTGAAGGCGGGCACGTAGACCGGGACTCCCCGCCGGTACGCGCAGCCCAGAATACTCGGCATCTGACCCTCTTCCACGAGTCGGCGGCCGATCTGCCGGTTGATTTCCGAGGAGCAGGTGGGCAGAGACGGGTCCAGGCCGGCCAGGACCTCATCGATCGTCTCCTGGGCCCGGCGCAGGTTGGCCTCCATCTCCACGGTGTCATAGACGCGATTGTATCCCCACTCGTAGAGCTGCTTATCGGGGATGTGGGGGTCGTGCTTGTAGTGTACGCCGCCCACGGCCTCCGACAGCCCGTGTGCCAGGATCGCCCCCGTGCTGACAATCAGGTGGGCCAGTCTGGAGTCGATCATCTCGCAAAGGACCCTGCCCATTTTGCCGACCGTCATGGCCCCGGAGACGGTGACCACGATGGTGCACGAGGCATCGGCCGCCATGGCGGAAAAGACTTCGTAGGCCTCGCCCAACTCCCGCCCCCCAAAAGCGGTCCTCGACATGCGGTGCAGCATGTCGGCGAACCCCTTGGTCTGCCTGAGGTCGAGCGATTCCAGTGGCTGCAGGCCGTCGTCGCGGCCGTCATGCAGATTCCTGGGCATGGCAGAAGGCTCCACGAGCGGTTGGTTCCACGGTTGCCGAAGGCCCCGCCACCGGCTGACGGTGATTTCAGGGCAGAACGTGCCTTCTGTCAAGGGTGCCCTCCACGGCCCCCCCAGACTCAGCGGTTCCCCGTTCGGACAGTCTGCCTAAGGGTGGCCGGGGTCGAGCGCTAGCGAGCCCCCAGAAACCCCGGGGGGCTGGGGGCTTACTCCGTGTGACCCCAGGCACCCGCTCCCAGACCTTGGAATTGCTGACACTGCCCCGGGCGGCTGGGGGCTCACTTCGTGTGACCCCAGGCACCACTCCCACAACATGGAATCACCGAGACTGCGGTCTCTGGGGGGTTTGCCGCAGCCAGCGGGAATCTGCGGGCGGGTACTTGCCCGGCGGGAAAAGAATCGGTATTCTCCGTTGTGTTTTGGTGACGGGCGCAGCCTGCTGGCGCAGGTCGCGGGGCCATCAGGCCCGTCGCCTGCACGGGTCCTTTTGAACGAGGAGGAACCACGGTGCCGGAGCCGCTAGTACCTAAACAGTGTTTCTTCACCAAAGGCGTCGGCAAGCATCAGAACCGTTTGCAGAGCTTCGAGCTGGCCTTGCGGGCGGCTGGCATCGAAATCTGCAACCTGGTCCGTGTTTCCAGCATCTATCCCCCGCGCTGCAAGGTGATCTCCAAGAAGCAGGGCCTGCTGAAGCTCCACCCCGGCCAGATTGCGTACGTCGTCTTGGCCGAGGCCGGCACCAACGAACCCTCGCGTCTGGTAGGCGCCGGGGTCGGTCTGGCCGTGCCCGCCGAGGGACACCAATACGGCTACATCAGCGAGCACCACGGTTACGGAATGACGGAGCCCCGCCTGCGCGACCTGGTGGAAGACATGGCGGCGACCATGCTGGCCACCACGTTGGGGATCGAGTTCGATCCCGAAACCGCCTACGACAAACGCAAGGAGATCTACCACATGTCGGGCAAGATCGTCCGCACGCGGGCTTGCGCGCAGACGGCGGAGGGGGACAAGACCGGACTCTGGACCACGGTGGTCGCCGCGGCGGTATTCCTGTTTTAGGCCCAATACCGTTCAGTTAAGGGCGAACCTGGCGTCAGCACAGTGGCACCGGCGTCTCGCCGGTGTGACACAAGTGAACGCGTTGCCATGAGTTGCGTCACACCGGCGAGACGCCGGTGCCACTTGATCCTCCGTGGTAATGCAACTAATTGAACGGTATTGGGTGTAGCCCAGCACGTGACGCTCGACGAAGTAGTAGTGCAGGTAGCCCGGGTTTCGGAGTTCGACCGGGACGTACCGGCCAACGCGATCAGGGCGGCCAGAGCCAGAGCCGCCGCGGCCCGGGTGCAGGCCGCCGCCGTCAGGCGTCCCGAAATCAACAAGTAGCCTCCGTAGGCCACCCCTACCAGGGCCACACCGGCCAGCCCCTTGGTCAAACAGGCCAATCCCAGGCACACGCCGACGCCCAGGACATGCTTCAGTTCTGTGTGCCACTGGCGTGACGCCAGTGCCACTCCGCCCCGGCGTGACGCCAGTGCCACCCCGGCCGCCCGATCTGATTCTCAAAGCCACAGCAGGGCCAAGTTGGTCGAGGGAATCAGCGCCACGTCGTGGACGGCGGCCTGGGCCAACGCCACCGGCAGGATCGTGGTGGTGTAGAACAGGCCGGCCAGCAGCCCCACCGGCCGGCCGAGCATCCGCCAGCCGACGATTCCCGTGGTCACCGCCCCCAGCAGGCCGCACAAGAGACCGGGAAGCCGCACGGCCGCCTCGTGCATGCCCAGCACCCGCCGCGACGCGGCCTCGGCCCAGAAGTAGAGGATCGGTTTGTCGAAAAACGGCTTTCCCAGCAGGCGAGGCGTGAGCCAATCGCCTTTCTCGGCCATTTCCTGGGCAATCGCGGCGTGCAGGCCCTCATCGGGGTCCATCAGCGCGAAACCGAGGCCGAGCGGACAAAAGAAGAGACCCCCGCCAGCACGACACCCAGTGCCGGCATCCCATGCCGTCCGTCCCTGGAAACGCCCACGTCTAGCACACCGAGCCTCCCTGCCCCAGCAAACCACCCGTAGGCCCCGAAAGAACCAGGGGCAGGGGATGGTACCCGAGAAGGCCGTCAGGACAAATGGCAAATCTGGCGGATTCGCAGACTGGCATCCCCCACAGCCCCCCCCGTCCGTCCCACCCGGAAAACTGGTCTTGCGTCGATCCAGCCGTCGAACTAAAGTGCCGCCCGCCGGGAGCCGAAACACGTCGCAGTCGGGCGGGCAGGACCGGTCGGGCTTGGCACGGCGATTTGCTGAACACCACCTGCCCCTGCGGTTTCGCGGCCCAGAACGTCGGCGCGCTGCTTGATCCAACTGACCTAATTGGATCGGACCGGCCTGACAAACGGTCGTCCGCGACCCGATGGGAGCGAAATCATGGCATTGAGTACGGTGTTGAGGGGATTCCGACACGTCTTGGGCAATGCAAAAAGCCAGTCAGCATCGCCAAAGCTTCCGCCAATATACAACGATGAAACTGCAGCCACCACGCTTCACCTTTTCAGGTTGCTCGAGTCCGTGCACTTTTCCGGAATCCCCTTCATCTGGCTGAGCTCGCTTGTCCACCAGCTTGCCGCATCCAGGGCGCTGCCGCTGGAAACCGTGACGATGCACCCTGCACTCACGGGTACGGCGTCCGGTTCAGTGGGGGAGATGGCGGCCCTGGCAACAATCACGGCCGCGAAAAACCCGAATCAAGTCCTTGAATTCGGAACGCATGAGGGCTGCTCGACTTGGCACCTGTGGGCTAACTCCCCGCCGACAGCACGCATCACTACTTTGGATTTGCCGTCACATATCAAGGTGAAGGGTTCTACTGACATCAGCGCGCAAGGTGTCCTCCACCGGCCGTTTCTTCCCAAGGATGAACGGGTCACCCTTGTCGAGATAGACAGCCGGGATTGGCAGCCCTGCTCAGACGACCCTGTCGATTTGTGTTTCATTGATGGGGGCCATTCGTACGAGTGTGTGCGGAACGACACCGAGAAAGCGATGCAGCTTATGGCCTCTGACGGGGTCATCGTCTGGCACGACGCCTCATGGACCGATGACGGTTATGCTGTCAACGCTTATCTGAAAGAACTGCGCCACGACGGCCAGAACATCCAACTCGTTCGGGTCGGCCCTTATGATTACTGTGCTTTGGCGGTGCTGCTTCTGGGCGGGACATGAAGTCCGGAGCCGGGGAGCGCCGGGCTGGGAATTGCCATTTCGCAAGTCTCGAAATCATAACAGCGGTTGGCTATTACCGATGATCCTGCTACAGAAAAGGGCCATTTGGCTGACCCGGCGCTGGAACCTGCCGGGGCTGCCGTGCCAGGTTTTCAACCCATTCAGTCGCACCCGGCGTCCGAGCCGGGTCGTTTTATGTGATCTGCAGGAGGTATCACCATGAGTACTAGCGATCCTGCCGCTACTGTGAATTCTCGTCTTTGGTGGGAGACCTACCACACGGAGCATTGGGAGAAGAATAACGGGCCCTCGCAGACACGCTATTTCATGCAGCGTCTGGTTGGGAACCTGCCGGCGGAGGAGACGAGCTACCTGGTTTCAAAGGGGGCCACGGCCCTGGACTGGGGGTGTGCTTTTGGGGACGGGGTCGAAGTCCTGGCCAGGTCATTCCCGAAGTGTCGCGTCAGCGGGCTGGACTTCTCTCAGACGGCAATCGCGGAAGCGCGGCAAGCGTTTCCCCAGCGAGAATTCCTGCATGCTGAAGACGGCGAAATCCCCCGCCGGTTCGACGTCATTGTGACTTCGGCCTGCTTGGAACATTTCGACGACCCTTTGGCGGTTGCACGGACGCATCTCAGATCGTGTCGTGACTTCTATGTGGTCCTGGTTCCGTACCGAGAAGAGTCTCTGTGTGAAAGCCATCGGTCGCGATTTGGCGAAGACAGCTTTCCCGAGCAACTCGACGGCTTTAGTCGCGTCTCGAGCACAGCGATCAACGCGGACCCGGCTTTCTGGAACGGCCGACTGCTACTGGTCGTCTACGCTTCCCAGTCGTACTTGAAGACGCGGACTTCGAGGGTTGAGGAGCAACAGAAGTGGGACAGCCTTTATGCTTCGCTTCCCCTGCAAGAGGTGGACGACTACGTCAAGCAGTTCGGCGACGATCTGGCCCAGCACGTGTCCGAGCTGTTACCCGATGGGGGGAGAGTCCTAGAAGCCGGGTGCGGGGCCGGCTGGCAAACCATGGCGCTGGCCAGAAATGAAAAGTTCCGATGCACGCTGATGGATTTCTCGTCCGAGGCCCTCAACTACGCCCAGCGGTGTTTTGCCAGGGAGAGCATTGAGGCGGTTTTCGTCTACGGCGACGTTTTCGCGCCCGGCGAGCCCGAGTACGATCTGGTCTTCAACGCGGGGGTTCTAGAGCACTACGCCTTCGAGGAGCAGGTCGCCTTCCTCCGCGGGATGGCCAGCCGAAGCCGCAAGTACGTGCTGGCCATTGTGCCGAACCGCCTCTGCTATTGGTACTGGATCCGGCGCGTACACGCTGCGGCCCATGGCCAATGGCCGGTCGGCAAGGAGGTGCCGGCGACCGATCTTTCCGCGGCCTTCCAGGCGGCCGGGCTGAACTACCTCGGCCAATGGTGTGGTGGCACACGCTGGAGCGAGGAGTTCGTTGCCGAACTTCCCGGAATCGACCCGCACTTGTGCGAGGAGATCCTCGCGGTCCATCGCTCCCCCGTCATTCCCGCGGAGCAAAAGAGCTACCTGATCGCGGCGTTGGGGTGCAAGGGGGAGGCTGCGGAAGTACCTGGGTGTTGGAGCGGTGCCTCCCGCTCGGAGGAGTTCACCACCCGCCAGTTTGGGGCGGCGCTGGCCGACGCCCTGGCCGGGCTCATAGCCGCCGAATCGCGCCAGCGGCAGCTTCAAGAGCAACTCTTGCAGGAGAAGAGTGGCTCGGTCGTTGCCGAACGCGCCCAAGCCGCGCTAATACGGCGGTGCGAGGAGTGCGCCAAGGAGATCGAGGAGCTCCAACGCCAGTTGGCGGATCGCGACCGCGAAGTGGCAAACCGCGAAGTGGCAAGGGAGTGCGCCAAGGAGACCGAGAAGCTCCAACGCCAGTTGGCGGATCGCGACCGTGAAGTGGCAAGGATGCATGCCGAATTGGCGCCCGGCCGGGCCGCCATGGAACGCTTGACGGCGATCATGAACTCCTACTCCTGGAGAGTAGCCCAATGGTTGGTTCGGACGCGGCACCGCCTGGTGCCTTCGGGTAGTTTTCGCGCGCGAATCGCCGGCGGGGCCTGGCGGGCGGCCTGGCGGCTGCGACAAGACCGGCGCGATGTCGGGCATTCGGTGGTCGATTGGTTGCAGGCCGCCCAGGGGGCTGCAACGCCGGTTGCGACCGAGATGTCGTACGCCACCTCCGACACCGTGAACATCCTCACTACCACGTTCTTCAACCTGGACGGCGAAGACATGTTCTGCGGGGGAGCGGAGCGCTACCTGATTGAGTTGGCCCGCCTTATCCGCGGCCTCGGCTACCGCCCCGCGGTCTACCAGTGCGCCAATCGCGACTGGGTGCGGTGGTACAACGACCTCCAGGTCCACGGAATCGGGGCCGGCGGCAACATGGAGTTGCTCAACCGGCGATTCCACGAGTGCGTGCCGCCCGCCGCCCTGACGATCTACTTTGCCTTCCATCTGGCCACGCCAAACTCGCACCCGCGCAGCCTGGGCATCAGTCATGGAATCTGGTGGGACCACGCGGAGTTTCAATACCCGGCGGCAGAGGGACGGGCTTGGCAGCAGAAGATACTTCGCTGCATCGGCAACTGCCGGCATCTGGTGTCCGTAGACACCAACACGATCAACTGGGTCCGCGCCACTGACAGCGAGCAGAGCGGCAAGTTTACCTACATCCCGAACTTCGTCGATCCGCAGGTCTTCGCCCCGGCCGGTGAGGACGGCGACCCGGACCACACGGTGGTCCTTTTTCCGCGCAGGCTGTATGGCCCGCGAGGGTTATGGCTCTTGACGGAGTTGATACCGTATTTCTGCGAGCGATACCCTGAAGTGGAGTTCCATCTGGTCGGCAAGGGCGGGCAGGCGGAGATCGAGGTCGTCAGCCAGTTGCAGAGTCGCTGGGGCAACCGGGTGCAACACTACTATCTTGAGCCGGAAGACATGCATCAGGCGTACCGGCGCGCCGATGTCACGCTGATTCCCACGGTCGCCAGCGAAGGAACATCGCTCTCCTGCCTGGAGGCCATGGCCAGCGCCAATGCGGTGATCGCGACCAATGTGGGCGGGCTGCCGGACCTAGTGCTCGACGGCTACAACGGCCTGCTGATCGAGCCGACGGTGCAGGGCCTGAAGGAAGCCCTGGAGCGGCTGCTGGACAACCCCGGATTGCGCCGCCGATTTCAGGAGAACGCCCGCGGCGTCAGCCTCAGTTTCTCGCAAACGACGTGGGAGTCGCGGTGGCGCCGGCAGCTCGAGGCCTTGCTGCCTGTGCGGCAGGAAGAAGCCACGACGGAAGACCCCGGCGCATGGCGCTTCGTCCATCCCAAGGCGTCCGGCATTGCGTGGGGGCGGATGAAACAGCGGCCGCAGCAGCTTTTCCAAGCGCTGGCCGAACTGGGACAACAGGCGTTCTTCGTCAGCGACGACGACTACTTTCAGGTCCCGGCCGCGGAGCGAGCCGCCGCAAACCGGAAGCACCCCTGCTTGCACGTGGTCTCCTCGGACCGAGAATTGTGCGTCACGAAGCCCGTCGTCTACCTCTATTACTCCTACCTCTACAAGACGCTGGGCCAGTGGCGCGACCGTACCGTGGTCTACGACATCCTGGACGACCCGGTGATTCACGAGGCATCGGACCGGGCGGCTGGGCAAGCGGCCGACGACTGCTTTGCCTACTATCACGAAAAGTTGCTCAAGGAGGCCGACCTCGTATTGACCAGCTCGGCGAAGCTCTACGCCGCGTATCGTGGGCAGCGGCCGGACTTGCTCCTGGTGCCCAACGCGGTGCGGGTGGAAGATTTCGCCGTACAGGCGGCACAGCGCCCGGCCGACTTGCCGCCGCCCGGTTCGAAGATCATGGGATACTACGGGGCGCTGTGCGAGTGGTTCGATTTCGACCTCCTGGCGAAGGTGGCCCGCGCAAGACCCGACTACCGGTTTGTGCTGATCGGGCTGACGACGTTGCCGGACAAGGTGCGGCAACTCGTTCGGGAAAACGCGAATATCGCCTACCTCGGCGAGAAGTGCTACGAAGAACTGCCCTCCTACCTGGCACATTTTGACGTGGCGATGATTCCGTTCGTGGTGAATCATGTTACCAACGCAGTCTCTCCGCTGAAGCTCTTCGAGTACATGGCCGGCGGCCGGCCCGTGGTCTCCACGAATCTGTTCGAGTGCCGCAAACACGAGCAGGTGCTGGTGGCGGACTGCGCCGCGGACTTCGCATCGCATTTGGATCGGGCCGTGACGCTCGCCTCGGATGGCGAGTATCAGGAGGAATTGCGGACCATTGCTGCGAAGAACTCCTGGCGGGCACGGGCCGCGATGATTGTCGAGGCGCTGGACCGCCGACAGGCTGCTGGGGAACAAGCCCCGGCACAAGGGCGCCTCGCCCAACAGCAAGTCGCCTAAATGGACTTGCACGATCCTGGGAGGAAAAAGGGGACAGGTCCAATTTGTGCGAAGCACCCTTCGGGCCGTTCCGGCAAATTGGACCTGTCCCCTTTTTCCCGGAATCACGCAAGGCTATTTAGCGGCCCAACGCGGCTGATCCGGCGCTCTCCATGAATGAAATGTTAATGACGCAGGAAACACCCGACAACGCACCTGGGCCGGGCCTTCGCGATCCGGAATGTGACGTTGCGCGTGCCGCGCGGACAACGCCGTTGGGGCCGGCGGCGCTGCCCGCGCCCGCCCGCACGCGATTCGACCGGGCCGTTCCCTGGATCGTCGCCATTTGGACTGCGGTCCATCTCGCATTCTATGTCGGCCTGATTCGCGATATCCCCTCGGTCTGGCGCGAGCACGCGCAGGGCAGCGACTTCTTTCGCTGGCAGCTTGTCGGTTTCCTTCTGCTCTGGTTCCTGTCGGCAAGGGTCCGCTCCCCGATGGCCGGAAGGGTCTGCGCCGGTTATCTCGCCCTGTCCACCTTGGTTCTTCTCGGGCTTTCTCGGGACCCGGCGCAGGTCGCCGGCCTGGCGGTCTTCATCGGCTGGGGGGTCTGCACGGCCAACGGCGTGCGACTGGCGCTCGGGCGGATTGCGAACGAAAAGCTCGCGACCTGGGGCGTGGCGGTCGGCGCAACGTACGCAATTCTGCTGCCCGTCGCGTTTTTCCTCGGAATCCTCGGCGGGCTGAGCTTCTGGCCCGTGGCTTTGACTGGCGCCGCGATGGCGGCTCCCGGGGCCGCGCATGCCATCCGCAATCTCCGCAGGCTGCCGCGAGCAGTTCTGGGCCGCTGCAACGACCTGGACTGCGTGGAACTGGCCGTCCTCGAAGCGGTGTGGCTCCTGGTGGCGTTGGGATTCGTGGGGGCGAGCGTGGATGAAGTCTGGTCGGATGCCGTGCGCGTCCACCTGCCCTACGTGCATGAAACGGCGCTGCAACAGGACCTCACCCACCAGTACGCCTGCATTTACCGGTTGCAGGTGATGGGCGTGCAGACCTGCTACGCGGCGTTTTACGTTTTGGGTGGCGATATTCTCGTCAAGTGGTTTTCCTGGCTGGTAGTGCCACTCACCGCGCTGCTGGTCGGCGAGGAGGTGTGGGGCCGCTCCGGCTCGCGGCCCTTGGCGCTGTTCGCCGGCGCGGCAACCTTGGGGTGCCCGCTCCTTCTCTTCCTATCGACCTCGGCCTATATCGATCACGTGCTGGTGCTTCTATGCACCACGGCGTTCTTCATGCTGTTGCGCGCCATGAGTCCGCCGTCGCTGGGCGGCGTGATGGCCTCGGCCGTGGTGATCGCGGCCGTCGCGCAGACGAAGTATACCGGGCTGATGTACGGCGCGCTGTGGGCACTGTTGCTGTTGGTCGGCCTGTTGCGGCAATTGCCGTGGAGGCAGTCGCTGCGGTGGTGCGTCGCGTCGGGAGCGTGCGCCGGACTAGTCGCGGCGCCTTGGTATGCCTATGTCTACGCGGGGACCGGAAACCCCGTCTATCCGTTCCTGCACAACTGGTTTCCGTCGCCTTTCTGGGACGGGAGCGTCGAGATTGTGAACAACGTCAACTCGATCTTCCACCTCCGCCCCGGAATCGTGAGTTGGCTCGTCTTTCCCTGGACCGCCACGTTCCACACGGGGCGAATCGTCGAAGGCTGCAACGGCTTTCTGGGGTTTTGGACAATCGCGTTGCTGCCCTGTCTATTGTTGGCCTTCCGGGCCGGAAGGACGCAATTTCTAGACCTTACGGCTGCCGGGCTGCTCATGATCGGCATGATGCTGACGACCACTCCCTACGCCAGGTACTGGTTGCCCGGCTATCCGGCGCTCATGGCGTCCTTGACGCTTGCCCTGGGTTGCGTCCTTGGCCGGGGGGGCTGGAAACCGAGCCAAGGCGTCCGCATGGCGTGCGGGTTCGTCCTGCTCGGACTGCTGTTGTTACCGCTGGCGTTCTGGCTGACCAGCGACTCCTGGGCGGTCTTCAGCAAGAGATTGTCGCCGGAGGAACGGCTCTCGCGGCACTTCCCCGGTTATCCGGCGGTGCTCGAACTGAACCGGCGTCTGGCTTCCGACGAGGGTGTGATCTGTACAGGCTATCTCGGCGTTCACAAGGTCCAAGGCCGGGCCTACGAATTCTTTCCGTGCTGGAACGCCGCGCATCACATCACCGACCTGCCATCCTTTGACGCTTTCCGGGCTCGCCACGGCATCCGCTACTGGGTTGTCGACCGGGGCAGGGCCGATCTGTACCACGCTTATGCGCAACTCGGCATTCCGCAACACTACTGGACCGACGCCCGCCTTGTGGCGGCCTACAGCACCGTGGCCATCTACGACCTTCAGCAGGAAACAAAGACGGCGGTGCCCGTGGAGCACGAAGTCGCGGCAACGATTTCGCCGGGCGGCTCGCCGCCGGCCGCGCCGGCCGGGACTGCAGGCTGGACCGACTTGTCGCCCTCGCCAAGGGAGGGAGTACGGCTGAGCGACGGCGCGATCGAGGTGGGTGCCTTGGGGATGGTCGGCCATCGTTTCGCCGTTCGCGCTGGTTCTCGCTGCGAAGTGCTCGTGGAATTGCAGGCCGAGAACTCGGGACTGGCGATTGTGGAGGCGACATGGCTCAATGGAGAGGAGGTCGTGGGCCATGTGGTGGGATATGTTTCCACCGGTCCGGCCTTGTTCAGCGCCAGCCTCCACGCGCCCGTCCCGCCCGGGGCGCGCGAGGGTTGGGTCTACGTGCGGCCCTATGACGGCCAGCCCGTGCGATTGAAGCACGCGGCGATCAAGTTCTGGCCCGCGAGTCAGTTCTCCGAGGAGAAGAACCACCATGGTTGAACAGAGGGCGTGCCGAATGGAACAGGATGTCGCAGTGGCGGCCGCGAAGGTGGCGGTCGTGATACCGGCTTTTCAAGCGGAGACCAATATCGCCGCCGTGCTCCACGGCATTCCGGCGCTGGTCGAGTGGATCGTGGTGGTGGATGACCGCAGTCCGGACGGCACTGCGGCGCTGGTGGCAAAGTTGGCTGAAAGCGACCGCCGCATTCACCTCGTCCGGCACGAGGTGAACCAGGGAGTCGGCGGGGCGGTGCTCACCGGATACCGAGAGGCCCGCCGCCTGGGCGCCGACATCGTCGTGAAAATGGACAGCGACGGGCAGATGGATTCCCGCTGTTTGCCGGCTTTGATCGACCCGATTGTGCGCCGTCACGCCGACTACACCAAGGGCAATCGTTACGTTCACGCCCGGCAACTTCGCTCCATGCCGCTGGTGCGGCGGGTGGGAAATCTCGGCCTGTCGTTCCTGACGAAACTGGCCTCGGGCTATTGGAACCTGTTCGATCCGACCAACGGCTACACGGCCATCCATGCCGCCGTGATTCCGTCGCTGAACGAGGGAGCGATCGCGCGGCGATACTTTTTCGAAAGCAGCATGTTGCTGGAGCTAAGCCTTCTGCGGGCAGTGGTTCGCGACGTTTACATTCCGGCTCGATACGGCACGGAAACCAGTCATCTTTCCGTGGTCACGACACTTTACCAGTTTCCCTTGGCCTTGCTAAAAGGCTTTTCGCGCCGGCTGTGGCTCCAATACTTTGTGCGCGATTTCAGCATCACTTCTCTGTACCTGGTTGCGGGGTTAGTCCTGCTCCTGACGGGGGTGATCTTCGGTGCGGTTCGCTGGTATTTGTCGGCAAAACTCCAGGTGGCCACTCCCACGGGCACCGTGATGTTGGCCGCGCTGCCGGTCGTATTGGGCGTTCAATTCCTGATCCAGGCCGTGGGCATGGACATTCAAGGCCAACCCACACAATGCTTGCACCGCGACCTCGTTGCCGAGCAGGACGCCTCATGGATAGCCGCTTCGCCGCCGCACGTCCTGGCGTCTTCCGAGGAAGCAGAGGAGTTACCACCATTGCAACAGCAGCGCGCCGCATAAGGAAGCATCCATCATGGCTCAGACGGATTGTGTCGTACACGAGTCGCTGCGAAAACACCTCTCGCCGCGGGGCAGGCTCGCCGCGGAGCCGTTTTGCGTGTACCGGGCCCGCGCCGTCGCCGTGGCTAGGGAGGTTTTCGCCGCGTACCCTCGGCACGCGCTGGACGAGCAGGCCGGGCCGGCCTACCTTGAAGGCATGGCGCTCTCTCGCTGGGCGTTCTGGAAGCGGTTGTCGTCCGTCACCGGCCTGTTGCCCGAGACGGGGCAAGGTGCGTGCCTCGACTTCGGCTGCGGGATGGGCATGATGCTGCCTCTCTTGAGGCGCCGCTTTGCCACGGTGTACGGCGTGGACCTGGTGCCCGAAGCGGCCCGAGAGTTTCTGCGTCGCTGGGACGCCGCCTACCGTGAATCGCACGAGGACGTGTCCGTCCACGACGACATCGAGGGCACCGGGTTGGCCGACGGCTCGGTGGATCTGATCCTGGCGCTCGACGTGCTCGAGCACGTTGACCACCTGGAAGACACGCTCGACCGGATGCGGCGCCTGCTGAGCCCGCGCGGCGTGCTGCTGGTTTGCGGCCCGACCGAGAATTGGATCTATAAGCTGGGCCGGCGGGTAGTCGGCTTTTCCGGCGATTACCATCACCGCAGCATCTCCGACATCGAGCGCGTGATGGAGGACCGGTTCACCGTGCGGACCGTCAAACGCATGTTCTATCCGTTCACCTTGTTCGTCTTGCTGGAGGCCACGCCACGGGCGGATTTCCCGGAAGGAGGGGTCCGATGCGAGTCCTGTTGATCTATCCGCCCATCTCCAAGCAAGAGCGTTACTCCTCGGCCATTGGCAGCGCCGGCGGAAGGCAGATGCCGCTGGGGGTCTTCTACTTGGCGTCCTATTTGCGGCAGCGCGGGCACGAGGTCGCGGTGATCGACGGCGAAGCGGAAAACCTCGCGACCAACGACATCCTGATGCGTGCCGAGCAGTTTCGGCCGGGCTTGGTGGGCATCAGCGCCACGACCGTGGCGTTTCATCGGGGGCTGGAGGTGGCGCAAGAGATCAAGGCCCACCACCCCGAATGTCCGATTGTCTTGGGCGGCCCTCATGTTTCCTCAAACCTGACGCACGCTATGTCGTTCTCGGAGTTCGACTTCGCCGTCGTGGGCGAGGGCGAGGTGCCGCTGGCTCAGTTGGCCGAGGCCCTAGAACAGGGAAAAGACTTGGCTTCCGTCGGCAGTTTGACTTATTGCAGGGAGGGAGAACTAGTCGTCAACCCGCCTTCCCCGCGCATTGAGAATCTGGATGCCATCCCTTTTCCGGCCTACGATCTGGCCGCCGACCTCTCCCTCTACGTTCCGCCGCCGTGCAACTACAAGAAGCTTCCGGTGGCCAACGTCATCACCAGTCGGGGATGTCCGAACCAATGCACCTTCTGCGACCGTTCCGTTTTCGGCCAGTCCTTGCGCCAGCGAAGCGCCGAGAATGTGGCCGCCGAAATCGAACACCTCTGGAACGAGCACCACGTCCGCGAAATCGCCTTCGTCGACGACACATTCACGCTTCGTCCCCAAAGAATCCGCGATTTCTTTCAGATCCTCGACCGCAAAAGCATCTCCTTCCCTTGGACCTGCATGAGCCGGATCAGCGCGGTGGACCAGAATCTTCTGACGTTCATGCGCGATCGCGGATGTTGGCACATTTCCTTCGGGATCGAATCGGGGAACGAGGAGATCCTTCGCCGCATCAAGAAGAACATTTCTCTCGCGCAGGCCCGCCGCGTCATCCAGTGGTGTGCGAAGCTGGGCATCCGCACCAAGGGCTTCTTCATCGTCGGCCACCCCGGCGAGACGCCGGAGACCATCGACCAGTCGATCCGTTTGGCGTTGGAGTTGGCGCTGGACGACGTGGTGGTCACCATCAACACCCCCATTCCCGGCTCCCAGCAGTACCAGGAGGCGGCCCGCTACGGTTCTCTCGATGAGACCGACTGGAGCAAGTTCAATTGCTGGCGGCCCGTGTTCGTTCCCTACGGGCTCAGCCGGGATCAACTTCTGGCCAAGCACCGGGAATTCTACCGCCGGTTCTACTTTCGACCGCGGATCGTCCGGCGGTACGTGCTCAGTTTCCTTTCACCCAGCGGCCCGCGACGGCTGTGGGCGCTGTTGCGGAGCCTCCCCTTCCTGTTGCTCCGCGAGAAGGCAAATCCCGAGAATCGCGCGCAGCCGGCGGCGGCCGCGTCTTCCTCGCCAATGGCGAAACCGCATTTCCGAAGCACTCGCCCTGTTGCGGAGAAGTTGACGCTGCCCCAAAAAGAAGAAAGGTGAATTGTGAACATGTCGCGCGCTCTGTTGACCTTCGGCACCCGGCCGGAGGCCGTCAAGATGACTCCGGTGGTTCAGGAGTGTCGACGTCGCAGCGACCGCATCGAAACCATTGTCTGTGTTACCGGTCAGCACCGTGAAATGCTGGACCAGGTCACCGACCACTACTGCGATCTTGTGGAGCACTCCTTCGTCGATGGAAACTAAGCCGGCATTCTTCCTGGACCGCGACGGCGTGATCATCGAAGAGGTGCATTACCTTTGCGACCCGTCGCAGGTGCGCCCCATCGCGGGCTCGGCCGCGGCCGTGGCCCAGCTCAATCGGCTGGGCATCCCCGTGGTGGTGGTCACCAACCAGGCCGGCGTCGCCCACGGCTACTTCCCGGAATCGCAGGTTGCCGCCGTTCATCAACGCGTCGACGAGCTGCTGGCGGCGGAAGGGGCCTTCGTCGACCGGTACTACTACTGCCCGCACCATCCTCTGGCAAGCTGCCGTCGATACCGCGTCGCGTGCGAATGCCGCAAACCGCGCCCTGGAATGCTCCTGTCGGCCGCCCAGCAACTCGGCTTGGACCTGAAACGCTCGTATCTGGTGGGCGACAAGCTGAGCGACCTGGAGGCCGGCGTGCGGGCGGGTTGTCGCGTGATCCTCGTGCACACCGGCTACGGTTCCAGCACCGTGCAGTCCCTGGATCAGTTCGCTCCAGAACGTGTGGAGGTGGCGGCCGATCTGGCCCAGGCCGTGAAAGCCCGGCTTCCCGACCTGCTCCGGAGGGTTGAGAGTCGAGAGTTGAGGGTTGAGTGTTGAGGGTTGAGATTTGGGGGTTAGGGATTGGGGATTTAGGGATTTTGAGAACGTCAACCCTCAACCGGCAGTTATTACCACGGAGTTGCACAATGTCGACGAGAATCCTGGTAATGCGCGATTCTTGTGTTTGCACGACGTGGCAGAACGCGGCGAGCTTGCGGCCTTCATCCGCGAGCACCGCCTGACCGAATGCTGATTGCTGAATGCTGATTGCTGAATGCTGATTGCTGAATGCTGATTGCTGATTACTGACTGCTGATTGCTGAACCATGAGCCGTTTGAGCGTTTTCCTGACCTTCGGCACCCGGCCAGAAGCCATCAAGATGGCTCCTGTCGTTCAGGAGTGTCGACGCCGCAGCGATTGCATCGAGACGATCGTCTGCGTTACCGGCCAGCACCGCGAGATGCTGGACCAGGTCACCGATTACTTCGGCATCCCCGTGGACCTGGATCTGGAGCTGATGCGGCCCGATCAGTCGCTCGCTGAGATCACCTCGCGGTGCCTTCAGGGGCTGGATGCGGCCCTGGCCGAGTACCAGCCCGCGTGTTTGATCGCCCAAGGCGACACCACCACCGTGATGGCGGCGGCGCTGGCCGCCTTCTATCGGCACGTCCCGCTGGTCCACGTGGAAGCCGGCCTGCGGACCGGGAATCTCCAGGCCCCCTGGCCCGAGGAATTCAACCGCCGCGCCGCCAGCCTGCTCAGCTCGCTGCATTGTGCGCCCACCCGGCGGGCCGCCGACAACCTGCTGGCCGAGGGCATTCCGCCGCAAAACGTTCACGTGACCGGCAACACCGTGATCGACGCCTTACTCTGGGCCGTGGCCAAGGAACGCGGCCACGACGCTCCCTGGCGAGAGAAATACGCCGCCCTGGGGCGACGCCGCATGGTGCTGATCACCGGGCACCGCCGGGAGAACTTCGGGGAGGGCATGCGGCAGATCTGCCTGGCGATTGCCGCCCTGGCCGACCGCCTGGCGGACGTGGAGTTTGTCTACCCCGTACACCTGAACCCCAACGTGCGTGGGCCTGTCGGGCAGCTCTTGGCAGGCCACCCACGCATTCACCTCGTCGAGCCGGCGTCGTATCCGGAATTTGTCTGGCTGATGGACCGCGCTACGCTGATCCTCACCGACTCCGGCGGAGTGCAAGAGGAAGCCCCCTCACTGGGCAAGCCGGTGCTGGTCATGCGGGAGACGACCGAACGCCCCGAAGCCGTGGAGGTAGGCGCGGCCGAGCTGGTGGGCACCGACGTGGACAGGATCGTCACCCGGGCGAGCACGCTCCTGCTCGACCCGTCGGCCTACGCATCGCGCCAGGTCACCTCCAGCCCGTACGGTGACGGAAAGGCCGCCGCCCGGATCGTGGACCTGGTTCTGCGTCAAGGCTGGCACCGCGGCACGCTCCCCATCCGCTCCCGGCTGGCCAAGAGTGCGTAGTGGAGAGTAGGCAGTGGTGAGTGGTGAGTGGTGAGTGGAGAGTTGAGGATTGAGACCCCTGAAATTTCCAACCCCATTCCCAAATCCCCAAGTCCCTCAACTCTCAACTCTCAACCCTCAACCCACCGCTGTTGCGGTGGGTGGCTGGCGATCACCCCAGCAAGCCCATCTGGGGGCTCGCTGTGCTCGACCCCAGCCACCCAATCGCTAAGATGGCAGAAGAACTTGCCGCACACGAAGCGGCCGGTATCTTGTCTTTCAGGCCTCCTGCCCAGTATACTGCTGTAATCCAGTGTCATGAATTCCGTCGCTGTGTGGAAGTGGCAAGGACCCGTGCAGAGGTAACGTGACCGCTTTGGACTTCTGTAGGAGGCGACTCCAGTCGCCGACCGCACGGTGATTCGTGGGCAATCGGCGACTGGAGTCGCCTCCTACAGCGAGTGGATTTGGTCACCTTATTCTGCGCGGATCCCAAAACGAGTATAGAAAGTTGAATTCAATCCATCGAGGGCCAGGAAGATGACTTGCGGTGGCAAACTGCATATCTCCCGACGGACCTTCGTCCGGCAGGCCGGCTTGTTGGCCGGCGGGATGGCGCTGGGCGCCACGGGCCCGACGTGCATGGCGGAAGAGGCAACCTCCCCGCCCCAGCCCGAACACCTCCCCCGCCGCGTGCTGGGCCGGACCAAGGTCCCGGTGTCGGTTCTTTCGCTGGGGACGGGCACGGTCGGGCTCTCGCCGGCGGTCTCCGCCCCGCAAATCGCCGAAATCGTCAACACGGCACTGGACCTGGGGATCAACTTCGTCGACACCGCGCGGGTCTACGACGATGCCGAAGAAGGGGTCGGCCTCGGACTGCAACGCCGCCGCCAGGAGGCCTTCCTGGCCACCAAGGTCTCGGCCGACACCGTCCGCCAGGCCGAGGAGTCGTTGGCCACCTCGCTCAGACTGCTGAAGACCGACTACCTGGACCTGGTCTATTTCCACAGCGTGGGCGATCGCGACGCAGAGCAGGCCCTGGGACCCGACGGGGTGTTCACCTGGCTGTTGAAACAGAAGAAGGCCGGCCAGACCCGGTTCGTGGGCATCTCCGGACACAACCGGCCGCAGCGATTCCTCCGCTACATCGAGACCGGCGAGGTCGACGTCGTGCTGATGGCGATGAACTTCGCCGACCGCTACACCTACGGCTTCGAGGAGAAGGTGCTGCCGGCCGCGCGGAAGCGGAACCTGGGCGTGCTGGCGATGAAGGTCTTCGGCGGCAAGTTCGGGGGGTTCCCCAACTACGGCAAGCCCAACCTGCCGCCAATGATGGACAAGCCCTACCTCCAGTTGGCCCTGCGCTATGCCCTGGGGCTGCCGGGTGTGACCGCCGTGAACATCGGGCCCCACGACGCCCTACAGCTCCGCCAGAACGTCGATTGGGCCAAAGGGTATCGGCCGCTGTCCCCGGAAGAGAACGCCACCCTGGCGAAACTCGGCCGCCAGTTGGCCGCCCAGTGGGGCGAGCACTTCGGCCCGGCCACCGCGCAAACCCGTTGACCGTAACGGCCGCACCGGATGCCACTGCCGGCTCGCCCAGCAATGCCAAGAACTCGGTCCAACAAGCCAACCGCGGCACGCGGACGGAAGGCCGAATATCGAACAAGGAACTGCCAAGAACGAAGTCAGCCTTCTGCCCCGGATCCTTCAGCATTCGTAGTTCCTTGTTCGACATTCGATGTTCAGCGTTGTAACTTATGTGAGGAAACTCTGCCCTGCCTGCTGCGGCTTCGTCTCGCGGAGCGAGACGACTACACTGCGAGACGACTACACGGGCTTCGTCTCGCGGAGCGAGACGACTACACTGCGAGACGACTACACTGACTACCTTGCCTGCGGCTCCGCCGCGATATGCTAAAGCATAAGTTGCAGGTCCAGATTGGAGGTTCGCGCGATGAAAGCCTCGGTCTTCCTCCCCGTTGTATGCCTTGGACTGCTGAGCGTTTTGCCCCAGGCTCATGCTCAAGAGGCAAAGGCAGCCTCTCAGCCAACGGTCACCGTCGTCCCCGCAGAGACGGACGAAATCCTGGCCAATCCCGGTATAGGCTGGGAGACCTTCCACTGCACCAACAAGCAGGACAAGAGCCTGCCGTCTTGGATCCCCTCGACCGTCCACTACGCCCGTTGGGGCTGGGGTGAATTGGAGCCCCAACACGGAAAGATCAACTACGAATTCCTGGACAATGTGCTCAGAGACAGCCGGGCGGCCGGGCAGACGCTGGCCTTTCGCGTCATGTGTTGTTCGACGTCGCCCCGGAACCCGTATCACCCCGCCTGGCTGAAGGAGATCGGCGGCAGGGTCCTCAACACACGCAGGGATGACGGGCCGGCGGTCGAGATCCCCGATCTGGATGATCCTGTGGTCCTGCGGGCACACCTGGACCTGATTGAGCGCCTCGGCAGCCGCTACGACGGCCATCCGGACCTGGACCACGTCGACCTGGGCTCGGTGGGCTGGTGGGGTGAGTGGCACATGAGCGGCGCGACGGACGCCAAGATGCCCACCCTGGAAAACCAGCAGAAAGTGGTCGACGCCTATCTGGCCGCCTTCAAGAAGACGCCCCTGCTGATGCTCATCGGCGGCGAGATTCTCAAGTACGCCACCCAGCACGGCACCGGCTGGCGGGCGGATTGCCTGGGAGACATGGGCGGCTTCTCCAAGACCTGGTGCCACATGCGGATGGCCTATCCCACGTTGATCCCCCAGGCGAACGCGGGCGGAGTGTGGAAAACGGCCCCCATCGCCTGGGAAACCTGCTGGGACATTCGCAAGTGGGTCGCGGAGGGATGGTCGCTCCGCTTCATCTTCAACTACGCCCTGGCCTTGCACGGCTCGTACATCAACAACAAGTCGGCCCCGCTGCCCGAAGGGGAGAACGTCCGGCCCGAGATCGAGCGGTTTCTCAAGCGGCTGGGCTATCGGCTCGTGTTGCGAGAACTCCAACACCCCGCCACGGCCAAGCCGGGCAGCAAGCTAGAACTGCGGATGAAGTGGCAAAACGTCGGCTCCGCCCCTTGCTACCGGCCCTATCGCCTGGCATACCGCCTGACAAACGCCCAGGGATACCGGCAGGCCCTGCTGGGCAGCGTTACGGTCAACCGCTGGCTGCCGGGCTCGGTTGAACTGTTCACCGAGGAGTTCTTCCGGCAGCCGCAGGACCTGCCGCCCGGCGAGCTTGTCTCCGTCGCCGACGCGGTCACGTTGCCGGAGGACATGCCGCCGGGCAAGTACGTGTTATCCGTTGCAGTGGTCTTAGGTGAATCGGCTGAACCCGTTGTGAGACTTGGGATCAAGGGCCGCCAGGAAGACGGGTGGTATCCGCTCAGCAGTATTCAGGTGGTGAAATCCGCCGCGGCGCCGGCTTCCTATCCGCCCAGCCCCGTCATCAAGGAGCTGACCATCCATCCGGAGCGCCAGTCCGTCGGGGACGGCGATAACTGGCCCATCACCTGGGCCGACGATGACCGGCAATACGCCGCGTACTGCGACGGTGAGGGTTTTGGGGGAGGAAGCGGCGAAGGGAGCATGGGCCTGGCGGTGATCGCCGGCTCGCCGCCCGATATCGTCGCAGAAAATCTGGCTTCCCCGTCCGCCCACCAGACCGGCGGCGGTGCCTCCGGGCGAAAGGCCAGCGGCCTGCTGACGGTCGACGGCGTGCTCTACCTGTGGGCCCGGAACTTGAACAAAGAAGGCACAGGCTCCAGCCTGGCCTGGTCGGAAGATCGAGGGAGAACATGGACCTGGGCCACCTGGAGCTTCCCCGAAATCGGCTATCCGGTCTGGCTCAACGCCGGTCGCAACTACAGCGCGGCCCAAGATGCCTACGCTTATCTCTACTCTCCCGACACACCGAGTGCATACAAGACCTCGGACCACATGATCCTGGCACGGGTCCGCCGCGGCGAGATCCGGCAGAAGCAGTCCTATCGTTTCTTCGCCGGGCTGGACGACGGTGGCAAGCCCCGCTGGAGCGCCGAATTCGGGCAACGCCAGCCGGTCTTCACCGATCCGGGTCACTGCTATCGGCCCGACGTCGTCTACAACCCGGCAGTCAAGCGCTACGTCCTCTGCACTGCGACCTCAGGCTCGATTCGCTGGGCAGGAACAGACGCCAAGTACCTGGGCATCTTCGACGCGCCCACGCCTTGGGGGCCGTGGACCGTGGTCAAGCGCCTCGACGGTTGGGGCGGTAAAGAGAATCGCTTTCAGCCTCGGATTCCCAGCAAGTGGATCAGCCGCGACGGCAAGAGCTTCTACCTGCTCTACTCCTGCTTTCCCGAGGGGCCCTACAAGTTCAACCTGCAAAGGTGTACGATCGACGTGGCCGAGCAGCCCACCCCTTGAGCGTGCGGCCAGGGCGTGGCCGGTCGTCGCCGGGGCTGCCCGCAGAGAAAGAAAACCGCCGTCGGTCCATCAAACACGCCACGATTCGCGAGGTGATTGAGGGGCCTTACCGCGTGATTTATCGCGTTCGGTCCGACGCCGTAGTCGTAATGGCGGTGATCCACGGGGCACGGCTGTTCCCGCCCGAACCTCCTCATCGGAGCAATCCCTAAATAGCCTTGCGTGATTCCGGGAAAAAGGGGACAGGTCCAATTTGCCGGAACGGCCCGAAGGCGGGCACCATGCTTGCATGGTCGTCGCACAAATTGGACCTGTCCCCTTTTTCCTCCCCGCCGACGTGCGGTAAAGACTATGCGAACAAGATGGTGGACGTCACCCCGCTGCATCGGGGCCCCGGCTGGTCGCGCCAGCCGCCGTCGACTATATTGGGCGCTGGCTCTTGAAGTCCAGAAGGAAGAGACGATGGTAATCTACACCCGAGCGGGCGACCGGGGGGAGACGAGACTGGCGGGGGGGCCGCCTGTGGGCAAGGACACGCCGCGGTTGGAGGCCCTGGGCACCGTCGACGAGCTGAGCGCGGCGGTGGGGCTGGTGCGGGCGGAACCGCTCGCGGAGGACGTCGACCGGCTGCTGGGACAAGTGCAGCAGGATTTGCAGCAGATCCTGGCCGAGCTGGGCGCCGTGCATATAGCGGCCGAAGGGGCCGGCGGGGTCGGCCCCGCACAGGTCCGGGCGGTGGAAGAGGCCATCGACCGGTACCAGGAGGGGCTGCCGCCGGTTGGAGAGTTTATCGTGCCGGGCGGGGTTCGCCCGGCCGCCCAGTTGCAGTTTGCCCGGACTGTCTGCCGCCGTGCCGAACGGCGGTTGGTCACCCTGTTGCGCGGGGCGGGGGCGGGCCGTAGGCTGGGACAAAGTCCCACCTATCCTGCCCCCCCGAACAAAGGTGGGATTGCGTCCCAGCCTATCGCCTATCTGAATCGCCTGGGAGACCTGCTGTTCGTGCTCGCCCGGTCCGTCAATCGCCAGGCCGGCTACCGCGAGGTCCACCGGCAGGAGCGGCCGTAGCGGGCTTCTACCGGTCTGATTGTCGAAGATCAAGATGAACGAAGACACTCCACGAGCGGGCATCGGTGTGTACGTCGGGCTGCTGCTGACGACGCTCTGCACGCTGGCCTACCAGTTGTTGCTCACGCGGATCTTCAGCGTCACCATGTGGTACCACTACACGTTTGTGGCCATCTCGGTGACGATGTTTGGGATGACCGTGGGCGCGATCCTGGTCTATCTTCTGCCGGGCCTGTTCCCGGCGGCGGCGGCCCGGCAGCGGATGGCCCTGGCCGGCTCGTGCTTCGGCGCGCTGATCCTGCTGAGCTTTGCGATCCACGTGCGGATTCCGTTCTTCGGCTCGGAGGCGCCGGTTGGCCAGCTCTGGCTGATGGCCGGGAACTACGCCTTGCTCTCGCTGCCGTTCATCGCCAGCGGGGTGTGCGTGACGATCGCGCTCAGCCGGTTTCCGCAGCAGCTCGGAAAGCTCTATGCGGCGGACCTGACGGGGGCGGGGCTGGGTTGCCTGTTGGTGGCGGTGGTCTCGCGCTGGATCGACGCCCCCACGCTGATCCTCGACGTGGCCGCAGTGGCCGCGCTGGGGGCGCTGTGGTTCTTGCTGCACAGCAGATCGCGGCAGTGGTCGCTGGTGAGCCTGGTGGCGTTGCTGGTGCTGGTGATTCCCGTCTCGTTGAGCACGACGCCGAGCGGCCAGCGGGCCGAGTTCCTCCGACCGTACCCGGTCAAAGACCGGGACGAGCGGGAAGAGCCGCCGGTCTACGAGCGCTGGAACGCCTACTCGCGCGTGGCGGTCTGGGAGGCGGGGACGATTCCGATCGGCTGGGGGCTGAGTGGGCGGTTTGAATACGAGGGACCGATCGAGCAGAAGTGGCTGAACGTCGACGCCTCGGCGGGCACGGTGTTGACGCACTTCGACGGCAACCTGGCCCCGTTGGAATTCCTCCGCTACGACGTGACCAACGTGGTGCACTACATCCGCCCGGACGCCCGGGTGCTGGTGGTCGGTCCGGGGGGCGGGCGGGACATCCTCTCGGCCTTGTATTTTCGGCAGCCGGAGGTCGTGGGCGTGGAGATCAACGAGGCCATATTGGAGGCGGTCAACGGGAGATACGGCGATTTCACCGGACACTTGGACCGTCGGCCGGAGGTGACCTTCGTCAGCGACGAAGCCCGCAGCTACATCGCTCGAACCGATCGGCAGTTCGACGTCATTCAGGTGTCGCTGATCGACACCTGGGCGGCGACGGCCGCGGGGGCCTACGTGCTGACGGAGAACGCGCTGTATAC
>Ga0315291_10000829_pt1 | contig 41366 bp, 37 predicted proteins | sample YL17G12_20_MG_FD_203070 | JGI IMG/M metagenome (GOLD analysis project Ga0315291, IMG submission 203070) | Sediment microbial communities from Yellowstone Lake, YNP, Wyoming, USA - YL17G12_20 | ecosystem: Environmental > Aquatic > Freshwater > Lake > Sediment | place: USA: Wyoming | collected...
CCAGGTCCCACAGCGTCAGAACGCGCCGCAACCGCGGCGCCGAGGGAGAAGCACCCGAGGAGCTAGCCATAAGAATCCGGCATTATAACTCGGAGTGCGGAGTGCGGAGTGTCGAACATTCCGCACTCCGCATTCCGCGCTCCGCACTACAATAGGGGCTGCTGGGAGGTGATTATGAGACACCGGCTTGTTTCCGTCGCCCTGGTGGCGATTCTGCTGACCTTCGGCGGCTCCCCGCTGCTGGCGCAGAAGGGAAAGGGCAAGGGGAAAGGCAAGCAGGAAGGGTCCGCCCAAACAGCGGGCGACAAGGTCCGCACCGCGCTGCCGGAAGGCGAGAGGGTGTTCACGCAGCAGGAGCGCGTGGTGGTGACCAACTGGTTCCGCGACAACCGCAGCGGCCTGCCTCCCGGTCTGGCCAAGCGCGACCGTCTGCCGCCGGGCCTGGAAAAGCAACTGCGTGAGCGTGGAACCCTGCCGCCCGGCCTGCAGAAGAAGATCCAGCCGCTGCCCGTTGCGCTGGAGCGCCAGCTTCGGCCGCTGCCGACCGGTTGGCGTCGCGTCGTGATTGCCGGCAACGTCATCCTGATGAACGAGCGGACGGCCACCGTCCACGACATCATCCGCAACGCGATTCCCTGACCAGGAGAAGCCGCGCAGGCTTATCCTCGGGTGCCTCCGTGCTTCCGTGGCTGGAGGCTCGTCACTCATCACTCATCACTATCTTTTCAGGCGGGCTGGGGAATCGGGACCGGGCCGAGGATCCGCAGCAGGCGGTCGATTGCCGAGGTGGTGAGGGAATCGCCGGTGCGGCGCAGTAGTTTCGCGAAGACGCGCAGGCCGCCGGGCTTGCGCGGGGCGCCGTCCCCGCCGGCCTGCTCCACTTCACTGCGGCATTGCTCCAGGAAGGCGCGGACCAGCCCCGGGTCGAACTGCTCGCCGCTGCACTCGACCAGCTCGCGCAACGCGTCGTGCGGGGGCACCGGCTCGCGATAGGCGCGCTCGCTGGTCATGGCGTCAAAGGCGTCGGCCACCGTGAGGATGCGCGCCGGCAGCGGGATGGCGGCGCCGGTCAGTCCGTCCGGGTAGCCCTTCCCGTCCATCCGCTCATGGTGCGAGCGCACCACCGCCCGCACTTCCGGCCAGGGAAAATGGACCGAGGAAAGCACCTGGTCTCCTATAAGCGGGTGCGAGGCCATCTCACGCCGCTCCTTGTCGTCCAGCGTGCCCGCCTTGTGCAGCAGCGTGCGATCCAGCACGATCTTACCGATGTCGTGCAGGTAAGCGCCAATGCGGATGCCGGTGCTCGACTTCTCCGGCATGCCCAGCCTGGCCGCCAGGCCGGACGAATAGCGGGCCACCCGCAGCGAGTGGCCGCGCGTATAGATGTCCTTGGCATCGATGGCGGTTGAAAAAGCCTGCACCGTATCGAAGTACGTGTCGGCCAGCGATTCGCACAGCCGCAGGTTTTCCTGCACGGCGGCGCGCAACTGCTCCACCAGGGCGTGCTGCTGCAGCAGCATGGCGGCATAGGGCCCCAGCGTCTCCAGCGCGCCCCGCTCGTGCTCCCCGGGCGGGCGGCCGTTCAGGCAGTTGCCCGCCAGTAGCGCGCCGGCCAGTTGCCCGCGAACGACCAGCGGCAGGATTCCGGCCATGCCCCACTCGGCCGCCAATGCGCGCAGCGGGGCAGGCAGCCGCTGCTCGCCGGACGGTATCCACTCCGGGCAGCGGGCCAGTTCCTCGATTTCCGCGCGGGACGGCGCCCGCAAGGCGGCAGCCTCCATCTCGCGCAAGCTGCCCGGCCGCATTCCTTTCACTGCTGCCGGATACAGCCGCCCCCCTGTGTCACAACCGAGCAGCGCGCCGCGAGGCACGCCCACCGACCCCAGCAACAGATACAGGATCGACCGCGCCGCCGAAGAGAACTCGTGCGCCTCCACCGCATGGCGGCCCAGGTCACTGAAGGCGCCCAGCGTGAATTCCAGCCGCTGATATTGTTCGCTTCTCGTCTTCACGGTTTCCGCACCGGGACACGCCCGGCGATCCCCAGCAACTCGAACAGCAGCCGGATGTCCTCCGGCACCGACACGAACTCCAGCCGGGCCTCGCCCTGCCGGGCATTCTCGATCACATCCAGCAGGTAGGAGATGCCGATGCTGTTGACCATCGAGGCGCGGCCGAAGTCGAGTTCGAGCGCGCGGCAGCCGCGGCTGAGCAAGGAGCGGCATTCCTGCTCCAGCAACTCGCCGCCGCTCTCGTTCAGGTAGCCGTCCAGATAAACGACCGCGCTGCCGTTTCTTACCCTAGATTCCAGACGCAGCTTGTTCATGTTCAGGTAACCCCGCCGTCCGGTTTTCTCCGCCGTACGGGAATTTCTTCGTCATGCGAATGGTGGTGCCGTTCAGGTCGCTGGACACGATCACCTGGTCCATGACCGCGTGGATGATCTTCAATCCGTGGCCACGGTGCAGGCTCGACTGCCCGGGGCCGGCTCCCCCTGGAGCAAAGGGCGCGCCAGGATTGCTCACGGCCATTTCAATGCAACCAGGCCACGCGGCGAGTCGCACCTCGACACTGGCGGAGCTGGATTGGCTTCCGTCCGTCCGGCCGTGCTCGAAGGCGTTGAGGCAGGCTTCCACCAGCGCGGCCCGCGCTTGCGAAGCTGCCTGTGCGTCGCAGCCGGCGCGCTCGGCCAGCAGATCGAGCGCCCGCACCGCCGCCAGCTCAAAGTCCGCCTCCGGCGGCAGCCGCAGAACCGTTTCCCAGCGGGCGGCAACGCAGCCGTCGGACCGCGCGGCGATCAGTTGGTTGAACCGCTCAAAATCGAGCAATTGGGCGTCGTGGCCGGCGGCCCATTCCGCGTCGCCGGGCTCCGGCTGCCGCATCACCACCCACTTCTCCACGCCCGCTGTTCCTGCCGAGGTGGTGCGCGACTCGGAGAACGGCATTGCTTGCCTGACGCGATTCTCCATCTCTTCCAGCACGCTTCCCAGCCGGGCTTCCGGGTCCGCAACAGCGACGGCCAGCAAGGCTGCCGAACCCGCGGCGGGTGGTGCGCCGGTGAAACCGTAACAAAGAAACAGCTCGCCGCCCGGCAGCGGTTCGCCGGCGACTTCGCAAACCTCACGAAACCGCAGGCGCGAAGGAAACGTCGCCGCCGGAACCGCTTCGGCCAGGCCGCCGGCGATGCGCCGGCGAAGCGGCTCGCGGGCCAGCTCGCCGTCCGCGGCGTGGGCGGCCGCGAGCACTGCCGTGGCCAGCCTTGCCGCCTCGCTCTCGATCGTTTCGGGACGCGCCAGTTGCAGTGCGGCCCAATCCCGCGCAGCCGGCCAGCGCCGCGGCATCCAGCCGGCGGGGCCGGCGACGGCCAGGCCCGCGCCGGCAAGGTTCGCAAGCACGTCATCGAGCGAAACCCGGCCGCGCCACTTTTCGGCTGCCGTGGGGTAACGTTCATCAGCCAGCCATTCGAGCGCGCAACGGCGTTCCAGGCTGCCCAGCCGCGCGCCCAGCACCGCCGGAAAATACGCGCCCAACGTGCCCCGGCGCAGATCGGCAACGTAGGCGCGGACGAAGGCGAGTGTGCTGTCCAGTGGCGTGCCTGCCAGCGCGGCGGCGTGTACCACCGACGAGAGGACAAACGGGTCGGCCGCGCAGTAGGCGGAGAATGGTCGGGCCGCCTCGCCGCAGAATTCCACTCCTAAGTGGCGCGCCAGACCCTCAGCCAGCAGCGTGCCTTCCCGCGCCGTGAACTCCTCGATCGCCACCACTTGCCGGGCCCACCTCGATGCCGCCGGCCCCGAAGCGGTGGCGACCACGGCCAGTTCGGGCACACTGGAGCGCGCAACGGGGGCCAGCACCTCGTCGGTGGCGTCATCAACCAGCAAGCAAACAGGCCCGATCTCGGCGGCCAGCCGGCCAAGCGCGGCGAAAAAACCGTAGGAATCGCTCGCGGCTGCGTCCAGCAATTCTTTCCAGGCGGCAAGATCCTCGCGCTCCGCCAATCGCGCCATGGAAGCCCGCGATAGAACAGGTTTCGCGGTGCTATCGTTCGGCCCAGGCGGCAGCCTGCGCCACTCCAGGCAGGCCAGCAGTTGCGCGGCGACTTCGGCGGCGGCGCCTGCCGGCAAGGGCTGATAACCGAGGCGCAGAATCGCCGTCGCCACTTCTCGCCGGCCCAGCAGCGCACCGTGCAATTGAAGGAGCAGATCCGTCTTGCCGCGGCGTGGCGCCCCTTCGATCGCCACCAGTCCCGGAAGGAACCGTTTGCCGAACAGTTCACCCAGGCGCGCCGCCTGGCGCCGGGGCAGAATTGCGGCCATGAGCGAACGCTAACACAAGGACGGCCGGGATTCAACATTTCCTAATCAAAATGTTTCGGAGGGGTCATGGCCTGCGCTTTTGTGCCGCCGGCGTCCCCCGGCAATGCCGAACCGGGCGGTAGTGGTGTATATTCCCCACCATGAGAAGCGCTGTTTGTTTGGTGATGTTCGTGCTGTTCACCTTTTGCGTCCGCGCGCAAGAACCGATCAGGCTTTGGGCCGGCGACGCACCCGGCGCGCTCGGCAAGGAAGACAAGGACGTACCCACGCTGACGCCCTACCTGCCCGACCCGGCGCGGGCCACGGGCGCGGCTATCGTCATATGCCCAGGCGGCGGCTATTCGGCGCTGGCGCAGCACGAGGGCAAAGATTACGCGCTGTTCTTGAACGAGCAGGGAGTGGCCGGGTTGGTGTTGAAGTATCGCCTGGGCAGCAACGGCTACCGGCACCCGGCGATGCTCGAGGACGCGGCACGGGCCGTGCGTTTGGTGCGTGCCCGCGCCGCCGAGTGGAAGGTGGACCCCAAGCGCGTGGGCATCATGGGCTCGTCGGCCGGCGGCCACCTGGCCTCCACTTTGCTCACTCACTTTGATTCCGGCAAGTCGGACTCGGCCGACCCGGTCGAGCGCGAAAGCTCCCGCCCCGATCTCGGCATCCTCTGCTATGCGGTGATTTCCATGCTGCCGCCTAACGTACACACGGGATCGCGCGACCGGCTGCTGGGCAAAGACCCGCCCGAGGAATTGTCGAAGCTGCTTTCCAATGATTTGCAGGTGACGCCGCAAACGCCTCCCTGCTTCATCTGGCACACCTGGGAGGACAAGGGAGTGAAGGTGGAAAACAGCCTGGAGTTCGCGGCCGCGCTGCGCCGCGCCGGCGTTCCCTTCGACCTGCACGTCTTCCAGCAGGGCCGTCACGGCATCGGCCTGGCCGGCGGCCACCCATGGAGCAAGGACTTGGTCTTCTGGCTTAAAGCGCAGGGATTCGTCAGGTAGGGACCATCCGCAGATTGCGCAGATTCATTCATCGGCGGATTCCGACTACCGGCCGATGAGGGCGAGAAGCTTGGAGCGGGCGGCGGCAGCGTGCTTCGCCGACCGGCAGACGGCCATGATCGTGTCGTCGCCGGCCAGTGTGCCGACGATTTCCGGCCAGTCTTCCTGGTCCAGCGCGACGGCAAGCGGCTGCGCGTTGCCCGGATCGGTGCGCAGCACAAGGATGTTCTGCGCCTGCCGCACGTCTCTGAGAAACTCACCCGCGACGCGCTTCAAATGGCGCTCTACAGGACGCGCGGGCGCCAGCGCCAGCGCCCCATGCGTGGCTCCCGCCGTCACCAGCAGTTCCTTGTAGCCATCCGCGGTCTTCGCCAGTCTCAGATCATGAAGGTCGCGGGACAAGGTCACCTGGGTGGCATGGATCCCGAGACGGCGGAGCTTCTCGGCCAGTTCCTCCTGGGTATGGATGGGCCGCGCGCGAATCAGCTTCAGAATCTGTTCCTGGCGATAGCGCTTGATCATAAGAAGCTGTCAGCTATCAGCTTTCAGCTATCAGCTTGCGAGTTCTCAGTTGTCAGTACTGCTTCCTGCCTACTGCCTACTGCTTGCTGCCTACTGCTTACTGCTCTGCCAGGCAGACAACCGGCGGCGGGCATCTTGCAGCGCGGCGGCGACTGCCCGCGGGCCGGTGCCGCCCGGGACCTCGCGGCGCGCCACGCCGGCGGCGCCTTTCAGCCATTCGAGCACGTCTTCGTCAAAGGCGGGGCTGAACTCGCGCAGTTGCTCCAGCGTCCACTGCTCGGGAGCGCGGTCGTGTGCCAGGCCGGCGCGGACGATGCGGCCTACGGTTTCATGCGCCCGCCGGAAGGGCACGCCGTGCAGCGCCAGGTACTCGGCCAAATCGGTGGCGCAGGCCCAGCCGCCGGCCGCGGCCGCCTCCATCGCCGCACGGCACGGCGTGGTGGTCTCGACAACAACCCTGGCGATGGCCAGCGCGCCCAGCAACTGTTCAGCGGCATCGAACACCGGCTCCTTGTCTTCCTGCAAGTCGCGGTTGTAGGTGAGCGGCAGGCCCTTGAGCGTGGTGGCCAGCGCCACCAGGTGGCCGAGCATCCGCCCGGTCTTGCCGCGAAGCAGCTCCAGCGAGTCCGGGTTCTTCTTCTGCGGCATCAGGCTGCTGCCGCTGGTCACCTCGTCGCCCAGTTGCAGGAAGCCGAACTCCTCACTCGAATAGAGAATCCAGTCCTCGGCCAGGCGGCTGAGGTGAACGAAGACGCAGCTCGCCGTGAAGAGGAACTCCAGCACGAAGTCCCGGTCGCCGGCGGCGTCGAGGCTGTTCCGGGTGATAGCGGCAAACCCCAGGTCGCGCGACAGTGCCTCGCGGTCGATTGGCAGGCCGCTGCCGGCCAGCGCTCCGCTGCCCAGCGGCATGGCGTCGGCTGCCTGGTAGCAGCGGGCGAGCCGGCCGCGGTCGCGCGCCAGCATCTCAAAGTGCGCCAGCAGGTAGTGCGCCCACAACACCGGCTGGGCCCGCCTGAGGTGCGTGTAACCGGGGAGAACCAGGTCGCCGGCGCGCTCCGCCTGCTCCAGCAGCGCTTCGAGCAGCGCATTGAGCGCCGCCTGCGCGCCGAGGATTTCGCCCTTCAGCCAGATGCGGAGATCGAGCGAGACCTGTTCGTTGCGGCTGCGCCCGGTGTGCAGTTTGTCGGCCAACCCGGCGCCGCCGCGCTCGGCCAGCTTGCGGATCACCAGGGTGTGAACGTCTTCGTCGGCGGCCCCTTCAAAAAAAACCGCCGGGTTGGCGCGGGCTTCACCGGCGATGGCCTCCAGCGCCCGGCAAACCTGTTCCGCCTCGGCAGCCGAGTAGATGCCGATGCGCTCGAGGGCATGCACCCAGGCGCAACTGCCCTCCACGTCGGCGTCGAGCAGTTTGCGGTCGAACGCCAGCGACCCGGCGAACTCCTCAAACTGCTTCGCCGACGGCTTCTCGAATCGTCCTCCCCACAATTTCATAACCGTGTTCTCGCCACAAAGGCACAAAGAACACAAAGTTCACGAAGATTCTTTGTGTCCTTGGTGCCCTTCGTGTCTTTGTGGTTCATTTTCCGGCCTTGGCTTTCAGCGCGGCGCGAACGCGCAGCGGCAGCCCCAGCAGGCGGATGAAGCCCTCGGCGTCCTTCTGGTTGTAGCTCTCGCCCATGGTGAAGCTGGCAATCTCGGTCGAATAAAGCGAATACGGCGAACGGCGCGAGAGCACCTGGATGTTACCGCGGTACAATTCCAGCGCCACCTCGCCGGTCACCACCTGCTGGGTGGATTCGATAAAGGCATCGAGCGCCTCGCGCAGGGGCGTGAACCAGAAACCGCTGTAGACCATCTGGCCGTAGTCGAGCGCGACGTGCTGCTTGTAAGCGAAGGTGGCGCGGTCCAGGCAGAGCGCTTCCAGCTCGGCATGTGCCGCGTAAAGGATGGTGCCGCCCGGCGTCTCGTAGGCGCCGCGCGACTTCATCCCCACGAAGCGGTTCTCCACCAGGTCGATGCGGCCGATGCCGTGGCGCCCGCCCAGTTCGTTCAGTTTTTCGAGCAGCGCGACGGGCCCCAGCTTCTGGCCGTCCAGCGAGACCGGGCAGCCCTTCTCGAAGCCGATGGTGACGCGGGCCGGCTGTTCGGGCGCCGTGCGCGCCGAGTTGCTGAGCATCCAGACGTCATCGGGCGCGCCGCACGCCGGGTCCTCCAGCACGCCGCCCTCATGGCTGATGTGCCAGATGTTGCGGTCGCGGCTGTAGATCTTCTCGGCGGAGGCGGACACCGGGACGTTGTGCCGGCGCGCGTACTCCAGCGCGTCCTCGCGCGAGCGGATCTCCCATTCGCGCCACGGCGCGATCACCCCAAGCTGCGGCGCCAGCGCCTGGTAGGTCAGCTCGAAGCGCACCTGGTCGTTGCCTTTGCCGGTGCAGCCGTGGGCCACGGCGTCGGCGCCCTCTTCGAGCGCCACTTCCACCTGCGCCTTGGCCAGCAGCGGCCGCGCGATCGAGGTGCCCAGCAGGTACTTGCCCTCGTAGACCGCGCCCGCCCGCACCAACTTCCACAGGTAGCCGCAAACGAACTCCTCGCGTAGGTCCTTGATGTAGAGCTTGCTGGCGCCGGTGGCCAGCGCCTTCTTCTCCAGGCCTTCCAGCTCTTCGCCCTGGCCGATGTCGCCGGCCATGGCGATCACTTCGCAGCCGTAGTTCTCTTTCAGCCAGGGAATGATGACGGACGTATCGAGTCCGCCCGAATACGCGAGTACGACTTTCTTTGGTTTCGTCATAAGCGAGGTCCAAGGGTCCAAGGTCCAAGCCGACTTTGGACCTTGGACCTATTTCGCGAGCAGCATCATCAGGATCGCCTTGGCGATGTGCAGGCGGTTCTCGGCCTGGTCGAACACCGCCGAGCGCGGCGATTCAATCACTTCTTCGCACACTTCCTCGCCGCGGTGGGCGGGGAGGCAGTGCATGAACACGGCGTCGGGCCGGGCCCGGCCGAACAACTCCGGCGTCACCCGATAGGGCACAAACACCCGGGCGCGCTCGTCGGCCTCGGCCTCGAAGCCCATGCTGGCCCACACGTCGGTGTACACGGCATGCGCGTCTTCCACCGCTCTTTGCGGGTCGTGCCCGGTTTCAATCACCGCGCCGGTGGCCGCCGCCAATTCGCGGGCGCGGGCCACCAGCTCCGGCTTTGGCGGATAGGCCTGGGGCGTGGCCACGGTGACGTGCGCCCCGGTGAGCGCTCCCATCAGCATCAGCGAGTGGCAGACGTTGTTGCCGTCGCCCACGAACGCCAGCTTGGCCGCCCGCAAGTCGCCCGCGATCTCCTGCAGCGTAAAGAAGTCGGTCAGCGACTGGCAGGGGTGGAACAGCTCGCTCAGCCCGTTGATCACCGGGACGCGTGAATGGCGGGCGAACTCCTCGACGGTAGAGTGCGAAAAGGTGCGGAGCGCGATGGCGTCCACCCAGCGCGCCAGGTTGCGGGCCACGTCGCAGATGGGCTCGCGGTCCGGGATGCGTTGCTGGCCGGTGTCCATGAACACGCTCTCTCCGCCCAGCGTTTTCATTCCCAGCTCGAAGGTGAAGCGGGTGCGCAGCGAGCGCTTCTCGAAGATCACGGCCAGGTAGCGGCCTTCCAGTGCGTGCGCGTAACGGCGCGGGTGCGCCTTGACGCGGGCCGCCAGGTCAAAAACGTCGGCCACGGCCTCCGGTGTCAGGTCGTCATCGCGAATAATATGCAGCGGCACGTCCGCCTCCGGCGTGCGCCGGCGGGCCACGGCGGTCGCCAAGCCGTTCATATCGGCCATGGGGCCCTCCTCGGGTGGATGAATAATTATGCGAACCAATGAATAATTACACATCGCCGGCTTTGCGTCAACCCGAAAGTAATGGGACGCAGATAAACGCAGATAGACGCAGATCGGGCATGAAACCGGTTTGATCTGCGTTTATCTGCGTCCCATTTCCAGGGCGAGTGGTGTAAATTAACCGGCCATGAGACGGTCACTGCTTCTTGTCCTGCTTGCCACGCCGCTGCTCAATGCCGCGGAGCTGCGTCTGTCGAACCGCTATCTGGACGTCCGGCTGGACGGCGCCAACGGCGCGATTCAGGTTACCGATAAGCGCGTGCGGCGAACCTGGGAGCAACAGGCGCTCCGTTGGGCGCTGGCGCCGGCCGGCGAGCCCGCCAAACAAGGACCGCGCGGCTGGAACATCCAGTTCACGGGCTTTTCGGCCACTATCGAAGTGGCGGCAGACAAGCCCGAGATGGAAGTCACCGTCAACGGCAGCGGCCCGCTCAAGCAGGCATTGGCCTTTCCGGCACCCTTCGTCACCGGCAAAGGCTCCTGGCTGGTGGTGCCGCTGAACGAGGGCATCATTTACCCGGTGGACGACGAGACGGTGCGCCCCATGCAGTTGATTGCCTACGGCGGCCACGGCATCTCGATGCCCTGGTTCGGGGCCATCGATTCGGCGAGCGGGGCCGGCGTCATGGCCATCATCGAAACGCCGGACGATGCGCGGATCGACATCACCCGCCAGCCCGATTCGGGCCAGCCCGGAACCGGCCTGTTCATCCGGCCGTTGTGGGACGCCGCGCGCGGCGAGTTCCGCTACCCGCGCAAAATCCGCTACGTGTTCCTGGACAAGGGCGGCTATGTGGCGCAGGCCAAGCGCTACCGCGCTTACGCCCGAGAAACCGGCCTGTTCAAGACCCTGGCGGAGAAGCGGCGCGAGAACCCGAATGTCGATCTGCTGATTGGCGCGGCCAACATCTGGGCCATGGGCCGCGACATCGGCAAGGCGGCGCTGTGCCGGGAAATGAAGGCCGCGGGCATGGACCGCATCCTGTGGTCGGCCGGGGGCACGCCGCAGGAACTCGAAGAGATCAACAAGCTCGGCTTCCTCAGCAGTAAGTACGACATCTACCAGGACGTCTGGCCGCCCGACGCCCCGGCCGGCATGAAGAAAGAGGGATGGCCCGACGACCTGGTCCTGTTGCCGAACGGCGACTGGATGAAGGGCTGGGCCGCCCATCGCACCAATCCCGATGGCACAAGGACCATCTTCCAGGGCGGAGTGATCTCGTCGCTGCGCCAACTGGCGCGCGCCAAGGAGCGCATCCCCGCGGAGCTGAACACGCACCCCTACAAGTGCCGCTTTATCGATACCACGACCGCTGCGCCCTGGCGCGAGGATTACAGCCCGGCCCATCCCCTCACCCGCTCCGAGGATCGCCGCTACAAGATGGCGCTGCTCGAATTCGTTTCAAAGGATCTGAAGCTGGTGACCGGCACCGAGACCGGCATCGACCCCTCGGTTCCGTACGTGCATTACTACGAGGGCATGCTCAGCTTGGGGCCGTACCGGCTGCCCGATGCCGGCCGTGAAATGCTTAGGTACAAGCCGCCCACTCCGGAGTTTCTCAAGTTCCAGGTCGGACACGTTTACCGCGTGCCGCTGTGGGAGCTGGTGTACCACGAGTGCGTAGTCGCGCAGTGGTATTGGGGCGACTACAACAACAAGGCGCCCGAGGTATGGGACCGCCGCGACCTGTTCAACACGCTCTACGGCACGCCGCCCATGTACATGTTCGACAAAGCGGGCTGGGAGAAAAACAAGCCGCGCGTCGTGGAGAGCTATAAGAACATCTGCCCCGTAGTGCGCCCGCTGGGCTATGAGGAGATGCTCTGGCATGAGTTTGTGAGCGAAGATCACGCGGTGCAGCGCACGCGCTGGGCATCGGGCGCGGAGATCGTTGTCAACTTCGGCGAGGCGGCATACCGGCTGCCCGACGGCCGCTCGGTTCCGCCCATGGGCCGCGTGATAAGGTGAGCCGCCGATTGCGCAGATCGCGCGGGTTCTACCGCTGGCGTCCGTTGTAGCGCCGGCGTCATCGCCGGCAGAAGGCCTCGGCCTTGCTTGCGGGCGGCTGCTGCACGCGACTGCTAGGCCAGAGAACCGGCATCGGCCGCCACTTGCGCCCACGGCTTAATCTTCGCCAGCGTCTTGGCAAGGGCTTCTTCCGCCACCTCCGTGTCATAGGCCGCCTGCGCCCGCAGCCAATAACCGTTGGAAAGACCGAAGAAGCGGCACAGGCGCAGGTCGGTATCCGCGGTGATGGCGCGCTTGCCCGCCACTATGTCACCGATCCGCTGGGCGGGCACACCGATCTCCTTGGCGAGGCGGTACTTGCTGAGGCCCATCGGCACCAGGAACTCTTCGCGCAGCAACTCGCCGGGCGTCACGGGCTTGAGCTTGCTCATGGTCTTCCTCCGTTAATGGTAGTCGGCGATTTCAACGTCCTCCGCGCCCGCAGCCGTCCAGCGGAAGCACACACGGAACTGATCGTTCACACGGATACTGTGCTGCCCGGCGCGCTCGCCCTTGAGTGTTTCCAGCCGGTTGCCCGGCGGCACCCGCAGGTCTTCGAGCCGCCCTGCGATTTGGAGCTGCCGCAGCTTGCGTCGGGCGACAGCCTCGATGTTCGCGAACCGCCTGACCCGCCGGCCTTTCGAGAGGGCTTCCGTGTCGGCGCACTTGAACGTCTTGATCACAAGCCCATAGTAACGTCTTGCGTGATTAACGTCAAGCGCGATGCTCCGATAGCCCTGATAGCCCTCCGGCGCGGGCCGGCGGGGTCGACGGCAACGGTGCCCCGGGGCAAGCAGCGCGGAATCGTCGGGGCCGGGCAGCGTGAAGAGCGGTTTGCGCAGCAGCGCAACTGCCAGCGGAAGGCCTCGGTCCTGCTTGCGAACGCGGCAAGGACGCGCTGGCCCGCGAGGCGCTCTGGGACCAGACGCGCCGCTCCTGGGCGCAATCCTGCAAGTTTCAGAGATTTGCTTTGGCGGCGATGCCCGGCTACTTGATGGGGGAGTTCAACGGTGGTTGCGCCGCCCCCGACGGTTGTCGGCACAGCCGCTCCTGGCCGCAGTCCTCCAGGGGGCTAACGTCCCGGATAAGGTGCGGCGCGAGGCGCCGGCGGGTTCATCCCTGAGTTCGACCTCAGAGGACCAGCGTCTTCGCCAGGTAAACCATGACAAGGAGCGTCAGGTAGAAGGGCCACACCGCAAAAGAGGCGAGCGACTTCAAGAACCGCCCTACCGGGGGACCGGACGGGGCAACGGCGTATAGATCCGATGGATCGATGACTCCCCGATGAATCTTGTCCACGAACCCGTTGTACGAGTCTCTGAACCCCTTCTCGAGCGCCAGGTAGTAGGCATCCAGTACCAGAAATAGCGTTATGGGGATAACCGCGATCCACGCGCACCTAGGCCTGCCGCGGTCCGCCACGATGACCAGCACCGCGGAGACGAGTGTGATACACCACGCTTTCGAGGAACTGCTGTTTGCAGCCATCCGCTGGATCACCGATTGGATAATCCCGAGATGCGCCTGAACGACCGGAGAGCTTGCTACCAAGTTGTTTTCTGTCGCCATATCAACCCACCCAAGTCGCAAAGTTGTTGTAGCCGTCGTCAGCAACCCAGTCATAGACCGGAAAGCACTGCGACAGCTTGTAGCCCTTACCGCGATACCCTTGCGCTACCGGGCTGACGCGATACGCCGCACCGCCATCCACTTCGGCGAACTCCCTCCACGCCCCATTCGAGTACTCGTGAAGTGTAGCGGTTTCGCCGGAAGCGGAAAACGTGAACCCGACATAACCCAGAGGGTTCGGGCCAAACGGCTTCGTGAGCCTGTCCCTCCCCGGAATGGAGTTAATGTGGACCGCGAGGAGCCGATTCCCTCTCTTGAAGCTTTTCAGGATCTCGTACCGGACCCAGGGACGGGCATACGTTCGCGAACCAACGAGGACGCATGTAGCCGAAGTTCCGTCTAAGCCGCCATTTATTAGCCGCTTGACGGCGAGCAAGCTGGTCCCCCTTACGGTTTCCCAAAGGGATGCATCGAAAAACCCCGCTTCCTCCCGATCAGGCTTTGTCATCCAGTGGTTGCGAACAACATTTGCGCGGAAGTCAATCACGTCCTGGTAGTGGAATGCGAAGTAGACGCGCTTTGCCATCGCGGCCTCCTGTCACACCTAACGGCCCCGGATGACCCGGACAGCAGACCAAGGCCGCGCTTGCGCGGCTCTTGGAGGGCGTGTCGGCTCCCTTGAGCTGTCGGACCGTCTACTTGAGTTGCTCATTACACGGCGGTTGCCACTTCTGAATGAGGTCCTCTTCCTCTGCCTTTCTGACGGCCTCTCCCCCCGACGTCGTGTGCGCATGAATGTGGGTCGCGCCATGTCGCTTGGCACACGCTTCTTTCTCGTGGCTACCAAGTCGTTTATCGAGGTTTTCCGTCTGGCCGATGTAGCACGGAGTCCAGTATCCCGGCTTTGACTCGCCGGCGAAGATGTAGTTCCCCGGCTCCTCCTTGAGTGAGGGGGCCATCGGATAAATCCAGTATTTATACTCCTTCCCGGAGAGGCCCGGCCACATAATGGTTGGTGTTTCGCTCATATCACTTCTCTTTTCGCCTGACTCCCGTTTCCGCTGACCTGGATAAAACCGGTCTCGGTCAGTCTAACACGAAACCACCCGCGGCGACTTGGGGCGGCAACCGCATGGTTTCTAACGAGTTCTTCCAGGTCCAATAACTTTCCTCCCAGTTTCAGGCGGGCCAATCAGTCCGGATAATCCCGCCACGCTGGCTGCACGCGGCTTCGGCAAACCGGAAACTGACCAGTACCAGCCAGCGCGGGATTCGGCCCGGACTTCGCGCGACGTTGGCCCACGTTCGAACGGTTTGGCCTGTCTGGCGTCCCACTACCACTGATCCCGCCGCCCCAAGCTTTTCCAGGACGCGGTAGTACAGGATGGTTTTGCCGATGATGGCGCGCGCGCTCACCCCCCCGTGGCTTGTATGTTAGGCCCGGTGGGCTGCTAAGTCAATCGGAGGACTTGATACCGGTACGCGACATAAATGTGGCTTGCCATGCAGCCGCCCGTCTCTTGCCGCGATCTGAAAGCAGAGGCTGCAGGCAGAGCCCGCTTCAGCGGGCTTGCCCGAAGGGTTAGTAGCCCAGGCGTTTACGCCTGGGTGGGCCAGCAGGTATTGCAGAGGCCGTTTCAACGGGCTTCTCGATTCTGGCTTTAGCCGCCCGATTCAAGAGCGAGGGCTCAAGCCGGTGTCAGAAGCCCGCTGAAGCGGGCTGGATGTCCAAACGCTCAGTCGACCAGCCGTAAACGGCTGGCCTATGAACCCTCCGGGAAAGCCCGCTAAAGCGGGCTGACCGCTGCGCGAGATTGAAGGCTTCGCGCTCCGTGAGTAATCCGGGCCGATAGACCCGGCGTTGACGCTGGGGTAACCTGCGGACACCAATGCAGCTCGCTGAATCAGGCTTTGAGAAGGCGCGGATGTCTTTGAGCAAACGGAACAAGTGGTAGGGATCGCTCGGGGAAGCGATGAAGCCGAACCGCTCGTAGAAGGCCCTGGCCTCCTCGTCCTTGGCATGGACTGCGAAAGCCCGTATGCCGGCAATGTCGGCCGCCTGCAGTGTCCGGAGCATTGCGTCTTTCAGGAGACCGGAACCAAGGCCCCTTCCCTGCCAGTGCGTAGCAATCGCGAGACGAGCCGGCAGCATAATGGGGACGGGATGCCGGGCCAGCCCTTTCTTGAGGCGCTCCGGCGCGCCATCATATTCTACTTGACCGACAACCAGCGTGTAGTAACCGGCGACCTCCGCATCCGCCACCACCACGTATGTCTGAGAGGCGCCGGCCTGCTGGTTTTGGAGCGCGTAGCGGATCAGAAAGCGGTTGAGTGCTTCACGTCCGCAGTCGAAACCTTCCAGTGCGTGTCCGCGCTGAAGCTTCTCAATGCGGAGGTTCATCTCTTGCGGCCTCGCTCGAAGACGCTCGGCTCGCGCAGAAGCTTGGCCAGTCGCAAAGCGGGCCGCGGAGGAGCATCGAGAGCGGCTTGGAAGGCGGCCCACTGCTCGGCGCTCAAGCCAAAGCGCCGGCGATCCGGCAAGGTCTCTTCGGCGCGCGCAAGGGCGCTCTCCAAAACGAACTCGCTGACTGACCGGCGGGCGGCCAGGGCGGCAATCTGCAGGGTGCGCTTTGCCGACGGAGTCAGGCGCAGGTCGAGTTTCTCGTTACGGGTTTCGGCGCTCGGCATGTCGCGGTCCTCCTCTCACGAGGTCACGATAGCACATCCGCCAGACAATGTCATGACAGCGGACGTGTTCAGGCAATAGACGTGTCTCGGCCTGACCCGCCCTGTTCATGGTAATCTGCGCAATCTGCGATCTATGGATTCGACCATGCGGATAGATCGGCGAACGTTTCTGATGAGCAGCGGCGCGGCAGCCGGATCCATGTTGTTCAGGGCTGCGGTCCCAGCCGCTGAAACAAAGACGGCAAACCTGCTGGCGGGCACATGGACGCCCGAAAAGCTCGCGCCCGTGTTGCTGCCGCGCGAGAAGTGGAAGCCGTTTCCGCTGGCGTCGGACCGCGCCGCCTGGGAGCGGCTGCCGGCCGACGATCGCCGCGCGCTGATCCAGGCGGGCGAGGCGCGGCTGGGCGCGGACTGGCCGCCATTGCCGGCCACGCTCTTTCTCGAATACCAGCGCATTGGCAACCGCTCCAACTATGAGCGCGTGCGTAGCGCGCGCCGCGACCAGTTGCGCGACCTGGTCCTGGCGGAATGCGTCGAGGGCAAGGGCCGCTTCCTGGATGAGATCGCCAACGGCGTCTGGGCGACCTGCGAGGAGTCGTTCTGGGGCGTGCCGGCGCACCTCGGCGCGCAAAAGGCGGGCACCGGCCTGCCAGACGTTGCCGAGCCCATCGTCGATCTGTTCGCCGCCGAAACCTCCAGCCTGCTGGCCTGGATCGACTACCTCATAGGGCCCCGGCTTGCCCTGGCGTCGCCGCTGCTGCGGAAGCGGATTCGGCTGGAAATTGACCGGCGAGTCCTGACTCCCTGCCTGGAGCGAAGCGATTTCGGCTGGATGGGGCTGGATGGCCGCGACCGCCCGGTCAACAACTGGAACCCCTGGATCAACTCCAACTGGCTGGCTTCGGCGCTGCTGTTGGAGGACGACGGCAAGCGCCGCCTGGCGGCGGTCCACAAGATCCTGCGGAGTCTGGACCGCTTCCTGGCCTCCTACCACGACGACGGCGGCTGCGACGAGGGCCCCGGATACTGGTTCCGGGCCGGCGGCTCGCTGTTCGACTGCCTGGAGCTGCTGCACTCGGCCAGCGGCGGCGCCATTGACTTCTACCGCGTTCCGCTGGTGCAGGAAATCGGCCGCTACATCTACCGCGCCCATATTTTCGGCGAGTACTTCATCAACTTCGCCGACGCTGCCGCCCGGTTGCGCATCGCGGGCGACCTGCTGTTCCGCTACGGCCGGCGCATCGGCGACAGCCGGCTCGAGTCGCTGGGCGCCTGGGCCGCGGCGCAGCCGGGCAGCGCGCCGGGGCGCAGCGAGAGCATGGGCCGGCAACTGCCCGCGCTGTTCAACCTCGAAACCATTCGCGCGGCGCAAGGCGCGCAGCCGCTGGTGCGCGATACCTGGCTGCCCGGCATCCAGGTGATGGCGGCCCGGAGAAAGGAAGGCTCGGCCGAGGGGCTTTACCTGGCGGCGCAGGGCGGGCACAACGCGGAGAGCCACAACCACAACGACGTCGGCAACTTCATCGTCTATGCCGACGGCCAGCCGGCCATCATCGACGTCGGTGTCGAAACTTACACGGCCAAAACGTTCAGCTCCCGCCGCTACGAGATCTGGACCATGCAGTCGGCCTGGCACAACCTGCCGACCATCGACGGCGTGATGCAGGCGGCGGGACGGGAATTCCAGGCCACCGATGTTGCCTATCGCGCCAACGACCGCGCCGCCGAGTACAGCCTCGATATTGCGCGCGCCTATCCGCCGGACGCCGGGCTGGACTCGTGGAAGCGAACGTTCCGTTTTGACCGGGAGAAGAACGAGATCGAGCTGGCCGACAGTTGCATCCTGAAGAAGCCTGCCCGGCGGATTACTCAAACGCTGATGACGCCGTGCAAACCGGCGCAGTCGGCGCCGGGGCGGCTTACGCTCTACTCGCCCGGCCTTCGTTCCGGGCCGGTCACGATTCTTTACGACGCCCGGGTTTTCACCCCTTCGGTCGAGGAAGTGAAGATCGAAGACGAGCGCCTGAAAAGTTCGTGGGGCGAGCGCCTGTACCGCATCCTGCTCACGGCCGCCAATCCGCCCCAGCACGCCTCCTGGTCCATCACGTTTTCTCAACGCTGAGACGTTGTAGCGCTGGCGTCCCGCCGGCCGGCCCCACCAGGTTCACCCAGGCGTACCGGGGCGATATGCAGGGCCTGCCGGCGGGACGCCAGCGGTACAAGGGTTGAGAATTTCGTGATTAAATTGGCGGCGGAGGTGGGTGTGACGGTGCGCATTCTAATCGCCTTTTTATTTTTGGCTGCGCCGGGCTGGGCCGCCCAGAGATACGACTTGGTGGTGTACGGCGGCACGGCCGGCGGTGTCATCACCGCGGTCAGCGGCGCCCGCGAAGGCCTGAAAGTCGCGCTGCTGGAGCCGCGCGACCACCTGGGCGGCATGGTTTCCGGCGGCCTGTCGCGGACCGACTATGGCCGCAAGGAAGTCATCGGCGGCTATTCGCTCGAATTCTTCTGGCGCGCCGGCCAGCATTACCGCATGGCGCAGTACGGGCAGGAACTGGCCTGGCTGGTGGAGCCCAAGGTCGCCGAGCAGGTCTTCCGCCAGATGGCCAAGGAGGCCGGCGTGACCGTGCTCTACCGCCACCGCCTGCGCGAGAAAGAGGGCGCGCGCAAGGAAGGACGGCGCATCCGCGAGATTCGCATGGAGAACGGGTCGTCATTCGAGGCCGCCGTGTTCGCCGACTGCAGCTACGAGGGCGACCTGATGGCCCAGGCCGGCGTTTCCTACACCTGGGGCCGCGAAGGCGTCCAGCAGTATGGCGAATCGCTCGCCGGGGTGCGCGAGAAAACGCCGTATCATCAGTTCAAGGTTGATGTTTCGGCGTACGACGAAAGAGGGAAGCTGCTTCCGGAGATTTCGCCCCAGCCAGCCGGCGAGCCCGGCTCCGCCGACAAAAAAGTGCAAGCCTACAACTTCCGCTTGATCATCTCCAGCGACCCGGCCAACCAGGTCCCATTCCCAAAGCCGCGGAACTACGACCCGGCCCGCTACGAGTTGCTGGCGCGCCTGCTGAAGGTGACCACAGAAAAGACCGGCCGCCCGCCGAAGTTCGGTGAAGTTTCTTCGCCCATCGCCGTGCCCAACAACAAGTTCGATGTGAACAACAACGGCGCGTTCTCCTCCGACTACATCGGCAAGAACTACGAGTACCCGGAGGCAGGCTACAAGCGTCGCGAGGAAATCTGGCGCGACCACGCCGACTATGTGGCCGGCTTCTTCTATTTCCTGGCGCACGACCCGAGAGTTCCAGAGGAACTGCGAAGCGAGATCAACAGTTACGGGCTGGCAAAGGACGAATTCACCGACACCGACCACTGGCCGCACCAGTTGTACGTCCGCGAGGCGCGCCGCATGGTCGGTGAGTACGTCATGACCCAGAAGGACATCCAGACCGAGCTGACCAAGCCCGACGCCATCGGCATGGGCTCCTACAACAGCGACTCACACAACATCCAGCGGGTGGTGACGAAGGAAGGATTCGTCATCAATGAAGGCGATATGCAGGTGTCGGTGAAGCCCTACCAGATCCCCTACCGCATCCTGACGCCGAAGAAGAACGAGGTGGAAAACCTGCTTGTGCCGGTTTGCTTCTCGGCCAGCCACGTAACCTACAGCACGCTGCGGATGGAGCCTCAGTACATGATCCTGGGCCACGCGGCGGGCGTGGCGGCCAAAATGGCCATTGCCGCCAAGAAGCCCGTGCAGGACATCGATACCGCCGCGCTGACACGAACGCTGGTGAAGCAGGGCGCCGTCATGGAATACGTGCCCGATGCCCGCAACGCCGCGTTCGGCTTTTTCCGCCGTCCCGCCAGTAAGCAGTAAGCAGTAGGCAGGGGGCGGGAGGCGGGAGGCGGGAGGCCGGAAGCGGGAGGCCGGGGGCAGGAGGCAGGCGAATCCGACACTTGCCGGCCGATAGCCGACAGCCGTCAGCCGAGTCAGTCTTCCGGCTGGAAATCGCACGCTTCGCGGCAGGGCTCGCAGTAATAGCAGCCGTCGGCGCACAGCCGCAGCCCCTCGGGCGACTTGCACAGCATGCAGTACTTCTCGCACAGGCAGTCGCTTTCCGGCTTGTCGCACATCACGCAGATAAAAGCCATCGCGCCTCATTGTACACGCGAAGCGACCACGGTGAGCACGCCTCGGTTTTCTGGTACCATGCGCGCTTATGGTTAAACGATTCGTTGCCCTGTTTGTGTTTTGCGTTGTTGCCTGGAGCCTGGCGGCGCAGGACAAGACCGAGTTCTGGCCGGGCGCCGGCTACGACCCCCGCATCCCCACGTTCCGCGAAGCGCTGGGGTACGAACCCGGCGAGCGCATCACCACCGCCGAGGGCATCGTGAAGTATTTCGAAACGATCGAGCGGGCATCCGGCGGCCGGTTGAAGGTCTTCGACTACGGCAAGAGCTGGGAGGGGCGCCGGTTGGTTTACGCCGCGCTCGGCTCCCCGGCCAACATGAAGCAAGTGGCGGAAATCCGTGCCGGCATGCAGAAGCTGGCCGACCCGCGCAAGCTGCAGGAGGCGGAAGCGAAGCGGTTGATGGCCTCGCTGCCGGCGGTCATCTGGCTGGCCTACGGCGTCCACGGCAACGAGATTTCCTCGCCCGAGGCGGCGATGCTCGCCGTGTACCACCTGCTGGCGGCACGCAACGACAAACTGGCGGAGCGGGTGCTGGCCAACGTCCTGGTTCTGATCGACCCCCTGCAGAACCCAGACGGCCACGACCGCTTCGTGCACCACTTCGAGGAGGCCCTGGGTCTGGAGCCGGACGCCAGCCCCGTGGCCGCCGAGCACGCCGAGCCCTGGCCGGGCGGGCGCAGCAACCATTACTACTTCGACATGAACCGCGACTGGTTCGCCGTCACCCAGCCGGAGACGCGCGGGCGGGTGCGCGTGCTGCAGCAGTGGTATCCGCTGGCGTTTGTGGACCTGCACGAAATGGGCTCGGATTCCACCTACTACTTCGCCCCCACTTCAGCCCCCTACAACCCGTACCTGACCAAGGATCAGCTTGACGGCTTTCAATTGTTCGGCAAGGGCAACGCCCGCTGGTTCGACCGCTTCGGCTACGACTATTTCACGCGCGAGGTCTTCGACGCCTTCTACCCGGGCTACGGCGACAGTTGGCCGGCCTATTACGGCGCCATCGGCATGACGTATGAGAATGCCACCGTGCGCGGCCTGGTCGTGCGTCGCTCGGACGACAGCATTCTGACGTTCCGGCAGAGCGTGAAGAAGCACTTCGTGGCCTCCATCGCGACGCTGGAGACCGCCGCCGAAAACCGCCAGAAGCTGATCGAGCAGTGGTATCGCTACCGGCAGACGGCCGTCGAGGAAGGCTCGAAAGAAGCGGTGCGCGAGTACATCCTGCCGAGGCGCGGCGACACCTCGGCGGTGGACAAGCTGGCCGCCGTGCTGGGGGAGCAGGGCGTCGAGCTGAGACGCGCCACCGCGCCCTTCCGCAACGCCGGCAAGGAATACCCGGCCGGCAGCTACGTGATTTCGCTGGCGCAGCCGGCCAAGCGGCTGATTCGCGTCCTGCTCGATACCAGTGTCAACATGGATGAGGCCTTCGTGAAAGAGCAGGAGCGCCGCCGCAAGAAGAAATTGTCGGACGAAGTCTACGATGTCACCGCCTGGTCGCTGCCGCTGGTTTATAACGTCGAGGCCGTCGGCTGCGGCGAGAGTTCGCGGGGAACCTTCGAACCCGTCAAGCCGGTAATGGTCCCGCCGGGCGCGGTCACGGGCGGCCGGGCCGAGGTCGCTTACCTGGCGCCCTGGGGCACGCAGGCGGCGGCGCGCCTTCTGGCCGCCGCCTGGCGCGACGGCCTGCGGGTCCTCAGCTCCGACAAAACTTTCACCCAAAACGGGCGCAAGTATCCATCCGGCACCCTGATCTTCAAAGTGCTGGACAACCCGCGGGAGTTGGCCGACAAGCTGGGGAAGCTGGCGGCCTCCACAGGCGCTGAAATCGTAGCCAGCAACACCAGTTGGGTGGACGACGGGGTAAACTTCGGCAGCCGCAACGTGGTGTTGCTGAAGCGGCCCACCATCGCCCTGGCCTGGGATACGCCCACGTCGTCGGCCTCGGCCGGCGCAACCCGCTTCGTGATCGAGCGGCAATACGGCCATCCGGTCACGCCGGTGCGCACGCAGAATCTCGGCACCGCGGACTTGAGCAAGTTCCAGACGCTGATCCTGCCGGAGGCCGGATTCGGCGCCGGATACTCGCAAGCGCTGGGCGCCAGCGGCGTTCAGCGGCTCAAGGAATGGGTGTCGTCGGGCGGCACGCTGGTGGGCGTCGGCAGTGCGGTCGCGTTCCTGGCCGACCCGAGGGTTGGACTGCTGGCCGTGCAGCAGGAGCTGCTGCCCCGGCCGGCGGGTGAAGCCGCCAGGCGGCCGGAGGGCGCCGCCGGCACCGGCCCCGGCGAGCGCGCAACGGCGCCCGCATCATCGGCCGCCCCTTCCGCCGCGCCGGCCGCGGCGCCCTCGGCCGCGACCGCCGCCGAGGGCCGCACGCCGGGCAAATTGCTGGCGACCGAGGAGGATTATCTGAAGGCCATCCAGGCCGATTCCGATATGCCGGACCGCGCGCTGGGTGTGCTGGTGAAGGCCCGCCTCGATCCTGACCACTGGGTGACCGCCGGGCTCGGCGAAACGGTCGCCGTGCTCGTCTCCGGCCGCAGCATCTTCACGCCCATCAAGCTGGACAAGGGCGTGAACGCCGCCGTTTTCCTGGGCCCGAAGGAGCTGGTGGCCAGCGGTTACTTGTGGGAGGAGAACCGCAAGCAGCTTGCTTACAAGCCCTTCGTCATCGTGCAGCGCGATGGACGGGGCACGGTGATCGGCTTCACGGCCGACCCGAATTTTCGCGCTTACATGGACGGGCTGAATGTGCTCTTCCTCAACGCGGTATTCCGCGGCCCGGCGCACGCCCGCGCCGCGGGCTCGCGCGAAGTGGAGGATTGGGGCGCAGGTCAGCGCCAATAAACGCGCACCAGCGCCATAAAGAACCGTCAGACCGCTTTATTCATGAACCGAGAGGGAATTAACCACGGATGAACTATCCAGGTTGGGCACACCACATTAAAGGCGGAGGATGGGCCAGCCGCAGTCTTCCGCCAGCGCGGCCAGGCGTTCGTCGGGCTCGACGGCAACACCTACTTTCGCCATGTCCAGCATGAACCGGTCGGAGAAGGTGTTTCCGAAGGCCAGGTCGGGAGCGCAACCGAACCTGCGGTCGATCGCTTCGGCTTTGCCTACCCCATAGGTGACAGGCAGAAGCACCTCGGCAGTTATCACGCCGTCGCGCACCTGGGCCGCTACGGTGAGCATGCGGTCGGCGCGGAGGCCCACTGTTTCGCTGCCGGCGGCAATAATCCAGCGGTGGCTTCCCGAGACAACCCAGACTTCAACTCCGGCGGCCTGAAGCCGGTTGGCCCAGGAGCGCGTCTCGGGGATGACACTGGTGCGGAAGCAGCGATCGAAAAACTCGCGCGCGTCGGCTTGAACGACTTCTTCTTTGAGGCCGTGCAGGATCGAGGCGCAGAAGACCGCCATTTCCAGCTCGCCGAACTGCCCGTTCCGGTACGTCTCCCAGATGCGGCGGGCCTCCCGTTCGGCTGCGGGAAGCAGGCGATGGTTCTCGATCTGCCAGAGAAGGAAGCCGTCGCCGGCGTCGCCGCGCCAGAGCACGCCGTCGGCGTCGAAGGTGACCAGGCCTTCGCCGCGGGCGCACAGTTCGGCCACCGCCGCCTCGACCTGCTGGGAGCCGGAGGCCGCGCCAGAATGCTCTTCCGGTTTCATTTGGTTTTTGGAACCGGCGGTTCTTCGAGGTTCACGGAATCGATAACGGCGATCACCGCCATGTCGATCGGGGATCGAGGACGGCCGACGCTGGTCATGGCTGCGAAACCCTCGGTGGCCAGCAGAACCTGGTCGCCGACGCCAGCATCGACGGCGTCCATCGCGACAAGCGCGTCGCCGCGGTCGCTGCCATCCAGGTTCAGCGGCTGCACCAGAAGGATCTTGCAGCCTTCATGGGAAGCGTGCTTCTGTGTGGCGACCACGTCGCCGATGACGCGGGCAATCAACATAAGGTTCCAGGTTCTAGGTTCTAGGTGTCAGGTTCGTCGGAGGCCGCTTGGCCGCTGTTTGACACCTAACACCTGGCACCTTGAACCCAACACCTAAGTATCAATCTGATCGATGATGCCGACGACGCTGAAGTCGGTGGGCATCTCACCTGGCAGCCAGGGGAACGAGGACTCGTAGCCGCGGCAGTAGTAAACCAACTCGCCGGCGCCGGCGCCCACAGCGTCCAGCGCCACCACCGGCCGGCCCGTGGCCCGGCCCCTGGCGTCCACCGGTTGGAGAACCAGCATCTTTTGGCCGTCCAGCGACTCGTTCTTCGCCGTGGCCCAGACCCGGCCGATGACGCGTGCCAGCATCATAAAGAGGCTGCAGGCTACAGGCTGCAGGCTGTAGGCTGAAAACCTGTAGCCTGCAGCCCGGAGCCGGTAGCCTTCTCACTCGTCCAGTTCGATGGAATCGATAATCCCGACAATGGAGGCGTCGATAGGGTGGTCCTTGCAGCCCTGGGCCATGCGGGCGGAGCTGCCCGACACCACCAGCACTTTTTCGCGGAATCCCGCGCCGACGGTGTCCACCGCCACCAGGTACCCGGCCTCGTCTTTTCCCTGGGGGGAAACCAGGCGGACCACCAGCAGCTTCTTGCCTTCCAGCCGCGGGTCCTTGCGCGTGGCCACCACGGTGCCGACAATGCGCCCCAGAACCATCTCCAGCCACCTGCCTGCGAATTACTTGGTTGTGGCGCCGGCAGCCGCCTGCGCCTTACCGATCGGCAACACGTCTTCCAGGCTGGAATGCGGGCGCGGAATCACGTGGACGCTGATCAATTCGCCCACACGCCGCGCGGCGGCAGCGCCGGCGTCGGTGGCCGCCTTGACGGCCGCGACGTCGCCGCGGCACAAGATCGTCACATAGCCCGACCCGATTTTCTCCCAGCCGACCAGCGTCACCTTGGCCGCCTTCACCATCGCGTCGGCAGCCTCAATCATGGCCACCAGTCCGCGCGTTTCGATCATGCCGAGGGCATCACCCATAGTTCCTCCTGAGCAGACCGGAGGCCGGAGACAAATCCGCCTTCGGCCTTCAGCCAAGCCGCTATCGTACAGGAAGCGGGCGAGAAATGGGAAGAGCGAACTTGTGAGTGCGGAGTGCGGAATAGCTGGTTCACTCCGCATTACACATTCCGCACTCCGCATTCCGCACTCCGGCCCCCGCCGGCGCCCGTTGGCTGCGCGATTATTGCAGTCCGGCGCGGCGCTCTGCTACCATCAACGCGTCCTCTAAAAGGGATCCGGTACGAGGGCTTCCAAGGTTTTGCAATCAGACTCCGGAGGGGCCGGAAAGGAAGGAACTGCGTCCGCCTATGCGCAAGGTCCCCTTGCTCGAATCGCTCCGCATCATCGGCCAAGGGTCGCTGAACTGGATGGCCGCCCGCCCCATTGTCGTTTCCTTTGAGGTCACCGACGCCTGCACCTGCTCCTGCAAGCACTGTGACCACGGGGGTCCGCGCGACGAATCCCGCAACCTCAAGGCGGCCGACTACCGCCGGTACATGGAGGTGCTGCGTCCGCCGGTGGTGCAGGTCTCGGGCGGCGAGCCGCTGCTGCGCCCCGACCTGCTGGACCTGGTCCGCAACATCAAGTCGGATTCCGGCCTGCCGTACACCATCCTGGTTTCCAACTGGTCGCTGATGACCGAGCAGTTGTATGTGGCGCTGCACGAGGCGGGGGTCGATCAATTCTCCGTCAGCCTGGATTTTCCCGACCAGCGGCACGACGTGTTCCGCAGGCACCCGGGCCTGTATGAGCATCTGAGCCGGCTGATTCCGCGCCTGGCCCGGCTGGGTTACGACGACATTGTGCTGAATAGCTGTATCACCAGCGAGAATGTTTCGGAGATCAACGCCATCGCCGATAAGGCGCGGGAATGGGGCGTCAACCTATGTTACAGCGCGTACTCGCCCCGCCGCACGGGCTGCCGGGACTATTTTCTCAATACGGCTGAGCAACTGGTCACGCTGAACCGGGAGCTGGACCGGGTGGAAGCCCGGCGGGACAACACCAACTGGATCGTCAACGCCCCCGCTACGCTGGAGGCCACTCGGCGGTACTTCGAGAATGGCGGCACACCCGGGTGCACGGCCGGCCTGCGCTTTCTGGTGGTGACCGCCGATGGCTTCCTGCAGCCGTGTTCGATGCAGTTCCACCGCTACCCGCTGGAGCAGCGCGAACGGATGATCGAGGAGTTCACGCGCCACAATACTTGCGACCAGTGCTACGTCTCCATCCGCTCTTACCTGGACAAGGACTTCCCGCACTTGTTGTGGGAGAACGTCAGTGGGTATTTCTCCTTCAAGCGCGATTCGGCAGTGCGGAATGCGGAGTGCGGAGTGCGGAGTACCGATGCCTGAATCTCCGAATTCCGCACTCCGAATTCCGCATTCCGCACCCCGCAGGTTGACAGCGCGGTGACGATGGCGGAGAATGCCCCCGGCTTGGGAGACCAATTGACAGCAAGCAACCCCGCGGACGTGCTGCTCCAGACCGATTTTCCCGGCGTGCCGCTTTACTCGCGCGGGAAGGTGCGCGACTTGTATGAAGCGGACGGCCACCTGTTGGTGGTGGCCACGGATCGGATCTCGGCGTTTGATTACGTCCTGGCTACCGGCATTCCCTGCAAGGGGCGCGTGCTGACGCAGCTTTCCCTGTTCTGGTTTGACTTCCTGCGCGGGGTGGCGGCCAACCACTTGATCGCGGCCGATGTGGCCCGCTACCCGGAACCGTTTTGCCGGTTCGGGGAGCAACTCGAGGGACGCTCCATGCTGGTGCGGCGCGCCCGCATGCTCCCGGTCGAGTGCGTGGTGCGCGGGTATCTTTCCGGCTCCGGGTGGAAGGAATATCGCGCCGGCGGCACGGTGTGCGGCATTCCGCTGCCGCCGGGCCTGCGCGAATCCGACCGCCTTCCCGAGCCTATTTTCACGCCGGCCACCAAGGCGGAGACCGGGCACGACATCAACATTGCGTTCGAAGAAGCGGCCCGCATGATCGGCCGCGAAACCGCCGAGAAACTGCGCGCGCTGAGCCTGGACATCTACCGGCGCACCGCCGACTACGCCGAGCAGCGCGGCATTATCATCGCCGACACCAAGTTTGAATTCGGATTTATAGGTGAAGAGCTGGTGCTCGCCGACGAGGTGCTGACGCCGGATTCCTCGCGCTTCTGGCCGAAGGACCAATACCGGCCGGGCGGGGCCCAGCCGTCGTTCGACAAGCAGTACGTGCGCGACTACCTGGAGGCCATCGACTGGAACAAGCAGCCGCCGGCGCCGGCGCTGCCGCCCGACGTGGCCGGGCGCACATCGGAAAAATACCGGGAGGCCTACCGCCAGTTGGCGGGCCGGGAACTGAAGTGCTGACCGCGTTGACCAGGCTCGACTGGGTGCTGCTGGCCATCATGCTTCTGTCCGTGGTGTTCAGCATAGTGAAGGGCTTCACCCGCGAACTGATCTCGCTGGGAGCCGCCATCTGGGGCATCATCCTGGCGTGCTGGTTTTATCGCCTGCCGGCGGCCTGGTTCGCCCCCTATGTGCGTACCCCGGAAATCGCGTCTTTGACCGGCTTTTTCGCCATCCTGCTGGCCTGCATGATCGGCGGCGGCGTGCTGTCCAAGCTGGCCGGCAAAGTGGTGGACAAGTCGGGGCTGCGGTGGTTCGACCGCCTGCTGGGAGCGGCGTTCGGAATGGTCCGCGGGCTGCTGCTGTGCCTGGCCCTCCTGCTCGGCCTGGCGATCTTCCCGCTGGGCGGCGAGCCCATGGCCAATTCCCGGCTGGCGCCCTACCTGGTGCAAGGCGCGCGGCTCATCGTGCTGATCGCCCCGCGGGACCTCCGCGCACGCTTTCAGGATGGATTGCACCGCGCCCAGAAGATATGGAGCGAGCGCTCCCTCTGATAAGTCCAAGGTCCAAAGTCGAAGTGGATGCGGAAGCGACCTCGGACTTGGCATTCATACGGAGAATTGTTCGGTGAAAAACCAGTTAGAGTCGCTGATAGCGCAGTTGGTCGACCGGGAGGTGCCTTTCCCGGTCGCGTCGGCTGAATTTGAAAAGAAGTATATTGCCCGCGTCCTGGAGCGTACGGAAGGGAATCATTGCCGGGCTGCCCGCCTGCTTGGCATGCACCGCAACACCCTCAGCCGCAAGATAGCGGCTTACCACCTGGAGCCCCATCCGAACGGCACCCGCCGGAAGTGAAACGCCTGGGAGCGCGGGCCTCCCGCCCGCCCCCTTGCTCCACTGGTCCGCCGTGACACAACCACGGCGGCCGGGACGGCCGCGCTCCCAGGGCCGGCGCTACATGCAGGCTAGGCGGGCTTCTTGGCGGCCGGCGCCTTCTTGCCCACGGGCGCCTTTTTGACGGGCGCTTTCTTTACCGGTTCGGGGGCTTCCACGCCCGCAGTCACTTTGCCGTCCACCAGGACCAGCACGAACGGGTCGGGCCTGAAAGAGTTGGCCATGCCCACGAATTCGACATCCTTCCCGACGGGCAGCCTCCCGGTCAGCGGGTTGGCCAGTGTCAACTCGACATCGAAGGCTTCCGGTTTCGCCTTGGTCTCATCGTTCACGGCGAAGCGGACCGTACGCGCCGCCTTGGCCGGGGTGACCGACACCACCTTGCCCGCCAACTTCAACGGCTGACCCTTCATCTTCCCGTCCCACAGTTGCTGGCCGCGCGGGCCGCCCGCCGCCAGCGCCTTGGCGATGTCCTCGAAGCTCATCTCGGCCGGGTCGAACGGCTTGGTTGCCTCAATCTCGGCCCTCGACAGGATCTTGAAATCGGGCGGCGGAAATGGCTGGCTCTTGGCCTGCTGCTTGAGCGCCTCCAACCCCTCTTCCGAGCCATGGAACTTCACGTAGGTCTGGCGGAGGTAGGCATCGATCTGTTGGCGGCCGGCCGGCGGCAGCGCCTGCGGGCCTTCCAGCATGACCGCCCGCGCGAAGGACCACAGCGCCTGGCTGTATTTCGGCGCCGGCCGCTCCTTAATCAGCGAGTCTCCAAGCCGGTAGAAAACGCTGGCATCATCCGGAGTGATCTCAGCCGCTTTGCGGAACTGCTCACTGGCGGCCGGGAACTGATCGCGCGCCAACGCCACCTGGCCCAGTGCCTGCAGGAACGCGGCTTCGGTCGCTTGCTTGGTTTTCTGCAGGTCCGCGGGAGGTATGTTGGGCGGATTGAACGACGGCAATTCCTTCAACCCGCGTTGGGCGACCTGCTCGGCCTCGGACACCTTCTGCTGGAACTGCGGATCGCTCTTGCTCAGCGGCGTCTGCAAGAAGATGTTGCTCAGGATGATGAGCGCCCGCATGTTGCCGGGGTTGACCTGCAGCAGTTGGCGGGCGCTGCCCGTCCCGTCGCGCCCTGCCTGCAGCTCGGAGACCATCTTCAGCTCCAACGCGTCTTCCTTGACCACCGAGTTGGGATACTTTTTCAAGAACGCGTCGAGCAATTCGGTCTTCTTGGCCGGACTCTGTTCGTTCAGAGCGGCCACGTAGACCTTGTATTCCTCAGGGTCAGTGATCTGCTTCTTCTGTTGTTGCGGCGCCTGCCCGGCCGGCGCTTGTGCGAAGAGGCTGAGAGCCAGCCCCAGAACAATCAAAAGCAAAAGGCTGCAGCGGTTCATATCCACTCCGTTGACGAGTGTTTGACGACAGGGACCCAAGCCCGAACACGCACCCGAAAGAGCCGGATTATACCGGAGACCGAGTCAATAGGAAACAGCTTATAACTGCCCCTCCCAAAAAGGTTGCTGGGAAGAACGCCTTCCTCGCAGGACGCAGCCCGCCGTTTCGGGTTCCCTCAGCCCCCCGGGCATTACGCGGGGACCGCGTTCCGGCGGTCTGCTTCCCGGGAGGGCCGGCTCAATCCGATCCCTGTGTCAGGGCTCGTTTCGAGCGACCAGGCCGCCGCTCGACCAGGCGTGCCAGGTAGGTGCGGCGGTCGGCCGGCATCATTCGGTCGGCCGTCAATTCCGCCAGGTCCCTGCGGCGCACCTGCTGGACCAGTTCCAGGACACAGCGGAACGATGTGGCCGGGTTGCGAATCAGCGCCAGGCGCACTTCATAACGGGACGACCAGCGCGGGTGTGCGGCAACGGCGCGGGCCGCTTGCGGCCCAATGTCCTGTTCTCGCAAGGCCCGGACCACGCCCGCTTCGGTCAGCCGCGGGTTGTCGAGAACGGCCCGGATCACCTGGTCCTCGCTGTCGCTGAGCAGCCCGGCGGCCACCCGCGCCGAGCCCTGGCGGGCCAGAGTTAGGCGCTCGCCCAGCGAGAACATGGTCAGCCGGGCGACGATTGCTTCCTCGGCCGTACGGCGCAATTCGGCGGCCGCCGCCGGTGTGGCCGCCACCCGGACCAGGTCGAATGGATACAGGTACCGCAGCAACACCAGGGAGACGTGGCGTGGCGAATGCGGGTGGCGCACCAGCGCCAGTTTCACCGCGTAGGCCCGCAACAGGCGCGCGCGCGCCGCGATCTCGGCCAAAATGTTGCGGCCCAGGCCCTTGCGCGACAGCAACACCTTCAGGTGCTCCTCGGTCAACCGTGGGTTGTCGAGCAGCGCCAGCAGAACCTCTTCGGAGTGGTCGAACAGCACCGGCGCCAGCTCTTCGACGCTCCCCTGGGCTCGCCTCAGCCGTTCGTCCAGGTCCATCGGGTCGAGATTAGCACAGATCGGCTGACGGCTGACGGCCATCGGCTGACGGCGCGCAGCAGGACTCTAATCGACGGAGTTCCGAAATCCCACAGCCGCAAGCCGTCAGCCGCCGGCCGACAGCCGGCAAAAGCTAAGGGCGCTGTCGCCTTGCTCCAGCACTCGGTAGCGGGCCAGCCCGCCGTATTGCGCATCCAGAGGCGAGCGGCGCGCGTGCTCGGCGATGACGATGCCTTCCGCCTTCAGCGCCACACCTTTGCCCAGCAACTCCAGCACCCGGCGATACTCGCCGGCAGCCGAGTACGGGGGATCGAGGTAGATAAAATCGGCCGGGCGGGTGGCTTGGGGCAGCGCGGCCAAAACCGGCTGGTTGAGGATGATGCAGCGCGGCTCGACGCCCAGCGCCGCGACGTTGGCACGCAGCACGCGGGCGGCCGCCCGGCTGCGCTCGACAAACACGGCGCAGGCAGCGCCGCGGCTGAGGGCCTCCAGGCCCACGGCCCCGCTGCCGGCGTAACAGTCATACCAGACCGAGCCCGCCACCCGCGCACCCAACACATCAAACAGCGCTTCTCGCAGCTTGTCGCTGGTCGGGCGCGTCGCCGTGCCCGGCAGCGTCTTCAGACGGCGGCTGCGGAATTCGCCCCCTACGATGCGCATGATCTTCAGCTATCAGCTATCAGCTATCAGCTCTCAGCTCTCAGTTTTCAGCTTTGGGAGACGGCGGTAGCTGAAAGCTGATAGCTGAAAGCTGACAGCTACCCGACCATGACCAGGCCATAGCGGCGCGACCAGTGCTCGCGAACATACCGCACCAGCTCCGCGGTTTCGGGCCCTGGAGGCGTTTGCTCAACGAGTTTGGTCGCTTCCCGGCGGGCCAGCTCCAGGATATCGCGGTCGCGCACCAGGTCGGCGATACGAAACGCCGGTATCCCCGACTGGCGCGTGCCGAAGAACTCGCCCGGCCCGCGCAGCGACAAGTCGGTTTCGGCAATCTCAAAGCCATCCTGGGTGCGGGTGAGCACGCCGAGGCGGGCGCGGGCCTCGTCGGTGAGCGGCCCGGAGCTGACCAGGATGCAGTACGACTTACGTGCGCCGCGGCCGACCCGTCCCCGCAACTGGTGGAGCTGCAAGAGGCCGAATCGCTCGGCGTGCTCGATCACCATCACCGCGGCGTTCGGAACATCGACGCCCACCTCGACCACGGTGGTGGCCACCAACACCTGGATTCGTCCGGCCTTGAACTCGCTCATCACGCCGTCTTTCTCGTCGGCCGGCAGCCGGCCGTGGAGCAGCCCCACCCGGAATTCGGGGAAGGTATCGCGCGAAAGCCGGTCGTGCATCTCCACGGCGCTCTTCAGGTCGGCCTTTTCCGACTCCTCGACCAGCGGGTAGACGATGTAGGCCTGCCGGCCGGAGGCCACCTGCTTGCGAACAAATTCGTAGACCTCAGCGGCCCGGCTGTCCGACACGTGGCGGGTGGCGATCGGTTGCCGGCCCGGCGGCATCTGGTCGATCACGGAAACCTCCAGCTCGCCGTACAGCGTCAGCGCCAGCGTGCGCGGAATGGGGGTGGCGGTCATCACCAGCACGTCGGGCCAGCGCCCTTTCTGCATCAGGCGGAGGCGCTGCAGGACGCCGAAGCGGTGCTGCTCGTCCACCACCACCAGGCCGAGCGCGCGGAACTCGACGTCCTCCTCGATCAGCGCGTGCGTTCCGATCGTTACGTGTACCAGGCCCTCGCCGATCAGGCGCTTCAGCTTCGTCTTCTCACCTGGAGTGGCGGCGCTGGTGAGCAGCGCGACCTGGTAGCCGCTTTGGCCAAGCAGCCGCCGGAAATACAGGAAGTGCTGGACGGCGAGAATCTCGGTGGGAGCCATGACCGCCACCTGGCAGCCGTTCTCGATGGCAATCACGGCCGCCTGCAAGGCCACGATGGTCTTGCCGCTGCCCACGTCGCCCTGCAGGAGGCGGTTCATGGGATGCGGCGCCGTCATGTCGGCCGCGATTTCTTTCAGTACCCGTTTTTGGGCTTCGGTGGGGTGGAACGGCAGGATGCTCTTGATCTTTTCGCGGACGGCATCGGTAATCCGGAAGGCGATGCCGGGCGCGGTGCGGGCGCGCCGCCGCTTGACCGCGGCCCCCGTTTGCAGAAAGAAAAACTCCTCGAAGATGAGCCGGAACTGGTGTGCGGAGCGGAAGCTTGCCAGGGCGGCCGGGTCGGAGTCCGGATCGGGGAAGTGCGTTTTGGCCAGCGCTTCCCAGCGATGCGGCAGGCGCAGCTCCTCGCGCACGCAGGCGGGCAGTGGGTCGTCTACCGTGCCCAATTGGTCCAGCACCGAGTAGACCAGGCGGCGGAAGAAACGCGAGGTCAGCCGGCCGCTCCCGGCCGTCTCGTAAATGGGGACGATGCGCTCGACCTCCAGTGAGGCGCCTCCCGGCCCGGCTTCCTCCCCCGACAGGATCTCGTATTGCGGGTGGACCATCTGCAGGTCCGTCCCCCGCCAACTGCCGGGGCTGCTGTCGTCTTCCACCTGGCCGTACAGCGCCAGGATCTGGCCTTCAGCCAGGATCTTCTTCAGGTAATCGGAGTTGAACCAGCGGCAGCGGAGCCGGCGGACTCCCTCGCTCAGCTCCACTTCGAAAACGTTCAGCCGGCGGCGGCGGGTTTGGTAGGCGCGCACCGCCCGCACCACGCCCACCACGGTGGCTGTTTCGCCCGGCTGCACCTCCGCTGCGGTCCGCGGGTGGCGGCGGTCTTCGTAGCGCCGCGGTACGTAGTACAGCAGGTCTTCGACGGTGAGGATGCCTTTGGCGGCCAGGATGCGGGCGCGCGCCGGCCCCACTCCTTTGATGTACTGCACCTCGCTCGCCAGCGTCAGCATACGCGGTCTATACACCACAAAGGCGCGACGCCACAGAGAGGACAGGGACGCGGCCTTTGCGTCTTTGTGTCTTTGTGGTTATAACACGGTTGTGGAATACCGTTTACGCCGGCGGTTGCCGCGGTTTTGGCATGCGCTGATCGCGGTCCTGGCCGGGAACGCGGTCTACTTCCTGCTTTTGGAGCCGCGCCTGCCGGCACGCGCCCGTCATCAGTTCTATCAGCTCGACTGGGGGCTGGTGGTTGACTTCTGGGTATGCCTCTGTTTTTGGGGAGTGATCGAGATGCTCCAGCGCCGGCGGTAGAGGCGACCTTCAGGTCGCCACGTCAATCACTCGCCCACGCGCACGGCGCTCTGAATACCGCTCCCGGCGAATTCTTTACGATGAAGCCAACCAACCGGACGCCTATCCGGCCAGGGCGAAGTTGATCTTCAGTGCCACCGGATCGACCCGCTCAACCAGTACACGCACCCGCGTCCCCAGCCCGAAGCGCCGGCGCTTGCGCTGGCCGACCCATTCGCGCGTTTGCTCGCGGAACACGTATTGATCGTCGCTGAGGCTGTTGGCATGGACCAGCCCTTCCACGAACATGTCGGTTAATTCGACGAAGAAGCCGAATTTCGTCACGTTAACCACCAGCCCCTCGAACTCCTCGCCGACGCGCTCGGCCATGAAAGCTATCTTTTTCCAGTCGAGCAATTCGCGCTCGGCGTCCTGGGCGCGCCGTTCGGCGTCGGACGACTCCTCGGCAATCGACTTGAGTTCGCCCTCCGGGATCGGCCAGGGAGGGGAAACGCCGGGCCGTGCCTCCTGCTCGCCGCGCAACACCGATTTCAGTATCCGATGAACAGTCAGGTCCGGATAGCGCCGGATGGGCGAGGTGAAGTGGGTATAAACAGGCGCGGCCAGGGCGAAATGCCCGGTGTTCCGCTCGGAGTAGCGCGCCTGCTTGAGGGACCGCAGCATCAGGTAGGAGAGGACGCGCTCCTCGGGCTTGCCGGCGATGGCGTCGGTCAGGCGCTGGTAATGGCGCGGGGAGACGGCGATGTCGCCGGGCAATTCCAGGACGCGGTCGAAGCGCGGGCCGCGGTCGCCGCCGAAGCGGGTGCGGCGGCCGGCGCCGCGCCCCGACGGCAGGCGCAGGCGCCGCACCGCCAGCGCGCCCACGCCCAGGCTATAGCCGAAGCCGGCCGCGATCTCCTCGAATTCGATCACCTTGGCCGGATCGGGTTTCTCGTGGATGCGGTAGAGGGAACCGACGCCCAGCCCATCCAGGCGCCCGGCCACGGTTTCGTTGGCCGCCAGCATGAACTCCTCGATGATGCGGTGGGCGATGTTGCGCTCCGAGCGCGTGATGGCCCGCATCTGTCCGAATTCGTCAAACTCGATTTCCGGCTCCGGCAGGTCAAAGTCAATGGCGCCCCGGGCGCGGCGCTTTTCGTTTAGGATCAGCGCCAACTCCTTCATCAGCTCGAACCGCCCGGCCACCGCCGCGTAATGTTGGCGGAGCTTCTCGTCGCCCTCGAGAATCAGGTTGACGTTGGTGTAGGTCATGCGGGCCGCGCTGCGGATGAGGCCTTCGGTCAGCTCGTAGCGCACCACCTCGCCCTTGCGGTCGATTTCCATCAGGCAGGAGAGCACCAGGCGGTCGGCCTGCGGGTTCAGCGAACAGATGCCGCTCGACAGCGGCGCCGGCAGCATGGGGACGGCCCGGTCCGGGAAGTACACGGAGGTGCCGCGCAGGCGCGCCTCGCGGTCCAGGGGCCGGCCCGCGAGAACGTAATGCGCGACGTCGGCGATGTGCACGTGCAGCAGGTAATTTCCGCCGCCCAGGCGCTCCACCAGCACCGCGTCGTCGAAGTCGCGTGCCGTCTCCCCGTCGATGGTGACGATGGGCAGCGTCCGGAAATCGCGCCGCCCCGCCAGGTCGCGCGAGGAAAGAAACTGCGGTACGGCTTCGGCTTCCTCGGCCACCTCGGCGGGGAACCGATGCGGAAGGCGGTGTTTGCGGATGACGATTTCCACGTCGATTCCGAAGTCACCCGGCCTGCCGAGGACTTCGATGATTCGCCCGCCGGCCCGCTCGGTGGGGCCCGGAAACCGCGTGAGCTGGACGTTGACGATCATCCCATCCAGCTCGTCGCGCCCGGCCCCGTCGGGCAGTGGCTCGTTGCGCGGGATGAAGATTTCCTCGCCGATCTGCTCGTCGTAGGGCAGGACGTAATCGCCGCGGGCGCCGGCGCGGAAGCGGCCCACCACCGTCTCGTTGGCGCGCTTGAGGACCTTGTGTATGCGCCCGTCCACGCGCCCCCGGGCGTCGGCCGAGCCCAGCCGCACCAGCACCGCATCGCCGTGCATGGCGCTGCCCATCCCGTGGTCGGCCACGTAGATGTCTCCGGAAATGTTCGGCAGCGGCTGGTCGGGAATGACGAAGCCATAGCCGTCGCGGTGGCGCACCAGGCGGCCGGTGACGAATCGGCCGGCCCGCCCCAGCGAGAAGTGCTGGCCGCGCGATTCGACCAGCACGCCCTCGCGCACCAGCCGCGACAACTCCTCTTTGAGCGCATGGCGGTCCTGACCGCGAGCGCCCAGCTCGCCAAGCATCTGCCGGAAGGTGGCCTGTTGGTTGGCCTGGCGGCTGATGTAAGACAGGATTTCGCCTTCGTTCAACATGCTAAGAGACCAGTGACAAGTGACGAGTGACAAGTGACAAGAAGACTGTGCTGTCCGAACTCGTCACTGGTCACTCATCACTCGTCACTTCTTCTCACGCTTTCACCGTTTCGCGGCTGAAATCCCACTGGACGGCCTTTTTCTGCTTCACGGACAGGTTCACCAGGTGGGCGCAGGAGGCGGCACGGTGGCCCGCCAGCGCGTCCTGCTCCGGCTGCGTCCGCTCCCTGACCGAGCGGAAGAAATTGCGGAAATGGAGCACGGTGGCCCCCACGCCCTCCTCGCGGTAGGTCTCGGTCCCGCCCAGGACCTTCGGTTCCCGACTGGCCGGGACTTCTTCTTTCTTCACCTTCGGATCCTTGTAATAGGCCTCCTCCATGGCGGTCGGCCAGCTCTCCACGATCCAGCGGTTGTCCTCGTTGGCGTTCTCGGGGATGAAGGTGAGTTCGTCGAAACCGAGCAGCAGGCCGCCCTTGGTTCCCAGGATTTGGAACGAGGCCTCGCTGGACATCTGGTTGTTGAATGTCGAGCTGAGGCTGACGGTGAAGCCTTCCGGGTATTCCAGGATGCCGTTGATGGTGTCGGGCACGTCGCGCGATTCCTTCCAGCGGTAGAGCGCGCCGGCCGCCACGACGTTGCCCGGCATCTTGGCCCCCATCAGGAAGTGGATCGTCGTACACAAGTGGACGAACAGGTCGGTGGCAATGCCGCCCGAGTAGTCCGCGTAACACCGCCAGCGGAAGAAGCGCTCCAGGCTGAAGGCCCGCTTGGGCGCCGGGCCGAGAAACATGTCCCAGTTGACGGTCTGCGGCGTGGCATCCGGCGGAATCGGATAAATCCAGGCGCCGCTGGCGGTGTTGCGGTTATAGAAGGCGCGCAGCAGCGTCACCTGTCCGAGCTTGCCGGAGGCAATGATCTCCTTGGCCTTGCGCTGAATCATGGAGCTCATCCCCTGGCTGCCGACCTGGAGGATGCGCCCGGTCTTCTTGACAGCGGCGATAATCTCGTTGCCTTCCTGAACGGTGTAGGTGAGCGGCTTCTCGCAGTAGACGTCCTTGCCGGCCTGCATGGCTTCCACCACCATCGTCTTGTGCCAGTGATCGGGGGTGGCGACCACGACCACGTCAATGCCCTTGTCGGCCAGGATCTCGCGGTGGTCCTTGTAAATCTTGGCGCTGCCCTTGGTGCGCTCCTGGGTGCGTGTCAGCCGGCCCTTGTAGGCGTCGCAGGCGGCCACGATCTGGGTGCCCGGTGTATCCATGACGGCCTGCATCAGCTCCTGGGCGCGCGCCCCGGTGCCGATCACGCCCACGGTGATGCGGTCCGACGGCGCCGCCGGCCCGGCCTCGGCCAGGCCCTCGGCGGAGTTGTTCAATACGAAAGCGGCGCCGGCCCCGCCCGCCGCCCTGTGCAGAAATGCCCTGCGGTTGATTTCGCTTTCCATGGAATCCTCCTCAGCGGCCAAGTGTATCAAAGTGGGTTTTCCCCACCAAGGCACCAAGACACAAAGACAAGAAGCAGCTATTGCCGGAACCGAGAGTTCAACGCAGAGGCGCAGAGCACGCAGAGGAAACGCAGAAAATGCGTAGTCTCTGCGAACCTCGGTGTCCTCGGCGTCTCTGCGTTTGAGACCCACCGATGGAATCAGATTCCCCTTCGGCTTTGTGCGGCTTTGTGTTTCGGTGTCTTGGTGGTTAGCCCGTTCTGAGGTAGGCTATCGCCTTTATGAGCGATGCCGCGCAACTCGGCGCCGCTGTTCCAACCGCATCCGCTGCCGGGCCCCTGCCGCCCCTGTGGCAGCAAGTGCGCTGGCAGATTCTCGGCCTGCTGTTCTTCGCCACGGTCATCAACTTTGTCGATCGGCAGGTGCTCTCCATCGTCGCGCCGGTGTTGCGGGAAACGTTCCGGCTCAGCAACACCGACTACGGGATCATGGTGGCCGGCTTTCAGTTCGGCATGATGGTCGGGGAATTCCCGATGGGCTGGCTGATGGACCGCCGGGGCCCGCGCTTGGGATTCTCCTTTGCCATCATCTGGTGGTCGGTGGCCAACGGGCTCCACGCCTTGGGCCGCGCCATGTGGCACTTCGCGGCGCTCCGTTTCTGGATGGGCACCGGCGAATGCGGCAACTTCTCCGGCGGAGTCAAGGTGGTCTCGCAGTGGTTCCCGGTGCGCGAGCGCGCCTTGGCGGTGGGCATCTTCAACGGTGGTACGATGATCGGGTCGATCATCGCCCCGCCGCTGATCGTGGCCATCATGCTGAATCTCGGCTGGAAGATGGCATTTTTGCTGCCCAGCGCGCTGGGCATGTTGTGGGTGTTCGCCTGGCGGCTGGTGTATTACCCTCCGGCCGAGCATCCGCGGCTGACGGCCGCCGAACGGGCCTGCATCGCCGGCGAGGACCAAGCGGGGCCGGCGCCCGCCAACCGCCAACTGCTGCGCTATCGCCAGGCCTGGGCCCTCATGCTCTGCCGGATGCTGGTCGGGCCGGTGGTGCAGTTCTACGTCTATTGGCTGCCGGAATACCTTTACCGGGTGCGCGGCCTGAGCCTGAAATCGATCGGGATGTTTGCCTGGGTGCCGTTCCTGTTCGGCGACATCGGCAGTATCGGCGGCGGCTGGCTGGCCGGCTGGTTCATCCGGCGCGGCTTCAGCGTGGACGCGGCGCGCAAGATGACGATGGGGTTGGGAGCCGCCTGCTGCCTGCTGAGCATCGCCGCGGTCAGCGCCCGGGAGGCGCCGGTGGCCATGGCCTGGGTCTGCCTGGTGCTGTTCGGTCACACCTTCCTTTCGGCCAACATGTTCGCTGTCATCGCGGACGTCTTTCCCAGCACGGCGGTCGGCCGCGTGACGGCGTTTACCGGCATAGCCGGCGGGCTGAGCGGCTTCCTGTTCCCGATCCTGACCGGCAAGCTGGTGGACAAGGTGTCGTACACTCCGGTGTTTTTCATCGTGGCCCTGATGCCGGCGGCCGGCTGCCTGCTCTTGTTTCTGATCTTGCGGCAAGTCCGCCAGGTCCGGCTCTGATGCCCGATGCTGCACCACGGATGGCCGGATTTTCCATGCACTTCTCATTGCAAGCGATTCCCGGCTCTGTTACAATCCGCGCACTTCCCCCGGAAAGCTGGCCTGCGGACGGCCGCTGGGCCGGAGGGAGGCCAGGAGGACCCGTATGAAGAAGCCGCGCGCTGTGATTCCGGACTGGTTGCTGGGTGGCGTGGTGACACTGCTGCTCCTGCTGGCGTTCGCCGTATCGTGGTGGCCGCTGGAATCGATCGAGATGAAGCTATACGACCTGCGGGCGCGCCTGCGGACCACCGACCAGGTCGGCAACGAGATTGCCATCGTGGCCATCGACGAGGAGTCGGTCGATCGCCTGGGCCGCTGGCCGTGGCCGCGCGTCCGGATGGCGGAGGCCATCGACGTGATCTCGGAAGCCGGGGCCAAGGTGATCGGCCTCACCATCCTGTTTCCTGATCCGGAGCGCAGCCAGGGGCTGGACGAAATCCGGGCGCTGAAGAAGTCGATTGAGGAGACCGCCCAGCAGAACGTCAAGTTCGCCCCTCTTTACGCACCCATTCTGCAGGCCTTGGGGGACGCCGAGAAGAAGTTGGACAACGACAGCAAGCTGAGCGACTCGCTGGCGCTTTCGGCCAACGTGGTGCTGCCCGTGTACTTCGAGATCGGCCGCGTCGAGGGGCGGCCCGAAGGCGAGCTGCCGCCGGAGATCCTTCGTAATTTCATCACCCAGGTGGACAATCCCAGCGACAAGGCGGCTGCGCAAGTGCTGGAAACCGGCGCCATGAAGGCGCCGATCGAGAAACTGTGCAAGGAAACCAAGGCGCTCGGCCACCTGAACCTGGCGCCGGAGCGCGACGGCGTGTACCGCAACCATCTGCTGCTGGTCGACTATTACGGCCAGAGCCAGTACTTTCCCTCCTTTTCCACGCAACTGGTAGCCACCTACTGGAACCTGCAGCCCAAGGACGTGCGGGTGCGCCTGGGCGGCGGCGTCCAGTTGGGCAAGGTGGAGATCCCCACCGACGCGGCCTTCCGGATGATGGTGAACTACGAGGGCGGAATGGGCACCTGGCGGTACTACCCCATCGCCGACGTGATCGACCACAAGGTGCAGCCCGACGCGTTCAAAGGCAAGATCGTCATCATCGGCTTGACGCACCTGGGGCTCGGCGAGCAGATCACCACGCCGGTCGCCCCCCGCTTGCCGCAGCCGGAAGTGATCGCCAACGTCGCGGAGAACATCCTGCACCAGCGGTTCATTACCCGGCCGCCGTGGGCGGGCAAGCTGGAGCTGGCGCTGCTGATCCTGTTTGGCGCCTTCATCTCGCTGGCGTTGCCGCGGCTCGGCGCCGGCAAGAGCGCCATCATCGCGGCCGCCCTGCTGGTGCTGGTCTTGGCAGGCGGCACGTACGTGTTCGCGGCCAAGGGCTACTGGATCAAGCTGCTCTATCCCACGCTGATGCTGGGCCTCGGCTACGCCGCCATCATCTCCAAGAAGTACCTGATTACCGAGAAGCACAAGGAAGTGCTGGAAGTCGAGAGCGCCGAAACCAACAAGATGCTGGGCCTCAGCTTCCAGGGCCAGGGCATGTTGGACCTGGCGCTCGAGAAATTCCGGCGCTGCCCCGTGGACGACGTAAAGGAAGAGCTATACAACCTGGGACTGGACTTCGAGCGCAAGCGGCAGTTCTCGAAGGCGGCCAGCGTCTACCAGCACATCGCCAGCAAGCTGCCGAAGTTCAAGGACATCGCGACGCGCATCCCGAAGCTGCAGGCCGCGGGTGAGACGATCATCTCCGGAACGGCCGGCCTGAAACGCGGCGGCGCCGAAGCCACGGTGCTGGTGGAAGGCGCCGACCTCAAACCCACGCTCGGCCGCTACGAGATCATCAAGGAGCTGGGCAAGGGCGCCATGGGCACCGTCTTCCTGGGCAAGGACCCCAAGATCAACCGCA
>Ga0315291_10000830_pt1 | contig 41331 bp, 43 predicted proteins | sample YL17G12_20_MG_FD_203070 | JGI IMG/M metagenome (GOLD analysis project Ga0315291, IMG submission 203070) | Sediment microbial communities from Yellowstone Lake, YNP, Wyoming, USA - YL17G12_20 | ecosystem: Environmental > Aquatic > Freshwater > Lake > Sediment | place: USA: Wyoming | collected...
TAAATGATCTGTAACCCAGTGGAGACAGGCGTTGGAAAATCAAATCGAATTCACAATTAAAATTGATGTCTTTTGCGTCTTTCAAGATGAAGGACAGATTGGGATGAGTTGTTGAGGGGAAGCGTTGCTTTGCCAGTTCTATCATTTCGCTCGAACTGTCGATCCCGATTACTCGCCCCCGGTTTATTTTTTCTGCAATCAAAGCGGTGATTTCACCATCACCGCAGCCTAATCCAGGACCGATTCGTATCCTCTGAGTTGTGCTTTTGAGAGCAGCTCCAGCGCCCATTTCTTCTGATTAGGGGAGTTATCTTTATATTCCTCGGCATTCCATTTATACATGGGGTTGATTCGATTCTATCCGCGGTTCACATTGGATGTCGCATATTATCATTAAACTTGCCGGCTTCAGGAAATAATCCCGCGCTCCTTTAGACTTATATACTTATGGTCGCCGATTATAATGTGATCCAGCACCTCGATGTCCAGCGCCTTACCGCCTTTCACCATGTGCTCGGTAGCGATTATATCGTCATTGCTGGGCTCCGGCTCGCCCGACGGGTGGTTGTGTATTACGATTACGGCGGGGCAGTTCTCTCTCACAGCGCTGCGGAACAGCTCGCTGGTGCGTATCGTCGATGCATTAACATTGCCTTTGTAGACCTCGTGAATGGCGATCAGGTGATTTTTTGAATTGAGAAGCATAACCCGGAGATGCTCCTGCTGAAGCGCCCCCATGTCCGGCATCACCAGGCTGGCGGCATCCTGCGGGGAGCGGATGACGGTTTTCTCCTCCGGCTGAGCGGATGCCGATCGTCGGCCCAGCTCCATCGTGGCTTTAATCTGGGCTGCTTTGGCCTGGCCCACTCCGTGCTCGTTGCAAAGTTCGTTGAAGCTGGCGCGAGAGAGTCCAGGGAGGCCGCCGAACTTGACAAGCAGCCGGTTCGCCAAGCCGAGGACGTTTTCGGCATGTGTTCCTGTGCGCAGGATAATGGCTAAAAGCTCGCTGTTAGAGAGGCTTGCGGCACCGCTCTGTTTAAGGCGTTCACGGGGACGTTCGCTGGTTGGGAGTTCGCTGATGCGAATGTGATATTCCACTGGGAGTATCTTCCTCCTATAACTCTCTTTGAGGTGTGACTATAGTGAGCACCCCGTTTGTACGGTATTAAGTGGTGGCTGAATTATATGCCGCTTGGCAATGAGGCCCAGGGTTCTATATATGTGGATTCTTTAGCAGGGGTCACCAGCAAACGGTCGATTTCGTTTAATATCTTCTTGCGTTCCGGATTGTTTTTCCATGTCTGCCATTCTGGTAAGCTATGCCAGGTGCTGATTACGATGTGTGTGCCGGGATTGTCTACTGAATAGAGGGTTTCTCCTGTCTCATATCCTGGCTGGTTCACAGCCATTATCCTCAATTGCTTCAATAGAGTCTGCAATTTGTCCTGGTTCTCTGGCGTTACAGTACGTTCAATGATAACCTTCACAGTCATTAGTCAACCCTCCTCTATTTTCTCCGGCTCCCTGAAGTCGGTGTCGATTGAATATTTATGGGGAGTGAATGCCAAGTGACTGACGCCGATAACTCTATGAAAATTCCAGCTTCAGACGGGATAATTAGGATCGGTTTCACCTTTGCCATCAGCACCCGGCGATTCCTTTGCAATGCTAAGTGCTGATGATAAGATGCTTATTCAGGTTACATCTGTAGTCAGTTAACGCTCACCAGCGGTTATTTAACTTCTGCAGTGGCACCGGAAGCTTCCATTTTCTGCTTTATTGTAGCAGCTTCCTCTTTGGAGACGCCTTCCTTAATAGCTTTTGGGGCTCCTTCCACTAAGTCCTTGGATTCCTTTAGCCCTAAGCCGGTTACCTCACGCACTGTTTTGATTACCTGTATTTTGTTCGCTCCGACCTCTTTGAGCATTACCGTGAACTCTGTCTGCTCTTCTGCTGCTGGGGCAGCTGCTGAAGGAGCTCCGGCTACTGCTGCTACAGCCACCGGCGCCGCAGCACTGACACCGAATTCCTCCTCGAGAGCTTTGACTAGATCGCTGAGTTCAAGAACGGTCATATTCTTAATGACACTTATAAGTTCCTCTTTGCTCATTTTCTGACCTTCCGACATTCTATCCTCCTTTTTCCAGTTGTTTTTGTCTTGCAGAAAGTACATATGTAAGCCCAGCTATATTCGCATTAAGCACGCTAACCAGCCCGTAGAGCGGGCCCTTGAGTCTGCCGAGCAGCCTAGCTACCAGAACCTCTTTTGGTGGCATAGTGGCTAAAGTCGCTATTTCGGCGGCGCTCAACACCCGATTCTCTATAAGGCCGCCGCTGATCTTTAATTGGCTTTTTGTGCTACGGATATATTCCAGTAACACTTTCGCCGGGATGGCTATATCGCCGTACCCGAAAGCCACAGCAGTAGGACCAATAACGATTTTATCAAGTTCCTCCTTGCCGGCCTTTGAGGCAGCAAACCGGGCTAGGGTATTCTTGATAACCCGGAACTCAATCTGTTGCGCGCGCAGCTTGCGCCGCAGGTCGGTCATCTCGGCTACGGTAAGTCCGCCATAATTGGTGCTAATAATTACGCTTGCGCGGCTCACCTTTTCGGCCAGTTCATCGACGGCCTTCTTTTTTTCTTCCAGATGCATATCTCACCTCTTAAATTAAAAAGTCCCTATGCCATAGACATGAGGGACTTTAAAACTAACCTTTACCTCGGCAGGCATATCATTAAGCCTGAAGCGCCTGCTGTCTATGGTGTCAAAAATACTATTTATTTTTAAAAGTTGAATAATGGAATAATGTATATCCTACACAATATCGTGTAACCGCAGTTACGATTAACAATACTCCGAATACTGCCAGTACAATCCCGCCGATCTTTGCATCAGCTGCATCGAGCAAAAGGAACGCTACAAGTATCAAGGCGATTCCAAGAACCCCTCTGATGATGCGATCTACGTTCCCTATATTCGGCTGAATCTTCATGCCAGTCTTCACCAGGCTACATGGCCTTTAAATCTAATGCGGGTTTCAGGTCAAGTTTTATACCCGGGCCCATTGATGTATTAATAGAGATGCTCTTCACATATTCTCCTTTTGCACCTCGAGGCTTGGCTTTCACAACGGTTTCGATTAGAACAGTAAGATTATCAAACAGCTTGTTCTCATCAAAGCTGGCTTTGCCTATCGAGACATGAATTACGGATGTTTTATCGAGTCTGAAATCAACACGTCCCTTTTTTGACTCACCAATTGCGCGGGCAATGTCCGCAGGCGGTACGATTGTTCCTGATTTAGGGTTCGGCATCAAGCCCTTTCTCCCCAGTATTTTACCGAGCTTGGAGACTTTTCCCATAACATCGGGGGTGGCTATGGCAACATCGAAATCGAGCCAGCCCTCCTCAATCTTTTTGACCAGATCGTCGCAGCCCGCAAAGTCAGCTCCACTTTCCTCAGCGATCCTCACCCCCTCGCCTTGAGTGAAAACCAGTACTCTGACCCGTTTCCCCAGTCCGTGAGGAAGGCTGGCAACACCTCTTACCTGCTGATCGGCATGTCGAGGATCCAGCCCCATATGCATGTGCACTTCAACCGTTTCGTCGAACTTGACAAACGACGCCTTCTTCGCTAGGGCGATAGCCTCTTTGGGATCGTATTCTTTCTGGGGGTCTATTAATTTAGACGCCTCGTTGTATTTTTTACCGTGTTTAGCCATTATTCTACCTCGATCCCCATGCTTCTTGCTGTCCCCTCGATCATCTGCATAGCGCCCCTTATATCAGCAGCATTCAAGTCTTTCATCTTCATTTTGGCGATCTCTTCGACCTTGCTTCTGGGGATCTTACCTACCTTTAATGTGTTAGGGGTGCCGCTACCTTTCTCTATCCCAAGCGCTTTACGAAGCATATCTGCTACCGGAGGTGTCTTTAGTGTAAATGTGAATGAACGGTCATCATATATGGTTATTTCTGCCGGTACAATTGATCCTGTCTGGGACGCCGTCCGTTCGTTGTACTCCTTGCAGAAGCCCATAATGTTACATCCGTATTGTCCGAGTATCGGACCTACGGGTGGTGCCGGGCTTGCCTGCCCCGCTGGCAGTTGTATTTTTATTATTGTTTTTATCTTTTTAGCCAAGTTATTACCTCTATGAAATGCTTCTTGTTATAACTCAGAGACTTTCTATCTGTAAGAAATCTAGTTCTACCGGCGTCTCACGGCCGAAGAGAGATAATAGTACTCTTACCTTGCCTTTATCAGCATATATCTCATCTACTATGCCTATTAAATCGATGAATGGCCCATCGCTTACGCGAATGCTTTCTCCCTTGCGAAAGCCCACCTTGATCCTCGGCGTATCCACCTCCATTCGCTGGAAGATATTCTTTACCTCATCTTCTTCTAAGGGAACAGGCTTACTTCCAGCACCGACGAAACCCGTAACTCCTGGAGTGTTTCGTACAACATTCCAGCTCTCATCGGTTAGTTTCATCTCCACCAATATGTAGCCGGGGAAGACCTTCCTGGCTACGGTTTTTTTTTGACCGTCCTTGATCTCTATTTCATTTTCGGTTGGGATGGTCACACTGAAAATTTTATCTTTGGCATCCATAGACCGAATGCGCTGTTCCAAGTTGGTCTGAACCCGTTGCTCATAACCGGAGTAGGCGTGAATGACATACCATCTCCGTTCTGCTTCTACCATTTCTTCTCCTCAGAAGTGGGTGCAAGGAAAACCGGTTCAAGCGGTTTTCGGATCTGCCTCCCGCCTCCCTACCCTCCTATTATCAATTGCATGAAACGCGTGAATCCGTAATCGGCGATGCCGAGGAAAATCCCTACTGTTCCAGCAATAACGATTACCATTATAGTAAGCCGTCTGGTCTCTGCTCTAGTAGGCCAGACGACTTTCTTGAGCTCGGCTGCTATTTCACCTATATAGCGGCGGAACCAAGGGATTATTTGACCCATTGCAAAAGTCGGCTTGGCCATGTTACTTTACCTCGCGGTATAACCTTTGGGTGCGGCAACATGGGCAATATTTCTTTAGTTCCAAACGTTCCGGGTCGTTTTTCTTATTCTTTGTTGTCGTATATACCCTCTCCTTGCACTCAGTGCAGGCGAGGTGGATTATCTCCCTAGCTCCTTTTTTAGCCAATAGACATCTTTCCCCTATATATTAAATACAAACGATGTGTTTTTTATTCCAGTATCTTTGTGATTACGCCGGAACCTACAGTCCTGCCGCCCTCTCTGATAGCAAACCGCATACCAGGCTCCATAGCTACCGGCTCGATAAGCTTTACCTTCATCTTAATATGATCGCCGGGCATACACATCTCCACGCCCTCTGGCAGGAATAAAGAACCAGTAACGTCAGTTGTCCGGATGTAGAACTGCGGTTTATAACCAGTGAAGAATGGGGTATGGCGGCCGCCCTCCTCTTTGGTCAGAACATATACCTCGGTATCAGCTTCGGTATGAGGAGTTATAGTCCCAGGCTTTGCCATAACCATGCCTCTGAGTATATCGTCGCGCTCGGCGCCTCTGATAAGAAGTCCGAGAGCGTCGCCGGGCTCGCCAACCTGCAAAGTCTTGTGGAACATCTCAACGCCGGTAACGACCTTTTTCTGTGTTGGTTTCAGTCCGACTAGCTCAACCTCATCGCCGACCTTTACAACACCGCGTTCGACACGGCCAGTTGCAACCGTTCCGCGTCCCTTGATGCTGAAAACATCTTCCACCGCCATCATGAAGGGTTTATCCTTTGGGCGTACCGGTGTAGGTATGAAACTATCGACGGCGTCCATTAATTCTATTATACCGCCGCACCACTGGCACTCCCGCTTTCCGCAACCGCACTGCAGTGCCTTTGTTGCTGAACCCTTAACGATAGGAGTGTCTTTGCCTGGGAATTCGTACTTCGTAAGCAAATCCCGTAATTCCAGTTCCACTAACTCTACCAGTTCCTTGTCTTCCATAAGGTCGACTTTATTGATGAAAACTACAATTGCAGGAACATTTACCTGACGGGCTAAAAGAATGTGCTCTCTAGTCTGAGGCATTGGTCCGTCAGCAGCAGAAACAACGAGGATTGCGCCATCCATCTGTGCCGCACCGGTGATCATGTTCTTGATGTAGTCAGCATGTCCCGGGCAGTCGATGTGCGCATAGTGGCGCTTGTCTGTTTCGTATTCAACGTGCGAAATGGCTATGGTCAGAATTTTCGTCGCATCGCGTCGACCTTGAGATTCAGATGCTTTCGCTACTTGGTCATACGACATATAGGTCGCTAGGCCTTTTCCTTCCAACACCTTTGTGATGGCAGATGTCAGGGTGGTCTTCCCGTGGTCAACGTGTCCTATGGTTCCTACGTTTACGTGTGGTTTAGTTCGTTCGAATAGTTTCTTCGCCATTTCTCCTCCTCGGTTAATAAGCCCACAGTCAGACTTGAACTGACGACCCCGTTCTTACCAAGAACGTGCTCTACCACTGAGCTATGTGGGCATTTATGACAAACAAAATAATTACATAGCCAAAAAGCTATGCCCAAGCATTTTACTATCTATGCATTTTGTTGTCAATAGCGTTTACGAATAGCGGCAACATGCTTCAGGAACGGAGCCTTTCCATGCTGTCATCTGAGTGCTTTTAAAAAATCGGGGCTGCTCTGAGAACTCTTCGCGAGAGTTCTCAGATCTTTCTAATGATTCAATAATCCTCCATCCGAAAGCGTCTCGTCTTTATTCTGAGGGCACCGAGAGTAATCGCTGTGGGGACTTGAGGATATTGTACGGAAAGTGGCGAGAGTTGGATTCGAACCAACGAAGCCCGAAGGGCGGCAGATTTACAGTCTGCTGGTTTTAACCACTCACCCATCTCGCCGTTTGATCGATTGTGAACATAAGGATAGCCCGAGAGTGGAGTTGAACCACTAACCTGCCGATTACAAATCGGCCGCGCTGCCTTTGCGCCACTCGGGCACTGTGCCTGAAAAATATAAAGGCGTAGTAAAATTATCATTTTCCGTTCACATTGTCAATAATCATTGTTCGGCGGAAAACCCCTTATCAAAAACTAAATCATCTGGTATACTGCCTTGGGGCAAAAAGGGGCCTTGATTGGATTAAAGCTTAGGAGGTAGTGCCCGTGCCAGTAGTCGCTGTTATTGGAGCACAATGGGGAGACGAGGGGAAGGGGAAGATCGTCGATGTGATCGCCGAGAGGGCGAGCATGGTGGTGCGGTATTCGGGAGGCAGCAATGCTGGACATACCGTTATCAACTCTATCGGTACGTTTAAAATGCACTTGATACCTTCGGGAATCTTCCATAGCGATGTTACCTGTATTATTTCCAATGGTGTGGTGTTAGACCCTGATGTGATCTTACAGGAGATTGACGAATTAAAGAGTAAAGGAGTGCCGGTTAGCCACCTATTTATAAGCGACCGGGCTCATCTTATCATGCCTTATCACATCCTGCTCGATGGGTTAGAGGAGGAAGCGCGGGGGAAGGATGCTATAGGAACGACAAAGAAGGGCATCGGCCCGGCTTATATGGATAAGGTGGGGCGTAGCGGCATACGCGCCGGAGATTTGCTGGATAAGAAAAATTTCAAGGAGCGGCTCGCAATGATTCTAAAGGAGAAAAACCGTCTCCTCACCAAGCTCTATGACGTTAAGCCGCTAGATTTGGATGAAGTTTATAAGAGATACTGCGACTATGGGGATAAGTTAGCTCCATTCCTTAATGAAACAGATGTGATGATAGCGGAGGCTATTGAACAAAAAAAGAACGTCCTGCTGGAGGGGGCCCAGGGGGCTCTTTTAGATATAGATTTCGGTACTTATCCGTTTGTTACATCGAGCTCAACGATTGCTGGTGGGGCCTGTGCGGGGCTAGGCTTAAGTCCATTAAAACTGGATGCTGTCATCGGTGTTTTCAAGGCTTATTGCACCAGGGTTGGCGGCGGGCCTATGCCTACGGAGTTACTCGATGAAGTTGGGGAGAAGATAAGGGTGCATGCTAAGGAGCGTGGCGCAACCACAGGCCGCCCGCGTCGCTGCGGCTGGTTCGATGCTGTTGTAGGTCGCTTCAGCGTGCGTATAAATGGCTTCACGTCTATAGCTATCACCCGACTTGATATCCTGAGCATACTGCCTTCAATTAAGGTGTGTACCTCTTATAAGCTTGATGGTAAAACTATTAAGAACCCTCCTTCAAGTGTAGCTAAACTGGCGAGGTGTGAGCCGATTTTCGAGGAACTGCCCGGTTGGGGCGATGATATCACCGGGATACGGCGCCTTCGGGATTTGCCGGCGGAGGCTCGCAGCTACGTCAAAAGGATAGAGGAGTTGCTGAATTGTCCCGCCAGCATCGTATCCGTCGGTGAGCGGCGCGAGCAGACCATCATGGTCAAAGAGCCATTTTAGGATTTCATTAGCTACGTGGTCTTTTGTCAGCCGGTTAGCAGATTTTGCGAAGTATTCTGACTTGTTTACTATATATAGTAGGTTGTTGCAATGGCAAGGGAGTACGTTCACCAAAAATTAGGGCAGGAAGTATATTCCATCTCCGGCTATTATGTGCCGCTGCATGAGACAAGGTGGCAGTATAAAGGCAAAGAGGTACTGTACGTTACAGGGGCCTTTATGATCGATAACAGCTGTTGCGTCCGCGGGGGCTCTACGTATGCCATCGTCCCTGGATATATAATCAACTGGGAATCGAAAAAGAGCAATAATGGTATGCTTATATCTGAGGTAGAGCCGATTGCGGATCAGCAAATAAAGCAAGAGATCGCCACATTCCTCAGGGATAAAGAGTGCGCCGGCAGCATAGAGTTCTGGTAAGAAAAACCTTTGCCGTTTGTGCGTCGTATCGAGAAATTATTCCCTCTAAAACTTCAGGTCGATGGTGTAACCCTTCAGCGCGTCCTCGATAATCTTTGCCGATTTCTCGTCGGGCTCGGTTAGCGGCAGTCGCGGCTTGCCGACCTTGAAGCCTACGTGGTTCAAAGCATATTTAATCGGTATGGGGTTCGATACCACGAACAGCGCATTGATCAGGGGCAGCAGTCGCATCTGAGTGGCGGCAGCCTCTTTCATCTTGCCCTTGACTATTTGCTGTATCATCTCCTGTATCTGCTTCCCGACCAGGTGGGAGGCGACACTGATGACACCGTAGCCGCCCATGGCCATGATGGGGAAGGTGTCACCATCGTTTCCGCTCCAGACCAGGAAATTCTTGCCGGCGCCCTGGATGATCCTTGCGGACTGCTCCAGGTTGCCGCTGGCCTCTTTGATGCCGATTATGTTATCGATCTTGCTCAGACGGACGGTGGTCTCCGGCGCGAGGTTGGTGACTGTTCGTCCGGGTACGTTGTAAAGGATGCACGGCAGGCTGGTACTCTCGGCGATGGCCTTGAAGTGCTGGTATATACCTTCCTGAGTCGGCTTGTTGTAGTAAGGGACGACGAGCAGCGCGGCGTCTATCCCACGCTTCTCCGCCTCTTTCGTCATGGCGATGCTCTCGCGGGTGCAGTTGCCTCCGGTGCCGGCGATTATCGTGCCTTTATTTCCAATCGCCTCTCTCACCGCTGTGAACAGCTTGAGCTGCTCCTCGTCGGTCATGGTGGGACGCTCGCCGGTGGTGCCGGTGACTACCAGCCCGTCGCTCCCTGAATCGATCAGCGCCTTGGCCAGCTTCTGCGCCTGCTTGTAATCCACCTCTCCCCTTGCATTGAAGGGGGTTACCATCGCGGTTATCAATCTGCCTATCTTCGCCATTTATCTAACCTCTCTATATGAAACCTCTAATTGGTCTTATCAACCCCCTGGCCCCCAATCTTGGGGGAAGAGAAGAAGTCGGGGGACACCCCCGATTCTCCCGGCAGGAGGTATCCTGCACCTCTTTTACTACAAACCCAACAGGTTCTCTAAACCAACGATGAGGCCTTTGCTCTCGTTCACGCGCTTGATGGCCATGACGACGCCGGGCATGAAGGCCTCGCGGCTTATCGTCTCGTGGCTGATCTTGAGCGTCTGACCCAATGCCCCGAAGATAACGTCCTGGTTGGCCAGATAGCCGGGGAGGCGCACGCTGTGAATGCTGATGCCGTCGATATTTCCGCCGCGGGTGCCGGCCAGGGTCTCTTTCTCTAACGGCGGGATTATAAAACCCTTACCGCGAGCTTCGACCATAGCTCGAGCTGTTGCTGCAGCAGTGCCTGAAGGTGCATCAGCCTTCTTCTCGTGATGCTTCTCAATGATCTCGGCGTAGTCGAAATACTTAGCCGCTATATTCGCCATGTGTATCATCAGGATCGCCCCTAGAGAAAAGTTGGAGGCGACAACCGCGCCTATCTTGTTGGCGCGGCACAGCTTCTCGATCTCGTCGATGTCCTGTTTTGAAAAACCGGTTGTTCCAATAACCAGATTGACTTTTCGTTTAGCGGCGATGCGTATCGCCGGCATGGCGGCCTGGTAAAGGGTGAAGTCCACCATTACATCCGGCTTCGTGGATGAAAGAATCGAATCGATGTCGTCGGACAGGGATATCTCTGCGGCGCCGCCGGGCAATGCGAGTCGTTTGCCCTTAGTTTTGATATCTACCGCGCCAACCGCTTGCAGCTCTGCGTCCGAACACACGGCGCGCAACACTTCCTGCCCCATTCTGCCTAAAACGCCGTGAATAACTACCTTGATCATAGTTTCGATACCCCCTTCTTACAAAGGTTTATCGATTGGGATTGTGGTTTGTGTGCTTGGTGGGCTCCCTGCGCCCACGGTCTCCCCCGCGGAATCCTCCGGAGTGCTGCGGCCTCTCGCGCGGGCCTTGGCCTTGCGGCGGGGCCGGTCTCGATCCTTCGCCTCCGGCTTCATCCTGGAATACGGCGCGGCGCGACAGGTTGACCCGGCCCATGCGGTCGATCTCGACGACCTTCACCATGACCTCATCGCCTACCTTGACCTCGTCCTCCACGCTGGCCACGCGGTGGTCGGCCAACTCGCTGATGTGTACCAGTCCCTCTTTGCCGGGGAGCACCTCTACGAAGGCGCCAAAGTCCATCAGACGGGTCACCTTGCCGGTGTACACAGCTCCTACCTCTACCTCTTTAGTCAGGTCCTCTATTATCTTGATCGCTTTTCTGGCGCTCTCTTCGTCGCTCGACGCGATCAGCACTGTGCCGTCGTCTTCGATGTCGATCTTGGACTTGGTCTGCTCGACGATCGATCTTATCATCTTGCCGCCCGGCCCGATGACGGTGCCGATTTTTTCCGGGTTGATTTTTAATCTGTATATCCTGGGTGCGTACTTACTCAGCTCAGGACGGTTGGTGCTGATGGCCTGGTTCATCTTGTCTAAAATAAACAGTCGCCCCTCGTATGCCTGCTTCAGCCCTCTCTCGATAACCTCGTAGGGGATTCCTTTGAGTTTAATATCCATCTGGAGTGCAGTTATGCCGTCGACTGTGCCGGCTACTTTGAAATCCATGTTGCCGTAGGCATCCTCCAGCCCCTCTATATCGGTGAGGACGATGTATTTATCGCCTTCTGCAATGAGACCCATGGCTACGCCTGCGATAGCTTTCTTTATAGGGACTCCGGCGTCCATCAGCGAAAGGCTGCTTGCACAGATGCTTCCCATGGAGCTGGAGCCGTTTGAGGATAGCACCTCAGAGACTACACGTATCGTATACGGGAACTCCTCTTGTGTTGGGATTATAGGTGTCAGTGCCCGTTCCACTAGCGCGCCGTGACCGATTTCGCGGCGTTTGGGGCCGGTCATACGGCCTGTCTCGCCGACGCAGAAGGGCGGGAAGTTATAGTGATGCAGGAAGCGCTTCTTGTCCTGCTGGCTGATGGTATCAATCATCTGTTCCTCTGACGAGGAGCCCAGGGTGGTATTGCTTAGCACCTGGGTGCTTCCGCGGGTGAACAAGCCTGATCCATGTGTGCGAGGGAGCACTCCCACTTCACAGGTTATAGGACGAACCTCGGTCGGTTTGCGGCCGGCAGAGCGTATCCCCTTCTCCAGTATTTGAGACCTGACAGCTTTCTTTACCAATCCTTCGAGTGCCGCGCTTATTTCGTGTGAGGTGAACTTCTCTCCCATCTGCTGGCTCAGCTCCTTCTCGATGGCGTCGAGGTCTGCTTGTCTATCAATTTTAGTTTTGTATACTATTTCGCTCAGTCTGTTGCCAATGATTGCGGCGGCTGCCTCTAAAGCCTCCGGTTTGATTACTACCGGGTTAAATTCCAATTTGGCCTTACCATGCTCCGCGCGCAGCCTTTCTTGCAGTTTGATGGCTTCCTGGTTAGCCTCCTGTGCGAGCTTTATGGCGTCGAGGATGATCTGATCCGCCACTTCATTGGCCTCAGCCTCAACCATGACAGGAGCATCTTTGCTGCTGGATACTACGAGGTCCAGCGAGCTTTCGACTAAATTGGTGAAAGTGGGATTTAAAACAAGTTTTCCGTCGATGTATCCTACCCGTACTGCGGATATCGGTCCCTCGAATGGCACTTTTGATATCGATAATGCGGCTGAAGCGCCGATAATGGCTAATATATCAGGATCATTCTCCTGATCTGTGGATAGCACAGTAATGACAATTTGCGTGTCGTTTTTAAAACCTTTAGAGATAAGCGGACGCAATGAGCGATCTATGAGGCGGTCGGCTAAAATTGCATCCTGGCTGGGGCGGCTCTCCCTGCGTATGAAGCTGCCGGGTATCTTGCCTGCGGCGTAGTGTTTCTCCTCGTAGTCGACGGTCAGGGGCACCATGTCTGCGTCCTCCCGTTCTTCCTTGGATACGCAGACCGTAGCTAAAATCAGTGTGTCACCATATCGAACTGTAACAGCACCGTCTGCCTGATTGGCAATCGCTCCTGTTTCAATAATAAGAGACTGACTGCCCAGCAGACATTCGTACCTGTGTGGCATTGCGGGCTCCTTCCTTACTTACGGAGACCAAGTCTGGCGATGAGCGAACGGTACCGTTCCGGATCTTCCCGGCTTATGTATTTCAGCAACCGCTGCCGTTGCCCTACCAGCATGAGAAGTCCGCGTAGCGAGTGGTAATCATGGCGATTAACCCGCATGTGCTCGGTGAGGCTGTTAATACGCTCTGTTAGCAGGGCGACCTGAACCTCTGGGGAGCCACTGTCCTTCTCGTGAAGGCGAGACCCCTCTAATATGGCCTGTTTTCTTTCTTTATTCATTACAGAAAGTGCATTATAGCATAGTCCGATGGTAATGTAAACTATTATTTCAGTGTATTTTATTTTGTTGTATCATCTGGTACCGATAGGTGAGAATACGTTCGGGCGATATGTAAATGGCCGCTTACACCACGGTGTAAGCGGCCATCATCTTTAAAAAGATTAGTTCGAGTTACTTCGGTATTCTGCCCTGACCGGGGACGGCTGATATCTTGCCCTTCTCAGGAATGTAGTATGGTGAAGGATACCACCATTTGCCCGGCTCTGCGACGCCATCCTCAATTAGTATATGCATCAAATTGTACGGAATGGCCATCAGGCATAGGCCTCCGGGGTGCCCGGAAGTCTGGTGACAGAGGTAAAGTCCTTCAATTGGGGTGCGATATCTGGCCATGCCTGACCCGACGATGGGACTGTTGTTGAACAGCTGGTCGTCGCAGTGGCGTCTGCCGCACCAGGTGCCTCCGAGGAGGCTGCGGTTGCGGTGTATCATCTCAAACGGTGCTGTGGACCAATGGAAGATGATATTATCGTCTTCCAAACCATCCAGCGGACCGCTGAAAGCCTTGCGGAAGTATTTCTCCATCTCGGCCTTCACCTTGTCTGCGGCATCCGGAGCCTCAACGTTATATTCCGGCGGTGTCGCCCCTGCCTCGAACGAGCAGGATAGAACGCCCCCTTTGCTGTAGACGCCGGGGCACTGGTTGTCGGTCGTATCGAAAGCTTGGCTTGGTGATAGGAACCAGAGGTAGCGTTCCGCTGGTACGCTGGGGTTGCCCTTGAACGCGTCACAATCGGATACGTTCTCGTAATATATATCACGGTTGTCCACCGGATATGCGCTGCCGTAAGGTATCTCCTCATGGCCTCCGCCCATTTTCTTCCATTTTGGCTTCCAGGACAGCGGTTTCTTCAGCAGGAACTGGGAAACCCAGAGTGTACCGCCTTTGATGCTGATATCGTTTACTTTCTGCAGTATCCCTTTGTCAAGGTGCCTTGGCCCGATAAGCTTATTGAAGGTCTGTTTGATATCGCACGCGGAGATGACCGCCTTGTCAGCCCAGATGATCTTCTCGCGGGTTGCAGCGTCATCGCGCAGGCGAACGCCGACCGCCCTGCCGTTCTGGATTATAATCTCCTCGACGGGACAAGCTGCTTTAAAGGTTGTTCCATTGGCGATGGCGGCGCGGAAGATGGAATGGAAGTATCCGTGCATTCCGCCGCGGGGTATGCTCAGAGCTGCAATAAAGAGTTGCATTACGTTCATAAATGCCGGGATGGCCACACCTTCCCAGTGAGCTGCTGCTCCGGACCACCAGGCGGCTGCAGCTACAGTGCACTTCCATGGCTCAGTTTCAAACCACTCATCCATGAAATCGAAGAGGGTCATATCGAGGATCTCTTTTGACCATACTTCTGGTGCATATTTCTTGTAGACCTGCATGTAAGGTATTGTGTTCTCGTTGATTTCAACATCTTCTGGGTGTGGCGGACACCAGTTGGTGGCTCTCATCAGTTCGCGGGCGAAGGGTGGGTTACCAACGAGTCCGCTGATCTTCATATAGCCCGCCATGTCCTTGGGGCTGAGGCCAGCCACTCCGTTGGTACAGGTCAGACCGTTTGTAGCATGTCCGATTACATCCTGAGGGTTCCATGTCATGCGGAAGCCATACTTCCACAACTCGAGCTGTTCGAAACCCGGCGCCGGTGCTGCATACATAAGAATAGCATGAGGGAAAAGGCGCAATCCTGCTTTGGGCTCAGCGGTCTCGCACGATCCGCCCGCTTCGTACCTTTCCTCCAGTACGCAGACTTTGAGCCCGCACTTTGACAGATAGGCTGCGAGTGCAGTACCGTTAGGCCCACCGCCAACAATAACAATGTCAAAACGATTATCTGCTGTCATAAAATATGTACCTCCTATTCATTCCTTCGATAATTTTCACTCAAGTTGATATTCGTATTCAGTGCCTGTTTTACCACTGGCAGGAAATTCTATCATGTGCCAGAAAGAAAAAGTCAATACCATTCAGCCCTTTTATGAAAAATTGGAAACGCTGAATAAAGGTCATATATCTGTTGAATTACATACAGAACATACCAAATGGATAAGTGAAGACCAAAAGAATGGAATGCTCTTCTGTTAAATATTTGGATGGTATTTGGAGATGGTTATATGTCGTAATATAATCGTATTTGATGAGGTGGTCGTATTTAAAGATTTTACCTTATTGGTATTTGATTATCTTTGCCGCAGCGTGGGCATCGTATAACTTTGCCTTTGTAGTCTGGCGGTATCCTGAAGGCAGTTCCACATTGGCAGGCGAGCGCGGTATATTGATGCAGCTTATCCAGGAGGCCTGAGACCTCTCTGGCGCGCTCCAGCTTCTGTTGTGATTCGGATGATTTGTCCAAGACTGGCGTCTGCTGGCGTGTGGCCACTAATCCAGCAGCACCTGCGAGGGCGGAGCCGGGGATAATGTTTTGCTTGATATTACGGACTTGCTGGAACGCTTTGTTGTAGTCGACGAACGAGGCACCTCCGGCCATGCTGCGCAGGATCCTTACCCTTTCGCGAATGGGAGGATGCGTGCTGGTTAGGTCGCTGGCCGACCGGCCCTCTTTACGGAAAGGATTCGCGATGTACATGGGCGCGAAGGCCTGATTGGCCGATTTCAGTCCCACTGTGGAGTCTGCGATCTTCTCCAACGCTGACGCTAGTCCCTCCGGATACCTAGTATAGAGTGCCCCCGAAGCATCTGCCAGGTATTCCCTTTTTCGAGAAATGGCAAAATAGATCAATTGAGCGAAGATCGGCGCAAGTATCGCCAGCAACAGGGCTACAATCATGATAATGGCTGCGCCGTTTCCCCCTCCCCCACTGCCACTCCGCCTTCCCCTGCCGCCGCCGCTGAATAGCATCACCCTGCTGCCGTACCATGCCAGAATGACAATTGTGCCTAGTAGAACGCTGCAGAGCGTCATCAGGAGAACATCCCGATTCTGGATGTGAGACATCTCGTGGGCTACCACGCCCTGCAGCTCATCGCGGTTCATCTTCTGCAGCAGGCCGGAGGTAACGGTCACAGCCGCATGCTTCGGGGATCGTCCGGTGGCGAAAGCGTTAATCGCCGGATCGTCGATGATATATACGTCAGGCATCTTCTCCAGACCCGATGCGATCTTCATCTCCTCGACAACGTTCCAGAGGCGAGGATAATCGTCCGGCCCGATCTTTCTGGCTCTGGAGAGGGATAGTATGAGAGCGCCGCCCTGGAAGTAGGCTATCAGGTTCATAACCGCCCAGATTACCAGAGCGATGATCAGGCCAAACAAGCCGCTGCCGAGGAAGGCTTCACCCAGGAAATAGCCTAATAAGAGTAGCACTAATGCCAAGGCAGCTACCAGTATCATGGAACGTCTTCTATTGGACTGAATTTGTGCCCACATATCAGAGTTGTTCTAATCTATTTATTAAAACTTACCTTCGGGGCTTCTCTCTCCTCCGGGCCCTTGACCTCAAAGAACTCGCCCGACTTGAAGCCGAACATGCCTGCTACAATGTTGGATGGTGCCATCTGTGTCTTATTATTGTATTGCAGGACAGAATCGTTATAGAACTGACGTGAGAAGCTGATTTTGTTCTCGGTTGAGGATAGCTCTTCCTGAAGAGCTAGGAAGTTCTCGTTGGCTTTTAGATTGGGATATTGCTCCGCCACGGCCAGGAGTCTGGCAAGAGCGCCGCTGAGGCCTCCCTCAGCCTTTGCTTGTTCGCCCACGCCTTTTCCCACGGCACCCACGGCAAGGTTGCGGGCCTGGGTGACCGCCTCCAGCGTTTGCCGCTCGTGCGCGGCGTAGCCTTTTACTGTCTCGATGAGGTTGGGGATGAGGTCATGCCGCCGTTTCAACTGAACGTCGATTTGCGACCATGAATTCTTAACCTGGTTACGGAGCCCTACCAGCGAGTTGTAGATGACGAAGAAGGTGATTGCCAGTAGTACTAGTATTCCTAGAACGATCCCTAATATAATCCAAACCATCTCACACCTCCATTATAATTGTGACTATTACCTTGCCTTAAATGTTTCGCCGAGAAAGTTGATTACTCGATCATTTGGACTTGATTCTGAACGAGATTGCGATATCAGTTGTTTTATTACTTGGCCCACCTCACCGCCATCGAACCAAAGGCCCTCTCCAAGAGTGCAGGCGTCAATTATTACTTCTGGAGAGCTTCCTATAGCAACTTTCTTCATCCTCTTCCTGCAAAGAGAACACTTTCTGGCAGCCTCTTTTATTTTCTTTTCAGGCAAACCTAATATTTTCCGCATATTGAAATCGGAAGCCTCTATGTTCATCGATTCAACTAGAAGCTCCAGCTCGTCGGCATCGAACCATACGCCAAAACACTTGGTGCAATAGTCGAGTTCAATTTTTTCGTGTTCGACTATTATCATCGGAACTTTGCAAACCGGACAACGCATCCTCAAAGCCTCTTCGTATTTATATCATACCGAGTTATAGTAATGTATATCGATTCGTTTATAATCTGGGCGCGGAATAGCCACCAGCCTTACCTGGAGGTCCCTGCCAGATATCGGCAGCGCAGTTTGTCTTCAGCAGGTTCTCGAATTCGGCAGTTTCCGTTTCTATTTGTTCGATTCTGTGTCGTATTTTTGAATCCATGCTCCTGAATTTCTCCAACGGTATCTCGCCGACCTTATTCCGTGTGCTGAGATTATCCAAGTCCTTTTTAAGTACTCCCAGTTCTTTCTTGACCGCTTCCATCTCCCGCTCGAGCCTGTTCTTAATAGCTTTTATCTCAGACTCAGACGGGGGGATCTTGCGGCTATAGTCTTCCTTCATTGCTTCGTACTGGTCGTTTTGCACCGACCCTTCCGCTTTCAGTTTCTCCAGATTTTTGAGGTAGCCTTGGTTGGCCTCCAGAGTTGTATAAGCTGCTTTAAGACCCTTCATATATTTTGAAGCCATGATGCACCTCCTTAAGCTATATTCCTATCAAGCTGTTGCGAAGTAAGGATAAATAAATATAACAGGTATTTTGGTATTTGCCAATACCTATGTCAAGGCTAAGATTGCAATTTATTACGAAGTTATAGTTATTTTAATAACCCCAATAATGTGAGATAAAATCGCATCTACATGACAAATGAAAGATAAAGCCAGTAGACAAGGATATTTATTATAGTTAGCGGCAGTCCTATTTTGGCGAATTCGATGAAGGTTAAAGTTTCACCGGCATTCTTTTCAGCATTCTGAATTATTATCACATTACTGACAGCGCCTAAAATAATCAGGTTCCCTGCTATTGTACTACCAGCAGCAAGCGCCATCAGCTCTTTTGTAGAGGCTCCGAGTTGTATCAGTGTCGGCATATACAAGGCAACAAGCGGAACATTAGAAACAAACTGGCTGACGATTACTGCCACTATCATGATAATGCTAACCGAGGCTAGGTTGAGATTCATAGAGGCGAGCTGGCGCTGGAAGAAACGAGAATCCCAAACGCTTGCCATCAAAATGAACATTGCGGCAAAGAATATCATCGTATGCCAGTCTATTCTTCTAATTATTTCCAGCCTCTTTGGGCTGAATACGATGATCGGTAATGCGGATGCCAGGGCGATATATGTCAACCTGAAGTCGATATTGACTCCTGCGGATACGATCGCTATTTTTATTAATATCAGGCTTAGGAGCAATGCAAGCGAAATGCGGCATAATTTTGCAAGCCCTTTGTCGGTAATGGGTTCCGGCGATGCAGTAATTTTTTTAACAAGGAAATGTTTTTTATAATAGATTTTCAATATGAAGTAAGCTGCAAGAAGGTTCACAATAGTTGGAACGGCCAGATATTTTATAAATGTAACGAATGGGTTTGGCACATCACCATCGACGGCGATAAGTAAATTCTGGGGATTACCGATGGGGCTCATAACACTCCCGATCGTGATTGCAAAAGCCAGTGCAAATAATAGAAGCTTGGTATTTACAGCACTTTTTTTCGCCAGCAGGAGAACGACAGGAGTGCCGATAATCGCCAATGTGTCGTTCATTAAGAAGGCGGACAGAAAGCCCATTCCAAAGAGTATATAAAGGATCAGGCTGTCTACCGAGCTCGCTCTGCGGAAGAATTTGTATGACAGGTGGGCGAGATAGCCGCTCTCTTCCAGCGCGCGCCCTATGACGAACATTCCAAAGAGAAAGAGCATAACATCAAGATTGATAGCCCTAAATGCGTTTAATGGGGATATCTGCCGTGTTAGCAGAACGGCTATAGCACCGAGCAGCATGATCTGCCATAGCTGAAATCGTATGCGTCCGATTCGTCTGACAGCTATGAGGATAAAAACTATCAGCAGAACAATGATTGATAGCATAGTTGAAACAATCGTATAGCAGATATATTATATTACTTAGTGTATCTAAATCAATTGATTACATTCGCTTGTTGTCGTACCATCAAAGAAATCTGTATGGGTACTAGGCGAATCACATATAATAGGTATGTAAGTTTATTGAAGAACACTTGGAGAGATTCTTAAAGAAAGGGGGCAGAAATGAAGATTCCACAGTATGTAACAGTTGCGGAAGTGAAGAGGGTGTGCAAGGAGTTTGGTTTAAGTGATTGGACGAAAATTAAGGAGCCTAAGGTAACGGCAAAAGAGGCCAGGGTCATCCTCGATATTGTGAATGTTAAGAAGATGGGGATCACACTTGAAGATTTCCGTATGGGGCTTGAAGTAGAGCTGGAGCATGGGACGAGGTTTGCTGATGCGAATGTAACGAACAACCATCCCATACTTACGGGCATGATCGTGCTTGCACACATGAAAGAGACGCTTGATTACTATGAACGGCTAGATGTTGCTGAAATAGAGGGTGACTTGCTCAAGGCTGTTCTAGCAAAGAAACTCGATAAGATTGAAGCGAAGTATAAAAAACTCATTAAAGCCCAGGCTGCTCTCAATAATGTGGTTTCTGCCCAACTGAAGTAAGTCTTTAATTCGGTTTGAGAAGGTTTTGAAATAGCAAGAGGATGTCCTCGAAATACGAGAGGACATCCTCTTAAGTTTTCATTCCAATATTGGTGGGCCATCTTGGTTTCGAACCAAGGACCTCAGTCTTATCAGGACTGCGCTCTAACCAGCTGAGCTAATGGCCCCCGATATGATCTGAAATTAATACGACTTTTATTAGTCGCCGCCGAGCTTGCCTGACAGGTGGATTAGTAAGAGCGTGCTGAACAGTCCTAGGAATAGAACAGCAAATACGTTGCCTGCTATTGCTGTGCCGCTGCCCCATGCACATATTGAACCGTAGCCATAATTAATACAAGCCCTGCTGCCGAAGATTTGCAGTACTAGGGAGAGCAGCGATACGCATCCCACTGTAATACCACTGATGAATAGAGCTATTTGATTGGTAAAAAATCCAGACAGATAAAGCAGTGTGATACATGCGGTAGCGCCAACGAATATACATTCTAGGGATTTACCGAAGCCATCAATACCCCCATACGCAACACCTAGTAAGATTGTTGCCAATAGAGCTAAGCCAGCTACAATCCAAGCACAGATGAAATAGAGCATTTTTGCGCCAGTCATTCCTGACATCTGTCACCCCCTTATAATTTTTGCTCAGGTTTTTGCGATGATTGAATACATCTATGTCTGAACCTGAGCTTTGCTTATTCTATCAAGGAGATTTACTTAAATCAATACATGAGAGGTAATTTTTAAAATAAAAAAGCACCTTAACCACTGGGTAGCAGAAGGAAGGAATTAAAACTATATAACACCAATGTGGTAGTTTCTTGTAAGACTTGCCCCATCGACCGACCTAGGAGATAAGCCCGAAGGCTTGTTTATCTCCCTAGAAAGGAGGTGATCCAGCCGCAGCTTCCGCTACAGCTACCTTGTTACGACTTCGTCCCAGTCACCAGCCCCACCCTAGGCGACTACTTCCCTTGCGGGTTAGCCCATCGACTTCAGGTGTTGCCAGCTTCCATGACGTGACGGGCGGTGTGTACAAGGCCCGAGAACGTATTCAACGCAGCTTGCTGATCTGCGTTTACTAGCAACTCCGGCTTCATGCAGGCGGGTTGCAGCCTGCAATCTGAACTGAGGATGGTTTTTTGGGATTAGCTCCGGGTCGCCCCTTGGCATCCCTCTGTACCCTCCATTGTAGCGTGTGTGTAGCCCAAGTCGTAAGAGCCGTGCTGACTTGACGTCATCCCCACCTTCCTCCCCGTTTTGCGGGGCAGTCTCGCCAGAGAATTCAACTGGCAACGAGGGTTGCGCTCGTTGCGGGACTTAACCCAACACCTCACGGCACGAGCTGACGACAGCCATGCAGCATCTGTATACAGGCCCCGAAGGGCAGACAAGCTTCCTCATCTTTCCTGTATATGTCAAGACTTGGTAAGGTTCTTCGCTTAGCTTCGAATTAAACCACACGCTCCGCTGCTTGTGCGGGCCCCCGTCAATTCCTTTGAGTTTTAGCCTTGCGGCCGTAGTCCCCAGGCGGGATACTTAAAGCGTTAGCTTCGGCACGGAGGGGGTCGATACCCCCCATACCTAGTATCCATCGTTTACGGCGTGGACTACCAGGGTATCTAATCCTGTTTGCTCCCCACGCTTTCGCGCCTCAGTGTCAGGTACAGCCCAGGGAGCCGCTTTCGCCACTGGTGTTCCTCCCGATCTCTACGCATATCACCACTACACCGGGAATTCCACTCCCCTATGCTGCCCTCAAGTTCTCTAGTTTCTCTGACACCCTCCCAGTTAAGCCGGGAGATTTCACCAAAGACTTGGAGAACCACCTACACGCCCTTTACGCCCAGTAAATCCGGATAACGCTCGCCTCCTACGTCTTACCGCGGCTGCTGGCACGTAGTTAGCCGAGACTTATTCCTTGGGTACCGTCATTATCTTCCCCAAGAAAAGGGGTTTACAACTCGAAAGCCGTCATCCCCCACGCGGCGTTGCTGCGTCAGGCTTTCACCCATTGCGCAATATTCCCTGCTGCTGCCTCCCGTAGGAGTCTGGACCGTATCTCAATTCCAGTGTGGCTGATCATCCTCTCAGACCAGCTACCGATCTAAGCCTTGGTGGGCCATTACCTCACCAACTAGCTAATCGGACGCAAGCCCATCCTAAAGCGCCGTAGCTTTCCTCCTTGCGGAGCGTATGCGGTATTAGCCCCGATTTCTCGAGGTTGTCCCCCACTTTAGGGTAAGTTCTTACGCGTTACTCACCCGTCCGCCACTGCCTGATAAATCAGGCCGTTCGGCTTGCATGCATTAGGCACGCCGCCAGCGTTCATCCTGAGCCAGGATCAAACTCTCCAAAAAAGACAATTTGATCTGTAAAGAACCTTCCTTCTGCTATCCAGTTGTTAAGGTGCAACGAACTCACATGTTATCATGCTGTTTCAGGGTTGTCAATATTACGCTCAATTCTCCGTAAATATCCGACAGTTATCCTCCTTTTTCAAATCAGGTAGCGGTGGTTTCATTTCCATAGCCATGCTGAGGGGAACTCTTGGTTTTCCTTTAGAAATTATTTAGTTTCCCCCTTCAATATTTAGTTTAGATGTTCTTTAGTAAGTGTGTGCTAGCTTGTACATGGACTGTCGGATTTCTACGGAAACAATGCGTATTAAAAAGACAGGGTCAGGAAAGTGTTATACGAATATTCAAATTACGAAGACCTTGACGAAAGCGTTGTATCCCGTTATATAATGAAAAACGTAATTCACTAAAAAAGATGTAACGATCTATTTTGCAATATGCGAATTATTACTGGTACAGCTAAGGGGCAGCAGATCAAGTCGCCGAAGGGTGTCCATCTGCGTCCCACATCAGAATTGACGAGGAGCATGATTTTTTCAATTCTGGAATCTATGCAAGCTGATTGGTCACTGGTACTTGATATCTATGCTGGTACTGGTTCGTTGGGGCTTGAGGCGCTCAGCAGGGGTGCCGGCTGGGTTGATTTCATAGAACAAGATCCCAAGTGCTGTGCAGCTATTAATGAAAACCTATCAAATGCCGGCTTCGCGGACCGAGCTCACGTTTATTGCTTGGCTGCTATGAAAGCGATGTCGTCGCTAAAAAAGAGATACGGCATTGTAGTAATGGGGCCGCCTTATAAAGACACGTCTTTCCTTGAGGTGCTCGATCGATTATCCGCTTCTCCTTTGGTCGGCCTTGGATCTATCATCGTGGCCGAGCACTCATGCCATCTACCGCTTGAATCCGGCTATGGTGATTTTCAGTTGGTGAAAGAACGACGACACGGCGAGACTTGCGTCTCAATCTATCAGTAGGAGGGATTAAATTGACTTTAGCCCTTTATCCAGGAAGTTTTGATCCAGTTACCATGGGGCATGTCGATATAGCGGAGCGAGCGGCTGCGCTATTCGATGGGGTTATTGTAGGTGTCTACGAAGTTCCACCTAAGCAGCTGTTGTTCAATGCCAAGGAGAGAGTCTCGCTTATGAAAAAGGCTCTCAAACATATCCCGAATGCAAAGGTGGTAAGCTATGATGGGCTCACAGTAGAATTTGCCAGGAAAATGAAAGCTAAAGTTATCGTACGCGGCCTACGTATGAGCTCTGATTTTGAGAAAGAATTTGAAATGGCGCTGATGAACAAAAAACTAGCATCGGACATTGAAGTAGTGTGTTTTATGACGAAGCTGGAATTTGAGTTCGTCAGCTCGAGTCTGCTTAAGGAGGCGGCCAGATTGGGAGGAAATATTGAGGATCTGGTTCCTCCGCATGTCATGGATGCTTTAAATGAAAAGTTTTTTAAGAAATAATGTAGCAGGATAGCAGAAACTATTAAATGTCTGCAAAGACATGTCAATATAAGGAGGTAAAAGGTGGCTTATAAAATTGTCGAATCATGCATAAGTTGTGGTGCTTGTGAGTCAGAATGTAAGAATGATGCAATTAGCGAAGGCGATACAATTTATGTAATTGATCCAAATAAATGCACGGAGTGCGTTGGTGCCTCTCAAGAGCCTCGGTGTGTTGATACATGCCCTCTTGATGATTGTATTGTCCCTGATCCTGCCCATAAAGAGGATAAAGCGAAATTACTCGAAAAATGGCGCAAACTTCATCCGGGAGAGAAGCCAGTCGCTGGTACGTTCTAGCCAGGTAGCGGAGTTTTTCGCCCTACAACCATCGTCTGAAAGCCGATTATGGCATTCAGCCGTGGGTTATCGAAATGATAAAGGCGCAGCTTCTTTAAGAGGCCCAGTCCTATTTTACCTATAGTTTTCGATGCTTTCGGGAAAGTCTCTTCTAAGAAGAAAGCTTGGAACATGTAGAATTGAAATCCGAAGGCGAATCCGTCTCTTGCTATAGGGCTTAAACCCGCCTGTTCCATTAATTTTGATAGCTGATTGTTGGAGTAACTTGCCTCCGGATAAAAGAGGAAGCGGGGACCTAGCAAACGCTTTGTTAGCGAGTGAATCAGGGCGAATTTATTAGGAACCGACACGATAACTATCCCACCGGGTTGGCACACCCTTGCATGTTCTTTTAACATTTGTGCCGAGCGTTCAATCGGGAAGTGCTCAATCACGCCCTCCGAATAGACAACCTCGAACGAGCCGTCCTTGAATGGAAGCGAAAAGCCGTTTCCCTTTATCGCTTCTACTTGTACCCCCTCTTTTTGGCAGAAGAATGCGATTGTGGGGAAGGCATGGTCCGGAATATCTACCCCAACACACCTGCAGTTCAATTCTTTCGCGATTCGTGTCAGTATCCTGCCGCTGCCGAAGCCGACTTCTAAGACATGTGAATCCTTTGGGATATGCTTGCGGAAGGTGCTGTAGGCGTAGGGGAAATGCCAAGTATCGTTTTGAAGCCATTCGGGGAAATACAGCCAGGTTGGTTCTTTAGGCATTATTGTACTTCTATTGATAAGCCATTATGTATTTGATGATCAATATTGGCATGGTGTATTAAAATTCAAAGAGTGTTCACTGGAATAGCTGTTTGACTGGATCGTCGAAATCGCCAGGCAGAAGGACCAGGATGCCGGGGATCCAATCGAGCATAAGTTGCGCGATACCCGATCCTTGAATAAAATCGGTCCCTAATCCGTATTTGACGCATGCTGCAAGAACTGCTGCGCATAACAACGCTCCTAAAGCCAGGCCGAGTATTCCTCCCATTAACCTGTCAAACCACTTTAAGAATATCAGATGTACAAGTCGATTGAGTATGACAGCCAAAACAATGGATACTATCATGGTACTAACGATGATGATCGCGTAACCTGTCCATTCTGCATATTCCGCATTGTCTATTGGCAGCCAGCCCCCCACGGTCGGCGCGTAGAGCCCCGCCAGGATAACGCCGACAATGATACCAATTAATGGCAGTATCATATTAATAAAGCCGCGCCAGATGCCAACGACGGTAGAGAGTAATAAAACTGCTATTAGGATGATGTCAAACCAGTTCATTTTTACCTCCCATTGTTGGAAGAGGTCCGTATAATTACCTTAGAAACAACCGAATTATCGGCATTCGTTTTATATGTATAGTGTTGAAAGAGGCGATTTTATAATTTTGAGCAAAGCGATTAGATATATCCATGGATATTTAGGCGAGCAAACAGAGATAGAGCATATGTTGAGAACCACACGTAGCTCGAGTGTGTTAGAAATTTATCAATCTATACTACTCATCTCCTCCTGCCGAGGTACTCATCTAGCATCTTCCCTTCTGGGAAGGTAGAATAGACTTCTTTAAGTATTTTCCCGAATAGCTTACTGGCTTCTGTTACGCTGAGGGATGTCTTGTTGTTTTGGATATAGGATATGGTTATGCTTTTAGCAATGTCTCTGGCGTTGGGGAGGGTATCCTCACTGGATTCGATGACTTCTTTCAACACCGTTCCAAAAATCTTCTTGACATCTTCAGTTTTCACTTCGCATTTGGCCACGATAGCTACGCTGATATCACTTGCAATGTCGTACAGTTCCATATGAATCACCTCCTGCATTATTATCATCTGTTGCTCCAATCTAGGAATCACATTCTATTACATTAATTATGTTTTGAAAAGGGGGTTTGTAGAAAAATGAATAATTTTGGCTAAAGGTGCTCTTGGCCGAAGGACATATTGACTTATAAGATATATCCTTATAAGATAAAAGGGTAATACATAAATAATTCAAAAGAGTCTTTTGTAATGCGTATTAGCAACTCGTTGGTTTTAATATCATTATTGTTCGCAATAATAGTCTTAGTTGTTCTTTTTATATTCGAAGCCGGTGTTGCCCTTGGTGTGGATGATGGGAATGCTATAGATGTCCAAAATGCTAATCTTTCTCTGATCTTGGAAGTTGAGACAGTTGCGAACGCAAGTTGCGTAGTAATCAATGAGGTTATGTATGACCCGCGACAATCTGGTACAGACACCGCGCATGAGTGGATTGAGTTGTACAATACCTGCAATGAGACGATTGAGCTCGTCGGTTGGAAGATTGGTGATAATAGTAGTAAGAAAGAAGATATAATACCTTCGCTAAATATTTCACCATGTGGTTTTGCTATAATCGCGGCCTCATATAATTTTTCTGATAATTTTCCGGAGTTCAATGGCAGTGTTGTCTTTATTGATGATAAAAGCATCGGCTCTGGTTTGAATAATGATGGGGATCGTGTCACCCTGAATGACAGTGCGGGCAAAGTGATTGATCAGTTATCATATGGCAAGGATAAAAGCATAACATCGTTGCCGGATGTGGATGAAGGTCATTCTTTAGAGCGATATCCTGCAGGTGGAGCTATTTTTGTAGATAATTTGGCACCGACGCCGGGGTTCGGTTTGCCACCCGCAACGCCTTCTCCTACACCATCGGCCACGCCCACGCCTGATCCCACACCTACACTTACGCCTAAGCCCATGCCAACACCCACTCCTATGCCGACACCTACGCCTGCAGGTACGGTTGCTGGCAGGGGTGATGTTCTGATTAACGAAATTATGTATGATCCGAAAACTACGAATGAATCCGATCACGAGTGGGTAGAGCTTTATAATACGTGTGATGAGACGATTGAAGTCGTCGGCTGGAATATCAGTGACAATAAAAAAGCTAAGCTGATACCTTCATTTAATATCTCGCCGCATGGGTTTGCAATAATCGCTGCCTCAACCAACTTTTCCGATGACTTCCCAGAGTTCAATGGCGGCGTCGTATTTATAAATGGAAGCATTGGTAATGGTTTAAATAACGATGGGGATCGTATCACCTTGAATGATAGTGCGGATACTGTGATCGATGAGATTTCATATGGCAAAGACGGAGAACTTACAGCTGTGGCGGAAGGCCATTCTTTAGAGCGTCAGCCGGCAGGCGGTGAGTTTATAGATAATTCTGAGTCGTCACCGGGTCGTGGTTTGCCACCGCCCACTCCAACCCCTGTTCCGACATCTACATTTACACCTACTCCGACGCCAACGGCGACTTCTTTACCTACTCCTTCTGCATCACCGAGCCCTACGCCGACGGGTACTGTTGCTAATAGAGGCGATATACTTGTTAATGAGGTACAGTACAATCCGCTGCAATCCGGTGCAGATGCAGCGTATGAGTGGGTTGAGATATATAATACGCGCAATGAAACAGTTAAGCTTGCCGGCTGGGAGATCAGAGATAATGGTGGGTATGACTTGGTCCCTTCGCTTAATATCTCGCCAAATGGATTTGTTATAATAGCCGCCTCGGAAAATTTTTCTGCGAACTTCCCGAACTATTTGGGAGAAATAGGATATGTCGCGGATGGTGTTATCGGAAATGGTCTTGGGAATAACGGAGACCGTCTCACAATTAAGGATAGTTTAGGAACGGTAATTGATGAATTCTCATACGGGGATGATGAAAGCATTACATTGCCACCGCATAAGAAGGTCGGTGAAGGGCATTCCATGGAGCGCCGGCCGGCTGGCGGTGAGTTTATAGATAATGCGGAGCCGACACCGGGGCGCGGCTTGCCCTATGCTACACCTACTCCCACAGCGAATCCTACTTCAACACCAACACCTTCAGTCTCCCCAACGCCAGTAAATATGTCGCAGGGGACCGTTGCCAATCGAAGCGCTATTTTAATCAACGAGGTTCAGAGTAATCCTCTGCAGTCAGGCTCTGATTCAAGCTACGAATGGATCGAGCTTTTTAACCCTGGCACTGAAGCTGTCGAGTTAATCGGCTGGGGAATAAGTGATAATTACGAAATGGATGAAATACCATCGCTGAATGTGTCGGCTAACGGTTTTGTCCTGGTCGCAGCCTCCGAGAATTTTTCAGTCAACTTCCCGAATTATAACGGAACCATCGTATTCACCGCGGATGGGCGCATAGGCAACGGATTAGGGAATGCAGGGGATCGTCTCATATTGAAAGACAGTGCAGGGACGATAATTGATGAGATGTCCTATGGTGATGATGAAAGCATAACGTCGCCGTCATGCCAGAGTGTGGCTGATGGACACTCTCTTGAGCGGGCGCCTTGCGGCGGCCTGTTTATCGATAATGAAGTACCGACACCTGGATGTTGTCTGCCAAGTTACAATCAAACGCCGGCGCTTACGCCAACTCCGACTCCGGTTTCTGCCTTAACGCAGATTCCGACGGAGTCGAACTCAAGCGATTCAATAAATATAAACCAATTGCATTCAACAGATCTCTCCCGTTCTGTAAGCAGTATGGCTCATAAATCTTCGTCACTCGATCAATCGGTTGAATCCCCCGGTATGTCTCTCAGGTCTCTGCTTACTACTTTGTCCTCGGCCCTCATAGTAATATTGGTGTGGACGTTATACAGGGGAAAGGCCAGATAATTGTCTCATCCCGATATCTAGGCTATAATTCAAATTAGTCCAATGCCAAAATCATCAACGATAGCGATAGACGGACCCGCAGCCTGTGGGAAAACCACTGTCGGTAGGCTTTTGGCAAAAAAGCTGGGATACCGGTTTGTTGATACCGGGGCGATGTATCGAGCGCTGACCTGGGAGGCATTAAGGCTTGGAGTAGATATTGAGGATGAAGGCGCACTGGGAAGGCTAGCGGAGAGCACGAAAATGGAGCTTCCTCCTGATGGAGACGATGGGATCATAGTGAACGGCCGTTATATAAATAACGAGTTACGCAGCCCTGAAGTCGATTTCGGCGTATCTCCTGTAGCAAAGGTGCCAGGCGTACGCAAGGTCTTGGTGCGGAATCAGCGGCTGATAGCGAGGGATGGCAACATAGTAATGGTGGGGCGGGATATAGGGACCAACGTTCTACTTGATGCTGACCTGAAGGTTTATCTGGATGTGTCCATTGAGGAGCAGGCCAGACGTCGCTATAAAGAGATGGTCGAGCAGGGAGAAAAGGCTGAATACAAAGAGATACTTGCCAGCCTTATTCGGAGGGATCGGATCGACAGCAAGCGTTCCGTTAATCCGCTGCGCAAGGCTGATGATGCTTATGTTATTAATACAGATATTATGGACGCCAATGGAGTTCTGGGCGAGATTTTAAAGCTGGCGGGTGGACGCTGATGCCGTGGTTTCATGACTTGGGCATTACATTTGTAATGAGGCCTCTCCTCTTCCTGTTCACTCGCTACAAGGTAGAAGGTAAGAATAATGTTCCCCAGCAAGGCCCTTTGATTGTTGTGTCAAATCACCTTAGCATGACCGATCCCCCCGTGCTATCTACAAGTATCCCGCGCAGCATTGTGTTCATGACCAAGGAAGAATTATTCAGCGACCCGATATTAGGCCCTTTTGCCAGAGGGTGGCACGCTTTTCCAGTACGACGAGGTCATCTCGACCGGGAGGCACTGCGACAGGCCGATCAAGTGTTACGCGATGGGCTGGCTTTGGGTATGTTCCCCGAAGCAATGAGGAGCGCTACCGGAAAGATGCAGCAGGGATATACCGGAGCTGCGTTAATCGCGCTGCGTAATAAAAGCCTGATTCTGCCCGTAGGTATAAAAGGGGCTGATAAATTGAATAAAATCAATTTTATCTTTCACCGACCGGAACTAACTGTTAACATTGGCAAGCCGTTTACGCTGCCGCACTCCGGCGGCAGGCTGACCAAGGAGCAGCTCGCTCCGGCGACGGATATCATAATGAGAAAGATCGCCGAACTCCTGCCGGAGAGTTATCGGGGGTATTATGCAGATAGAGAAAGCCGCTGAGATAGGCTTTTGCACCGGTGTCAGGCGCGCTATCAATATGATCGAGCGTGCTGCCACGGAGCTTGGCCCGCTGCAGACACTGGGCCCGATCGTGCATAATCAGCAGGTAGTGGACAGGCTTGCCGAGCACGGGGTCACAGTGGCCGAGAGCCTCGATCAGTTGAAAAGAGAAATCCTTTGTATCAGCTCACATGGTGTAGGCCCGCAGGTTATACAAGAAGCAGAGGCTCGTGGCATAAGGATAATCGATACTACATGTCCTTTCGTACGTCGTTCTCAGGTCGCGGCGAAGAGGCTGGCAAACTCCGGATTCTCCGTGATCGTTTTCGGCGACGAAAATCATCGCGAGGTGCAGGGCGTGCTGGGGTACGCCGGCGAAAAGGGCTTGGCGACTGTCAAGGTGCCCTCATTTAAGAAGCTATCGCCTCGTGTAGGAATCCTGTCTCAAACAACGCAGAGCTTCTCAGCCTTCCACAACTTCGTATCATCCTTTGTCCAGACGCATTTGGAGAGCATCGCGGAGCTTCGGGTAGTGAATACAATATGCGACGCTACGAGGAAGCATCAGGAGGCGGCGTTGGAACTGGCAAGACGCTCGGACCTTATGCTGGTGGTAGGCTCGCGCGGGAGCGCAAATACTAAGCGACTTGCTGAGTTGTGCTCGGCTCTGGTTGAGACACATCATATCGAAACGGCACAAGAAATCGATCCGAAGTGGCTAAGTGGAAAAGTTGAACGTATCGGGATCACTGCAGGAGCCTCTACCCCCGATGAGGTTATCGACGAAGTGATTTCAAGACTTGGGGGAATGCAATAGTATTTGCCAGCTAGGATATGGTATAATTACTTTCTGCCAAGCCCAAGAATAGCTAAGGAAGATTCGTCAAATGGACGTTCGTCCCTGTAGATCAAGTAATAATTCTGATAGAAAATCTTTGATCAAGCTTAATCAACCCCCTGTATCCCCCAATCATGGGGGAAGATTAAAAGGAATTAGGGGACACCCCCAGACCCCCTGGTCCTTCCGCGGAAGGACACCTCTTTTTCAATGGTTAATTTCATTAACTGGAGGGTAGCAATGTCGAAGTATGTCTATGCATTCGGTGGCGGGAAGGCGGACGGGAACGAAGCAATGAAGAACCTCCTTGGCGGCAAAGGGGCCAACCTTGCCGAAATGGCAGGGCACCCCGACCTGCGCTTGCCGGTGCCGCCTGGATTCACCATAACGACCGAGGTCTGCACGTATTACTACGCCCACAAGCGAAGCTATCCCAAAGATCTGGCAGCAGAGGTCAGCAAAGCGCTGGCCCAGGTAGAGAAGCTGAGCGGCAAAAAGTTCGGGGATGCGAAGAACCCCCTGCTCGTCTCCGTGCGTTCGGGGGCGCGGCGGTCCATGCCCGGCATGATGGACACAGTGCTCAACGTCGGACTTAACGACACAACGATTAAAGGCCTTATTGCACAGACGAAGGATGCGCGTTGCGCTTACGACGCCTACCGTCGGCTGATAATGATGTATGCCGACGTGGTGATGGAAAAGGCTGAGGGCATCGAACCGAAAGGCGGCAAGGGAATCCGCAAACTGCTCGACGAACGCCTGGAAGAGGTTAAAAAACATAAAGGTTACAAGAACGATACCGATCTGACCGCCGACGACCTCAAGGCCCTGGTGGCTGAATTCAAGAGGACAGTCAAAGCCAAGCTTGGGAAGCCCTTCCCCGACGATCCGCAGGACCAGCTTTGGTGTGGCATAGGGGCGGTTTTCATGAGCTGGAACGGCAAGCGGGCGGGCGAGTATCGCCGTATCGAGAAAATCCCCGACGACTGGGGGACCGCGGTCAATGTGCAGGCGATGGTCTTCGGCGATATGGGCGACGGTTCGGCGACCGGCGTCGCTTTCACGCGCAACCCGGGCAGCGGCGAAAACAATTTCTACGGCGAATATCTTATTAATGCTCAGGGTGAAGATGTGGTAGCGGGCATCCGCACCCCTGCGCCGATCAACAAGTACTCCAAGAACGCCCAGAGCAAACATCTGCCTACACTTGAAACGGTGATGCCCAAAATTTATAAACAGCTGTTCGAATATCAGCAAAGGCTCGAAGAGCACTATAGGGACATGCAAGACATCGAATTTACCATCGAAAAAGGCAAGCTTTTCATGCTGCAGTGCCGTGTCGGTAAGAGGAACGGCGTAGCGGCGGTGCGCATGGCCACAGAGATGTGCAAGGAAGGACTGATCGATGCGCAGACGGCTATCATGCGCGTGGCACCCAATCAGCTCGTGGAGCTGCTTCTGCCCATGATCGATCCGAAGGCGGAGGCGGGCGTTTCCCCAATCGCAAAGGGGCTCCCAGCCGGGCCGGGCGGAGCCAAAGGCAGGGCAGTTTTTACCTCGGCCGATGCCGTGGCATGGGCCGGCCGGGGCGAGAAGGTCATATTGGTACGTGAAGAGACGTCGTCTGAAGATGTCGACGGCATGCATAAGGCGCAGGCTATCCTCACCAGCAAGGGCGGGATGACCTCGCATGCTGCGCTCGTAGCGAGAGGTTGGGGCAAATGCTGTATCGTCAGCTGTGCCGACATGGAGATCGGCAGTAACAACAAATCGTTCAAAACGAAGAGTGGGAAACTGGTGCGCGAGGGCGATTGGATCACGCTCAACGGGACCAAGGGCGCTGTCTACGAAGGAAGCCTGTCCCTCGTCGATGCTGACCTGGAACATAACAAAACGTACAAGGATTTCATGAAGCTCGTGGATAAGGCTCGTCGGCTCGGTGTGCGCACCAATGCCGATACACCAAAGGATGCGAAAAAGGCGCGTGATTTTGGCGCCGAAGGCATCGGCCTCTTCCGCACCGAGCATATGTTTTATGGAGAGGGCAGCGACAAGCCGCTCTTCCTGCTGCGGAAGATGATCATGAGCAAAACGGTCAAGGAGCGCAAAGCGGCTTTGGACCAGCTTGCAGTATATGTAAAGAAAGACATCAAGGCTACGATGGAGGTCATGGATGGCCTGCCGGTTACCATCCGCTTGCTCGATCCACCGCTGCATGAATTCGTGCCTCACAGCCAGGACAAGCTCAAGGCGCTGGCATCCGAGCTGCGTATCGACATGGCGGAGGTGCACAAACGCGCCGAGGGGCTGCGCGAGAACAACCCGATGCTCGGACACCGCGGCGTACGCTTGGGCATAACCTATCCTGAGATCACCGAAATGCAGGTCCGTGCTATCCTGGAGGCTGCGGCCGAGCTTATCGCCGCCGGCAAGAGGGTCGTTCCCGAGATCATGATTCCGGTCACATGTGCCGTTACCGAGATTGTCGATCACAAGGAGATTACCGACCGCATCCATGCCGAAGTATGCAAAAAGATGAATGTGAAGAAGATTCCGTTCATGTTCGGCACCATGATAGAGATCCCGCGCGCGGCGCTCACAGCCAATGAGATGGCTGAGACCGCCGAGTTCTTTTCGTTTGGCACTAACGATCTCACCCAGATGACCTTCGGCTTCAGCCGCGATGATATCGGCTCGTTCCTGCCCGATTACCTGAACAAGAAAATACTGAAGGATGATCCATTCCAGACAATAGATCAGACCGGGGTCGGAGAACTGATAAAGGTCGGCATCGAACGGGGGCGGTCGGTGCGGCCTAAGTTAAAAGTAGGCATCTGCGGAGAACACGGCGGCGATGCGGAATCGGTCAAGTTTTGCCATCGTGTTGGCATGAACTATGTGTCCTGTTCTCCTTTCCGTGTCCCCATCGCGCGTCTTGCCGCTGCGCAGGCCGCGGTCGAGGATCAAAATGTCGACAAAAAGAAGGCAGTGGCTAAAGGAACCAGTCGCGGTAAGAATAAAAAGGTGGCTAAGCGATAAAAGCAGAAATTTAAGTCGGGTGGCCTTAAATTTAGTTTTGCTTATATTCAAAAATATTTTCAGATATGATATAATAACCACTCGACAGTTTATAGAATGGGAATATTGCGTCTTGATGACTCTAGATATACCTTCTGATTTATCGCCATGTGTTGAATTGAGTATAGTCATGTTCTCTAACTGCGTGCAATTTAAATAGAATTCAGGTAGAAGGGAAAAGATGAAACAGGTAGATCGGGTAATTGCCAGTTATAATAACGATAAAAATGCACTCATCCAGATACTTCTCCAAATACAGAAGGAAAACCGATGGCTTCCGGAGGAAGAGCTTAGAAGGGTCGGTAAAAAGCTTGATATTCCAATCAACCAGATATATCACATAACTACTTTCTATAAAGCCTTCAGCCTGGTACCGCATGGCCGTCATTCTCTTGCCGTGTGTCTGGGGACGGCCTGTCATGTGCGGGGTGCACCTCGGCTGTTGGATAAAGTGAGCGAGGTGCTCGGTATTAAGCCGGGAGAGACCAGCAAGGACATGAAATATTCGTTGAGCACAGTTAACTGTCTGGGCTGCTGTGCGCTGGGCCCGGTGATTCAGGTTGATGATGAGTACTATAGTGATCCCTCATCGACAGAACTCAAGAAAATCATCGCAGAACGCGACTAAAGGGGAATTATGCCACGACTGAAATCTAACGCTGATTTAGCTAAGCTCAAAAAGCAGATACTCTCCAAGAGGGCAGGAAAGCGCTATATTGCTATTAACGCCGCCGGGACCTGCGGCCTGGCATATGGCAGCGATAAGATATATAAAGCCTTCGTGGATGAGATCAAGAAACAGGGGCTTTCGAAAGAGGTGGAGGTGCGGGCTACGGGGTGTCTGGGTTTTTGCGAGAACAGCCCTAAAGTAATGATACTTCCCGATGATATTAACTATTTCAAGGTCAAGCTGGAGGATGTATCAGAGATAGTGTCTAAGACACTGGTGGAGAAGCAGGTAGTTGACCGTCTGCTTTATAAGGATGGCAGTAAAAAGGTTGTTAAAATCAATGATATCCCCTTCTATAGCGGACAGAGCCGCATCATCTCCGGCAACAACCGCTATATTGACCCGGAGAATATCGATGATTATATCGCTCTGGGCGGATATTCTGCCCTGGCGCAGGTGCTGGGGAAGATGGAGCCCAAAGATGTTCTTGATATAGTTAAGAAATCCAACCTGCGCGGACGTGGCGGCGGAGGTTTTCCAACCGGAGTGAAGTGGGAGACCTCTGTAAACGCTCCATCCGATATCAAGTATGTGATCGTCAACGCCGACGAAGGTGACCCCGGCGCATATATGAACCGCGCCTTGCTCGAGGGTAATCCCCACAGCGTGCTGGAGGGGTTAATCATCGGGGCTTACACCGTCGGCGCTTGCGAAGGCTATATTTATGTGCGGCAGGAGTATCCGCTCGCTATCAAGCATCTCTACGTAGCTTTGGATCAGGCACGCGAGTACGGATTACTTGGAAAAGATATCCTCGGATCGGGTTTCGATTTCGATATCATAGTTCACCAGGGCGCAGGTGCCTTCGTATCGGGCGAGTCCAGCGCGCTTATGACTGCAATTGAAGGTCGTGTCGGCGAGCCGCGGCCGAAGTATATCCGTACCGCTGTGAGCGGTGTCAGGGAGAAGCCGAGTGTACTTAATAACGTCGAGACATGGGCGAATGTTCCGCTCATCATTAATAACGGGATTGACTGGTTTACCGGGATCGGTACCAAGGAGAATTACGGCACCAAGATATTCTCGCTTGTAGGCAAGGTGAACAACACCGGCCTGGTCGAGGTGCCGCTGGGGACTACGCTGAGGCAGATCATATTCGACTGCGGCGGCGGCATACGCAAGGGCAAGAAGTTCAAAGCGGTCCAAACCGGCGGGCCTTCAGGCGGGTGCATACCGGCGAGCATGCTCGATATGCCGGTAGACTTCGACCAGCTGGCCAAGGCCGGCTCAATGATGGGCTCCGGCGGCATGATCGTCATGGACGAGGACTCCTGCATGGTTGACATGGCACGCTACTTCCTCGATTTCCTCGCCTTCGAGTCCTGCGGCAAGTGCGTGCCGTGCCGCGAGGGCATACGCCAGATGCTCAAGATTTTAAACCGCATATGCGACGGCAAGGGCGTCGAAAGCGATATCAGGACGCTGGAGGAGCTGGCCGATTTGCTCAAGGACGCTTCGCTGTGCGCCCTGGGGCAGACGGCGGCCAACCCGGTGATGAGCACCGTCAAATATTTCCGCGATGAGTACGAGGCGCATATCAAAGATAAGCGCTGTCTTGCAGGTGTCTGCAAGTCGCTGGTTTCATACTTTATAGTTCCGGAGAAATGCCAGGCATGTCAGATATGTTTGCGCGAGTGCCCGGTATCTGCAATCAAGGGCGAGAAGAATATTGTACATGTGATCGACCAGAGCAAATGCACCAAGTGTGGCTCATGTATAGAGGTTTGCCCGGCGAAGTTCAGCGCAGTAGTGAAGATATCCGGAAAACCTGTCCCTCAGGCGCCGGTAAGGATGGAAGTGACACGCAAGAAAGAGGCTAGGAGCTAATGAAGACGGTTAGTTTAAATATAGACGGCAAGGCTGTAACCTGTGAAGAGGGGAAAACTCTTATTGATGCGGCCGACAGCGTTGGCATCAAAATACCAACGCTCTGCTATAACGAAAAGCTGGCCCCATACGGTGGCTGCAGGATATGCACCGTAGAAATAACCAAGAACAAGAAGAAACGCCTCGTGACTGCCTGTGTTTATCCTGTCGAGGAGGGGCTTGAGGTCAAGACGGATACCCCTGAAGTAAAGAAGATCCGTGCTACCGTTCTGGATCTGCTTCTGGCCTCATCTCCAACAGCGAAGAATGTGCTTGAAATGGCGAAGCAATACGGTATTACCAAGAGGCATTTCGAAGCTGAAAAGACTAATTGTATCCTCTGTGGCCTGTGTGTGCGTTACTGCCACGAGGTTAAGAAAGCGAACGCTATCGGATTTGTGGGGCGGGGTATTGAGCGCAGGGTAGTTTTCTTCCCTGAAATCGCCACAACAGTATGTGCCAGTTGCCGAGAGTGTTTCAGCCTCTGTCCGACGGCTAAACTGCCCTCAGAGACTGACGGAGTCTCCTTCGAGAATCTAACGCTTGGGGATTTTCTCAAAGTTAAGTAGCTCTACTACTTATACAAGGAAAAGAAAGGCGTTTATGGATTTGCCTTCCTCCATTCATTTGGCTAATTCTGACATTCGTCGAAGGCTTGAGGAGAGCGAGGGGCGATTATCCCCTTATGCCGCAAAAAGTCAATTGACTAGAGGGAGGATGCGCAGCGAAGCCCTGTGCCCCATGCGTACGGAATTCCAGCGTGACCGCGACCGCATCATTCATACCAAATCGTTCCGTCGCCTGATGCACAAAACACAGGTTTTTATCGCTCCCGCCGGCGATCATTACAGAACGCGGCTCACCCATACATTAGAGGTATCGCAGATCGCCAGATCCATAACCCGCGCCTTGAACTTGAACGAAGATTTGACCGAGGCCATATCCCTTGGGCACGATCTGGGGCATACGCCCTTCGGTCATATGGGGGAGGATATCCTCAATGATCTGTCCCCCGAGGGTTTCCGTCACAATGAGCAAAGCCTCAGGGTGGTGGACATACTGGAAAAGGATGGGCAGGGTTTAAACTTGACATGGGAGGTCAGGGACGGTATCCTTAATCACTCTAAAAACTGGACGGATATCCTCGATGAGGGCGGAGGGATAGCTTCTACGCTGGAAGGACAAATATGCAGGGTGGCCGATGCTGTGGCCTATATCAATCATGATATAGATGACGCGATCCGGGCAGGCATAATAACCGAGAGCGATCTTCCCGCCGATGTTAGCCGCTTATTAGGCAGTACAAATAGGGAGAGGATAAATTCTCTGATCATCGATATAGTCAGCTTTGCGCTAAAGACCGAGGGGGAAAGTGGCGGGCCTCCACAGATCGGGATGAGTCCTGTGGTGCGTGAGTCAGCTAATAAGTTAAGGCAGTTCTTATTGAAAAGGGTTTATGGTGTAGCTAGGGAGGAAGCGGAGCAGGCACAGGAGGTGGTTCGTGCCCTGTACCATTATTTTATCGAGAATGCTGAAAAACTGCCTGAAGAGTATAGGTTGGTTCATGGCGGTATCGAGCGCAGCGTTGTAGATTACATATCTGGCATGACCGACAGATACGCTTTGGAAACTTTCCGCGAGATGTGTTCGACTCAATAGGGAGGGACAATGGGTAATATCGACGACATAAAAGAAAAGATAGACATAGTGGACCTCGTCTCGGGTTATGTGACGCTGCAGAAGTCGGGGCGCAACTTTAAAGCATTATGCCCATTTCATAGCGAAAAGACACCTTCGTTCTTCGTATTCCCCGAGAAAGGCTCCTGGCATTGTTTCGGTGGTTGTGGGATCGGGGGCGATATCTTTTCGTTCGTTATGAAGAAGGAGGGCATGGACTTCGGCGCGGCGCTGAAGTTGCTGGCGGATCGGGCCGGCGTGAAGCTGGAGTCGAGATCCAAAGAGCAGGCTAAGGATAATAGCCTTGACAGGTTATATGAAATCAATGAAGCGGCAGCCGCGTATTATCACGACATGCTTATCAACGGCAGAGCTGGGGAGCCGGTGCGGCACTATCTTAATAAGCGCGGCATCGCTAAAGGGGCCATAGAAGAGTTCCAGTTAGGATTGAGCCTAGACAGCTGGGATGCTCTAAGCAGACATCTCGCTGCGCAAGGGTGTAAGTTCGATGAGATGTTGAGGGCAGGGCTGGTGGTGGCTAAAGAGGATGGCGGCCACAGGGACATGTTTCACAACAGGCTCATGATCCCGATAAGGAACCAGACAGGCCGCGTAGCAGGCTTCGGCGCACGCGTCCTAGACAGCAGTCAGCCGAAATATCTTAACTCACCTCAGACGCTGGTGTTCGATAAGAGCGGTTTGTTATATGGGCTGGATCTGGCTAAGAAGGCGATCAAAGAGTCCGACATGGCGATCATTGTGGAGGGGTATATCGATGTAATATCCGCCCATCAATACGGCTCCAAGAATGTGATAGCGCCTATGGGGACATCCCTCACCTCCAAGCAGATCGCTCTTATAAAAAAGCTTACCAAGAACATCGCCCTGGCACTGGATTCCGATGCTGCCGGAGAACAGGCGACATTGAGGGGCCTGGATGTTGCGAGGCAGGCTCTCAGCAGAGCGGTCGATCACCGGGAGCGCGGGTGGCTGGATGGGGAATCCAAGGTGGAGGGTGGTCTTAAGGTGATCCTGATGCCTCCGGGGAAAGACCCTGACGAGGTGATACGTGATCAGCCTGAGGAGTGGCAACGGTTGGTTGGTAACGCTATGCCGGTTATGGACTATTTCTTTGAGGCGGCGGTATCCAAGTTCGACCCTAAAACTGATAGCGGGCGTTCGGCTATAATAGACCGGCTGCTGCCGCGTATCATGGAGATATCGGACATAGCAGACAAGGAAATATATTTCAGAAAGCTCAGCAAGTTGGTGGGCGTGGCTGAAAAAACGTTAATTGATAAAGCGGCGCAAATCCAGCCGACGAAGCGGGAGAAAGGCCTCAAGCCGGTGTCTATCCCAAGCTTGGCTATGTCCAAGTATCCGCTGGAGGAATATTGCTTGATTTTGCTATTGCAGAAGCCATATCTGCGAGAGGGTGCGTTAGCGCTTTCACCGGAGCATTTTGAGGGCACGGAGAACAGAGAGATATTTATAGCGTGGATAAATAATCCTGATATCGAAAAGGTACGGGGCAGCCTTGATGTCAGTCTGCATGAATATCTTGATAAACTCTTAACCAGGGTATTGCCCCCGGCGAAGGAAAAAGATTTGGAGGTCGCTTTATCCGATTGCATTAGGCGGCTGTGGGAGCAACGTCTGCGCAGGCTGAAGTCTTTTGAAGCTATGCTGATATCTGAAGCCGAGTCGGAGGGCGATAAAAATATCATTAAAGAGCAGGTAGAATTACTGCTTCAGAGGTCTTTAGAGCCTACTACTCAGCTAAAGGATGTTTTTGAGAAGGCGAAGAGAGGAGGGAGGGGAATTCGTAAATGAAACTAGAAGAGAATAGCGGGATCGGTAAACTGTTGCATCCCAAGCTGCATCCTGAACCTCATGATGATGCTCATGATATTGTGCCTGAACATGACCTGGGTGCGCTGGTGGCTGCTGAGCTCTATGCTGCCATGTCCCACAGCGACATCAGCGAAAGAGAGGACAAGCCGCATCATGAATGGGCGGAGGATGCTTTGGAAGTTGCCGAAGACGAAGTCATAGAGCCCGAGGTAGAACAGGAAGTAGCACTTGAGAAGGCGCTTGATCTTGAGGAGCAGGACATAATTGATGACCCCGTCCGGCTGTATTTAAGGGAAATCGGGAATGTATCCCTGCTTAAGGCCAGCGAGGAAAAGGTCTTGGCAAGCAAGATGGAGCGGGACCGGCATATTAAACGGATACGGGATGGCTGGTTTGCCAGGAATGGTGTTTCTATCACATCCAGCGAGATTATACTGGTTATACTGCGAAAGCTTTGTGAGGCAGCGCCACTCATGCAGCTTCTTGGGGAGGAGTTGGGCCTCAGTCCTGCCAACTCTCTGGTTGAGAGGATATCGGATCCGGATTTTAGGAAGGCTGTAGACGCTGCTATAGATCAGCAACTGATAGAAATCATCGCAGAACACAGCGAAGTTAATGTCAGTGATACCGGCATCGCTATGGTAAACCTTTCACTCAACAGCAGCCTGATACCGCCGAGGGTCATGGAGATGCTGGAGGATAAGGTCACGGGCGAAGTGACTTATCTTCTAGCGCAGCCCCGATTCAAGACATCGCTCCAGGCCAAAGAGAAAGAGTTTGATGCCTATTTTGAGCAGGT